>Ga0066652_100000671_pt1 | contig 16644 bp, 17 predicted proteins | sample GraSoiAngelo_101_FD_71413 | JGI IMG/M metagenome (GOLD analysis project Ga0066652, IMG submission 71413) | Grasslands soil microbial communities from the Angelo Coastal Reserve, California, USA - 14_0903_02_30cm | ecosystem: Environmental > Terrestrial > Soil > Grasslands | place: USA...
TGAATGCGAACAGCAGTAAACTATGGATCGATCTAATTTTCATTGTAGAAAATTTTTCAGTTAATTATTTTTTATCCCACCACACTTTCGTACCACCGCCATCAGGGCCACCTAACAGTGAAATACCACTCTGTACGCCGGTTGGGTTATTATTATATTCCGATTGCGGAAAAGGTATACGTCGAACCTGCACAGCAGTATTGATCGTGCCGTTGCTGCTATTGCTTACGACAGGAAAAAGCTTGGGATATCCTGTGCGGCGAAATTCTGCCCATCCTTCAGGACCATCGGGGTACATTGCTATCCATTTTTGTGTGATAATCCTTTCGAGGTTAGTTTCAAAATTGTCAGCGGCATTCCAGGCGATCTTGACCGTGGTCGGCGGGGTTGCTATGTTATTACCGCTTTGCCCACTGTTATCTGTAAAGGCTGCGGGAGTTAAAACATTATTAGCTGAATAAGTAGCAGCATCGGAAGCAGCAAGGCCATTTTCCATAAATGACATCGTAATGCCCTGGTTGTAGAAATTCTGCGCTGTACCTCCCATGTTCCACCCGCGCAGAGCGCCTTCGGCACGCAGGAAATAAGATTCAGCAGCCGTCATCCACACCAATTGTGTGGTGCTGGTGTTCATATTCAGGTTGGAGATCTTGGTACCGGTGTAAGGAGTCCAGGTAGTTGTGATGATTCCCTGGCGTACTCCATGATAATTGCCATCATCAGCTTTTGTGAAATAGGAAGCGCGTCGTGGGTCGGCATAACCATTCAAATAAGAATCCATCGATGCACTCATACGGGCTTCACCAGCATTGAACGAGTAAGCGATCTCATATAAAGGATGATAATACACCAGGCTTGAAGAATGTTGCAACGCCGCCCTTTCATTCGTAGTGGAGATCACGCCGTATACATTGGAAATCGATTTCTCGGCTTCTGCCTGGGCCAGTACAGCGTCTGCATACACGATCCGCATAGCCAAACGCAGCCGGAGCGTATTGGCAAATTTTATCCAGCTCACAACATTACCATTATATATGTAGTCATAATTCTTGAGAACGACCCTTCCGGGATTTCCCTGTACATAGTTTGTAAGCACATCAATAGCCGCATCCAGTTCATCAAAGAATTTTTTGTAAACATCCTGCTGCGAGCTATAAGCATTTTGTAATGCACCACTGCCATAGTTGTTATATGGGATCGGTCCATAAGCATCCGTAACGCGGTGCATACCTTCTACTTTCAGGATAGTAGCCAGCGCGGAAATTTCAGGCAGCCCCTGCTCATCGGCGATCTTCTTAATGGATTGCCATGCCGGCATTACGGAAGCAAACCCTGAAGTAAAAGTTTTCTCAATCCAGGCAGAAATGAAATAGTAGGAACCGTTGTGCACGCCGCCATACCATGTTCCTGTTGGAGCGATATAGTTAGAGTAAACATCACTGGTAAGTCCCTGCGCCACCTGGTAATCACTGGAAAGATTGCTTCCATCTTTAAACAGCATTACATTCCGTTGTATTTGAGAAAAGAAAGCACCCGTTTTCAGGTTGTCTGTAGCCATCATATCCTCGGTGGCTTCATGCTGGTTGGTATTCATCTTGTCAAAGCCCTTTGTACAGGATGCACCTATCATTACCAGCACGCCCAGTTGGGCAATGCTTTTCCAAAAACTTATTTTACTTGTTGTCATAACTTTTGGTGCCATTAGGTTCAAAAATTAAGTTTTAAAGAAAACCCCAGTGAGCGGATGCTCGGCATCATGAAATAGTCGATGCCCTGGAAATAGGTTTGTGTATTCGATGTCAGTTCCGGGTCAAACGGGGCGCTGTTGTACAACAGGAAAAGGTTGCGGCCGACAAGCGATACGTTTGCATCTTTTATAAACTTCGTCCATTTTTTAACCGGGAGATCGTATCCAACAGATACTTCGGCCAACCGCACATTGGTAGCACTATAACAATACATCGAAGCAATACCGCCCGATGCACCCGCGCCAACAACTGAATAATATTCTTTTGCCGGGATAGGCCTTCCGTTTACAAGAGCGCCGCCTGCATCGCGGGCATCAGCTGATTGTTTTGAAACCCCAAATGCATCCAACACCGCCTGGGTATTCGAAACAACGATACCGCCTACACGGGCTGTAAAGAGGAAATTAAGATTGATGCCTTTCCATTGCAAACTATTACCCCAGCCGACATTATATTTAGGATTGTTATTGCCCGCATAGATAAATTTATTTGGTTCGGCTATTACCGTTTGAGATCCCGGATCGACATAAATGGCGCCATGCTCATCTGTCTTGAGCGTATTCACATAAATATCGCCCATCGAACCGCCTTCTTTCAATACCATCTTATAGCTGCCCGTTCCGCTCATATCCAATTCATGCAATGAAACGATCTCGCCGGTAACGGGATTGGTCCATCCCGGGAGCAATTCGACAATTTTATTCTGGTTCAAAGAATAGTTCAGATAAGAGCTCCATTGTATGCCATAAAATTTATGAGAATATCTTGCCGACACTTCAATGCCCCTGTTATCAACACGGCCTGCGTTCACAATAACACTGGTAAAACCCGAAGCCGATGAAAGAGTGGGTTGGAAAAACTGGTTGTATGTACGGGAACTGTAAATAGTCCCATCAATTTTCAATGCACCCCTGAACAATGCGGCATTCAACCCGATCTCCCATGATTTGGTCAACTCGGGTTTCAGGTCGGGATTCGGCATTCTTGTTTGCGTGACAGGGAAACCGCCTGCGAGCGAATAAGTAGGTATGGTAAGGAATACATCGGGTTCGTTACCCACTTCCGAATAGGACGCGCGAATTTTCAGGTAAGACAATTTATCCGAATGCATATGAAACAGGTCGGTCATAACTCCTGAAAGCCCAATCGAAGGATAAAAGAACGATGCCTTCTGTGATTCAGCCAGTGTTGAAGCCCAGTCATTGCGTGCAGTCGCATCAAGAAAAACCATGCTCCTGTATCCTAATTGTGCGCTGGCAAAAGCAGATTGTTTTTGTTTGTGGTATCCGCCCTGGGAAATATCAGCGACTGACCTGTTGACGTTTGCATAAGTATATAAGTTCGCAACTCCCTGTAGCTTGCCGCCAAAGAGGTATTGATCAAACTGAACATCTTCCACCGATACACCCGCATTGGCAATAAGTGTGTAATCGGTCATGAATGTCCTGTTTATGCTAACCAGTCCATCAGCATATATCTGCCGGGTGTCAAGGGAATTGAGAGAGTAATAACCATTTTCCGAAGCAAACAGCGTATTGGTGGATGCCGCGAATTTCTTTTCGTCTTTTTCGTTGTCCTTATCCATTTTGGCGCGGACCGACACATTGATCCAATCAGCCAGGTTATATTTCGCCGCAAGGGTGGTCATATACCTTTGTTTTTTATTCTGGAAAAGATCACGTTGCGTAACCCAGTAAGGATTTTGAATCATAAAGCCGTTGTCACCGTAGGGCCAGAACTGTGTCATCAGGTTGCGGGAGGGATCAAAGCGCTCGAAAGCCTGTACCCTGTCAAAATGATCACCGGGCGGGAAGAGATAGGCAGCGATCAATGGGTTAAAATACTGCCCCTGCGTGATCATATTCTGCTCATTGACCATCGCCGTATTAAATGCTATATCGAGATTTAATTTTCCGTCCAGGAATGCGGTTGAATTGCGGGCGGTAAAATTGGAGCGGCCATAATTATTGTTGAGGATAATACCGCGTGAGTACACATTTCCGAGCGATACATAAGTCTGGTTCTTTGCCGTCCCTGTTGAAAGTGTTACTCCCGTTGATGTAGTTAAGCCCGTTTGGAAAAAATCTGCAGGACGGTAGGTGGATGGTGTAACCAGTTTGTCTCCCCAACTATAATAGCTGCCAACTTCAGAAACACCATACGTATTTTGAAACTCCGGTAACAAAAGAGGGTTCGAGAACATCGTAGAGTTTGTTACGCTGACTCCTGTTTTATCTTTTGATCCCTTTTTGGTATTGATGACGATTACACCGTTTGCGGCAGCACTGCCATATAAAGCCGCGGCGGAAGGACCACTTAATACAGATATGCTTTCGATATCTTCCGGGTTAATATTGGAAACGAAATCACCGGTTTGTCCCGCACCGGAAAAAATGTCTTCTGCCTGCCCGCGGATATTATTCGGCATCGGGATACCATCGATTACATACAAGGCATTGTTATTGCCATTAATGGACTTCACGCCACGCATTACGACCCTTGAAGAGCTTCCCGCACCTGCCGAAGAACTGTTGATCGTAGCGCCGGCTATCTTACCATTCAAAGAGTTGACAAAATTGGCATCTTTCACACGGTTCACTTCATCGCCTTTTATTTCCTGTACATTATAAGTGAGGGATTTTGATTTTTTGGTGATACCTAAAGCCGTCACCACGACCTGTTCTATCTCGTTTTCCAGTTTTTGAAGTGTAACATTTATCGTGCTCCGGCTGTTGATGGCCAGTTCTTCTGTACGGTAACCAATATAAGATACAACCAGTGTCTGGTTGGCTTCAGCGTCAATAGAAAATTGACCATCGGCGTTAGTAGCGACTGATTTCTTAGTCTCTTTTATCATTATAGTTGCGCCCTGCAGCGGAGACCCGTCTGAACTCAAAACAGTCCCGGTTATAGTTTGCGTGATTATTTCCCGGGGGACCAGCTTTTCATTAGTTAGCGACCCGACAACATTCGGCGCTGACTTCTTTTTTATGAAGATTGTTTTGTTGTTGATCTCGTAATCCACCGGCTGGTTGTCGAATGCAGCATTCAAAAAATCTACCAGCGGCATGTCTTTTACTGAAAGTGAAACCGGCCTGGCATCCTTTAAGAGGTTTTTATTGGCAAACACGATATAACCCGTTTGCTTCTCTATCGCTACAAAAACCCTGGTGAGCTTTATATTCTTACCGGAGAATGTAACTGTCTGGGACAGCCCCTTGGCGCTGGCGGTCAACAGGCCCAGGAACAGGAAGGCAATAGTTAGTTTCATAATTAACAGCGCCCCGCGTAAACCCGCGGGGCAGGTTTTGGCCAGTAACCATGGCAGCTGTAGCGGATCGTTGACTCTGTTTCTGTACGTCAGTCCCACTAACGAAATGGCTATAGCATTCCGGTTACATAAAGCAGTTTTTTGCATAACTTCACCCTGGTTTGGTTGTTAAAATGAACTTTCTACAGTCCTCATTTTTTATAATTGAACCATGGCCGCCCGGAACTCCTAACCGCGGCGGCTTTTAGTTGCACTTAATTCTCAAATGACTGTCTCCTAATCCAGCCATTTAATGTGCTTTTATTCTTAAGGTTTAACGATGACAATTTTTCCTTCGACAGTAAAATGAACCTCGGATACTTCCAACCCACGCAACACTTCGGACAATTTGAGGTCACGTCCCATTTTTCCCACGAATTCCAATGGTGGCACTCCTTTTTCGTATTTTACTTCGATGTCATACCAGCGTTCCAGTTGGCGCATGACTTCTTCCAGCGAAGCATCTTCGAAATTGAATACGCCGTTTTTCCATGCCATCACTTTATCCATGTCGACATCCGGGACCACTTTTATGGATGATTGGACCAGGGCATTCGGCACCTGCCCCTGCTGACCGGGTTTCAATATCACTTTTTCATTTCCATGCGTGATCTTCACAGATCCTTCCAGCAAAGAAGTATTGATCGTAGCCTCGTTCGAATAAGAATTGATATTGAAATGAGTCCCGATTACTTCGATCTGCGTATCATCATTCACTTTTACTTTAAAGGGCATCTTTTCATTCTTAGCCACCTCGAAGTACAATTCGCCGGTAACTTCTACGATTCTTTCTTTACCGGTAAATACAACAGGATAATGAATAGAAGAAGCGGCATTCATCCAGACCTTTGAGCCATCGGGCAATACCAGCTGGAACTGCCTTCCTCTTGGCGTCGTCATTGTGTTGTAAGCAATTTTTGACTCGCCGGCCCCTTTTTCATAAATAAGCTGCCCATTCTTAAGTATCACATTTGTGCCATTCTGGTTGGCGATGACTCCATTGCCCAGGCTATCCAGTGTCATTGTTCGTCCATCTTCCAGCGTAAGGATCGCCCCATCTTTGCCCGGTGCGATGTCTTTACCCGAAGCAACAGGTGGAGTTACTTTCTTTGCCCGATTTGACGATCTATTTAAGAAAAACAATGCGCCGATACCAAATAATATGATGATAGCTGCTGCATACCGTAACCACGGTGATCTTAAAAAAGCAATACGGTTTGTCGGCTCGCTTTGTGTTCTTGCAAGAATGAGCGGAAGCTTTGATTCAAGCGCTGCTTTCAGAGCCGGATCGATCTGTTCTCTGATGATAGGTTGCGATAATTGTTTTAGAATGGATTCCGCTGCCTGGGGATCCAATTCTTCACTGCCAAGCCATTCGACCAGTTCCTTTGTTTCCTGGGGAGATAATTCTCCTTCCAGTAGCCGGTTGAATATTGATGATTTATCAGGGGATGATGCCACTCCGTGAAAGTTTATTTGTGCAGGAACGGAGAAACCGGTTAAATGGGGGGATCGAGTTAAAAATATTTTTTAGGATAGATGCCGGCCGGCCAGGCAAAAGACGAAGATCAGCAGCGCCAGGAGGTTAATATTATTCACCAGGAAATCCCGGATCGATTTCTTAGCAGCCGCGAGGTATTCCTTTACAGTAAAGGGCGAGATGCCCATGATCTCTGCGGTTTCCTTATAAGTATGCCCTTCGGTTTTTACCAGTTCGTATGCTTTTTTTTGCTGTTGGCTCAGCTGGTCAATTGCTTTCTGCAGGATCTCGGAGGACTGCTTTTGATAAAATTGTTCTTCGACATCTTCATAGTTGCGGGTGGCAATCGACCCAAAACGTTTCATTAGCTGTTGATCCCGGCGCAGCCTTCGAAAAAAATCATGCACCAGGTTTTGAGCGATCCTGTATAGATACCCGGAAAAATTTTCGACAATGCCTTTTGCGTCTTTTTTCTGCCAGACCCGGGTAAACAGTTCCTGTATGATCTCCTCGGCTATGGCGGGATCCTGGACGATCTTCAGAACGTTAATATATAATATAGGACTGTAATGCCTGTAAAGTGTTGCGAAAGCCTCTTCATTTCCAGCTTGCAACTCCTGTACAAGCCGGGGTTCATTATGTAGATGTTCAAGTGACAAGCAGCAGTTTATTACGGCTTAAAAGTAGCGAAAGGGGATGAATGTAGTAGGTATATTAATCTTGTAAGCGTATAACTAATTTTTACGATACGAACCCTGCGAAGGAGAGCGAGGAACAGAGCGGAGAGCGATGCTTCCCAGGTTCTCTCTCTCCTTCGCTCTCGCTCTGTCTCTCCGCGCTATCTTTCTTACTATCTTTATTTTTCACCCTTCATACTCCAATTTATGCGGTCTATATTCTATTTGCTATTAGTGCTGAATCTTAGCCTTTCGGCAAACAATGCCTTTGGCCAGGACAACCAATTGCCGGAAGACAATCCCTTAAAGTATAAAAGCACCCTTCCTTACCAGGCGATCCCATTTGATAAGATCAAGGACGAACATTTCAAGCCGGCCTTGCTCGAAGGACTGAGGCTTCAACTCGAAGAAGTGAATAAGATTGCCAATAATCCAGCTCCCCCGACATTTGAAAATACCGTAGTCGCTTTGGAACTCAGTGGCGAGCTGCTCAATCGTGCGTCAACTGCATTTTTTTCGCAGGTTAGTGCCAATGCCAATCCCACACTGCAAAAGCTCAGGGAGGAAATGGCCCCTAAACTGGCAGCGAATTCTGATGAAGTTTATCTCAATACCAAATTATTTCAACGTGTTCAAACTGTATATAATAAAAGGAACACGTTGAATCTGGACCAGGAATCCATGGCCTTACTTGAATTGACCCACCGGAATTTTGTCCTGGCAGGGGCTCAGCTTGATGGGAAAGCGAAAGAACAAATGAAAAAATTGAACGAAGAAGAAGCTTCATTGAGCGCAAAGTTTGGAAATATGCTGGTGACCGGGACAAAGGATGCTGCGCTTATCGTTGATGACAGCGCTGAACTAGCTGGTCTATCGCAAGGTGAAATGGCAGCTTATGCCCAGGCCGCAAAGGGTCGCGGTCTTGCTGGTAAATGGGTAGTTCCTTTACAAAATACAACACAGCAACCTGCACTTAAATCGATGTCCAATCGTAACACGAGGCAAAGATTGTTTGAAGCCGGCTGGAACCGCACTGAAAGATCTGATTCGAATGATACCCGCCCGATGGTAACAAGACTGGCCGCTATAAGAGCACAGAAAGCAAAGCTTATGGGCTTTCCAAGTTACTCTGCCTGGCGATTAAAATCACAGATGGCAGCGGATCCTGAAACTGTTGACAAATTTTTTGGAGAGCTCGCTCCCGCCGTTGCAGTCAAAGCAAAGGACGAGGCAAAAGAGATACAGGCGCAGATTGATCAGCAACATGGATCCTTTGCACTAGAGGCTTGGGACTGGGATTATTATGCCGAACAGGTCCGCAAGACAAAATATTCCGTGGACGCAAAAGAAGTCAAACCGTATTTCGAATTAAATACCGTTTTGGAAAAAGGTGTTTTTTATGCGGCAAATTTATTGTACGGCATCACGTTTAAGGAACGCAAAGACCTTCCAGTTTATCATCCCGATGTAAGAGTATTTGAAGTGTATGATAAGGATGGTCAGCCATTTGCCCTTTGGTACTGCGATTATTTCAAACGAGACAACAAAGGTGGTGGTGCCTGGAATAGTTCCTACCTCAGCAAATCAACTTTGCTGAAAACGCAGCCGGTAATTGTTAACGTTGCAAACCTGCCCAAGCCCGCGCCTGGTGAACCGGCATTGATCGATTTTGACAATGTGCGTACGATGTTTCATGAATTCGGACATGCGCTGCATTATTTATTTGCGCTGCAAAAATATCCAGGACGGCGTGTACCTCGCGATTTTGTAGAGTTCCCTTCGCAGTTTAATGAGCATTGGGCCATGAATCCTGTTGTGTTGAAAAACTACGCGATTCATTACAAAACGGGCGAACCGATTCCGCAGGCATTGCTGGATAAGATACAACGAGCCTCCAATTTCAATGGCGGGTATGCCCTTACTGAGGCGATTGAAGCATCCTTACTTGATCTGCACTGGCATCAATTGAAGGCCACCGACAGCGTGAAAGATGTGGACGCGTTTGAATTGGCAGCGCTGAGATCTACAGGTATTGATCTGAAGGCAGTACCGCCGCGATACAGGTCGAGTTACTTCCAGCATATCTGGTCAGGAGGATATGCGTCCGGTTATTATTCTTATCAATGGACGAAGATGCTTTCCGAAGATGCATTTGGCTGGTTTGAGGAAAACGGCGGCCTGACCCGCGCCAATGGCCAGCGTTTTCGTGATCTGATCTTATCCCAGGGAATGACGGTGGACTATAAAGCGCTTTACAAAAAGTTTCGTGGCAGGGATGCTAAGATCGATGCGATGTTGAAGAATATGGGGTTGGAGAAGAAGGCGTTTTAGGATGTGACCTACCTGGTTTTTCTCCGAAACAACAGCAACCACGTAAAGTATTGTGTGTAATCTTATGGCGATAATAAAGAATATTGGCATAGCAACATTCGTCTTGGCCTTGTCTTTAAGTTTAAAGGCGCAAACTATTGAAAAGACATTCTCAGGTTCGTGGGCAGAAACTTGGTGGACATTTGATTTTTATAAGAATGGAACATATAAAAGAACTTCATCAGGACATTACGGTGCGACAGAAGTAAAAGGAAGTTACAAAACTAATCAGGACACTATTCAATTACTTACAGGCTATAAAAACAGTGACGGCACCATAAACGAGTATTATTTGTTTGAGAAAGATAGTTTTCTAATTGACATTACTCTTCTCTATGACTACAAATTAACTAAGGAGAGAAATCTAATTTCTTATAACAGCCGGAAAAGGTATGATATATTACAAAAACCCGACCCCAACTTAAGGTTTCATAAATCTTTGGCTGAACTCGACAGCCTTGTAGAAACTGCAATCCATCAACTAAAAAACACAACCATTTGGCTTATTTCAGACGCTGAAAATTTAAATATAATCAGATTGTTAAATACTATTTATGGTTCGAGTGATAAACGATTAACCACAGGTGTATATGCAGAATTTCGCCAACTGATTTTTGAGAAAAATTATATAGAAGAAATTAGAAAGGTTTATGATTGGACAATAGGAATGGGGATGGGCTTCCTTATTTTAAAATTACAAGTTGAACTCGGTGGCTCGCCAAACTGGTATAGTATCTATGTCATCGAATAAAGGTTAGATACAACATCGGGTCTAACCCACTCTGAATGGGGCTGGCTTGCCTTAAAAATAATTTGAAAAGCATGCCGTTAAGAAGGTGATTTACAACCTGCAAAAATTTTACCCACTTCCTATAATATCATAAATTCGAGCGTTAGTCTTAAGTAATATGAGCACCACATTCACTATCATACCAACGAAAATTGACAACGACTTAACCTTTCAAAGTGTGCTATCACTTGCAAATCAGACATTAAAAAATCAATTAGATAAACTCTTAATTAATTTATCGGTTGGCTTATCAGTAAATATTCATGACAACAAAGAAGCCTACGTGAATAACATTAATCTTAACACAAAATTTATTTGGGCTGACAATGAATATGCTTGGTTTACAGTTGACAAATCAAATGGTGGAACAGATGCATATTGCGAAAAACTATCAGAGCATCTTTCTGACTGGGACACATACATTCAAGACACGTTAGGAAATGTAATTGTGACACCACAACTTAAGCAACAAATAACAGGCTGTGAATATGAATGGTACTTTAGACGTTCGGCTGGACAATCCCCAATCATAAGCCTAGCATACGGACACTTGAGTGCTGCTGTTGCAAAGTTGACAGACGGATACATTTATACTTATGACGGTGCCTGGCACGACAATATTTTTCCAGCAACTGCTGACCAACTTCTCGAAGTATATTTTTATCCTGACAAAGCAAACAACGACGAGGATTATGATTGGGCGACAAGATGCATCGAGGGGCTTAAAACCGAATTTGACAGCAGGTAATAAACAGAAATAATTTTTGAAAGCAAGTAGCTCGTTATGACAGATCCAAATCAGAAATTTATAGCGTGGAGTTTCGGGAGTTCTATGCTTACTTACCGGATATATCCCGATCGGCATAACTCTAATCAACTGCAGTCCAGATTAACGACTCAATCCAACCAAAAGAATATATCTTCGACTTTAGAATTCCAATCGACTTATATCCAGGCTGACGGATCACAGGACCTGCCTACTGCGTCTTCGCTTGCTATGGCGAAGCAAGGCTGGCAGTATCAGCACAACTTGTCCCCCCAAAGGCCGGAGCACAGCGCCTCGGCTATTGAGTGAAATTTTGGAGATTTCTTATTCAATAAAATAGCGATATAACAATAAAATGGCAAAAACTAACATTAGACAAGAAGCCCTGGACTGGTTTAAAACGAAACAGCCCACTATCGATGAGGCAATTTTGACTTCCAAGTTTTATACATCTCAAGACTCGTGGAGCAAATCAAGAGTATGGTTTTTTCAGATACCCCTGGATGTTGTCAATCCTAAAAGGTTTAAATATCTGTATCTGATCTGTGAAAATCATTTGAAAGGTGAGCCATTCTTGTATTTAAAAGTTCCCACTTTTTTCATTTTAAAAAACGAAAAATCCTTCGAACTTGACCAGAAAAAGAAGGTACTTCGTTTATACTTCTCCGCGGAAGCGGTGGACATGTTCAAAGAAATTCGAAAAAGCAGCAATTTGGACTTTAGTAGTTTTGTTCAGCAAGAATAATTGATGCGACAAATTCGTCTACGATGGGGTTTCTGCCTTGCCAAAGTCAGACAAATCACTTTTAAAAAAGAAAACGACTCTTTTATTGAAGGGTTTGGCGACCTATTTACAACTGACAATAAAACTGTCTTTAGAAAAATAGACTCCTTAAACTATAATTCGAGCTTTAAATTAATAGAAATAGATTGCGGGAAATAAGCTCCACAGCCAGCAAAGCTTGTCCTGCCAAAGGCGGAAGCTGACCGTTGTACTTCATGCTGTCGAACACTCTAATTTTTTACACACTAGTAAAACTAATAAATGGCAAACAATACAGACGAAGAAGATTTAGGCGATTCGATAAGCATACAATCTGAAAATCTTTCCGCGGAAATTATTCTTTCCAATGACACTAAAACTATTAACCACAATCAAGAAATAGAAAATATGGAAGTACATAAACATCCTCATCATGTAACACATAAAAAGAACGGGATAGAATACTTGCTTGAATTTTTTATGTTATTCCTTGCAGTATTTCTTGGCTTTGTGGCTGAAAACGTAAGGGAACATCAGGTAGAAAAAAATAGAGAATTGGAATTCATCAAATCGTTAACCACCGACCTGCGAGATGATATCAAAAGCCTGGATGCTACAATAGCTTTTGAGCATACAGCCATTTTAAAACTTGACACGCTTATATATTTATTAAACAACCCTGCCTTGGCAAAAAAAAGTGGTGATCAATTATATTACGTAGCAAGGGTCGGACCCCGAGCATACTCCTTTGTAAACAACAGCCGCACATTTGACCAATTAAAAAATTCTGGTGGTTTCCGCCTTATTAGAAATGCAGAGGCTTCTAACAGTATCATGGACTATTACAATCAACTTGGCCCCGTACGTTTACTGGAAGATAATTATAACCATGAATTTGATGATTATAAACGTGTGGCTGCAAAAATCTTTAATTCAGGTATTTTAAGAACCCAAGAAGGCGAAAACTCAGAAATTTTGAGAAGCAACAACAATTCGCAGCTCGTAACTTATGATCCCAGTATGCTCAACGAGGTGGGATTTCACACACTACAGATGAATGGATCCAGGAGATCCAAAATAGGGATGCTGGAAAACTTGAAAAAAACTGCAAAAGATTTAAAATCTTATCTACAAAAAGAATATCACTTAGAAAATTAGTGATTCAGGCACAAACGCACAACGTGGGCCTGGCTAAAGAATGTCACGTAAGGCGGGATAGGTATATTCTCATCGATATCTCGCTATCGGATTCCCATGGTTCGACTTGTCTTCCCAAAACCAACTGAAGTTTATTCACCATCAGCAATTCTATTTACCTTTAGTTACCGGGCTGTACATAACACAGAAATTAGCACAATTTGTCCCGCCAATCATACGAGCCTTGAATGATTCAATGTTATAACTGAATTTAATACCTGATAATATGGAAAATAAAAATTTTACAACAACCATTGAAGTTGCAAAATCACCGCAAGAAGTTTTCAATTACATTGCCGATGTAACAAGTTGGTGGAGCAAGGATTTTGAAGGCGGCAGCAAACAGTTGAACGATGAATTTATCATTCATCACCCCGGGCAACATTATTCCAGGCAAAAATTGGTGGAAGTAACTCCCAACAAAAAAATTACCTGGCTCGTTACTGACAGTACTTTGTATTGGCTTCAAAAGGACAAGCATGAATGGACTAACACAAAAATGATCTTTGACATAAGCACTACAGGCAACAAAACCATTCTTCATTTCACTCACGAAGGACTTATTCCCGGAAAAGAATGCTATGCTATGTGTGAAAAAGGATGGAGTATCATTATCAAAGACTGGTTGTTTCACCTCATTACTTACGGTGCACAGTCACCAGAAATGGTAAAAGCCGCCGAGATCAGGAATCAGATGCTTACTGAAGAGGATCAATCAAAATAACCAGAGCAAAGAGAAGTCTTTACATGTTGTCTGCCATTTTATGACGACACCAAATGAATAGTCACCAATATAAAAATTTAACAATTGAAGTGCTTGACGAACCAACTTATAAACCTGGCGCCGCAAACAACAATTTCATTTACTCAAAACATTATTTTGGAGACGGTGGACAGGATTATCCAGTTTCAAAACACGGCATCAAAATTCTCCAGGACAACCGGGTTTTGGAAAGCTGCATTATTATTGGCTCAGGTGGTGCGACAGGGATTCACAAGAACTCAACAATTTTAGACAATGACAACCTGGTAGTTTGTTGTTGTAATACGGTATTCTGCCTAATACTACCAACCCTTGATTTAAAATGGAAAACACAAGCTGACCAAGCAACCTGCTTTCAAATATTTAAACAACAAGACGGATACGTCATACACGGAGAGCTCCTGGTGTCAAAGCTTGACAAAGACGGAAATAAAAAATGGAAGTTTGGCGGTGCTGACATTTTCTTTTCACTGGATGGCGAAGAAGAAATTAAGTTTGAGAGTGACGGAATTTTGCTCACGGATTTTGCGAAGACAAAATACAAAATTGACTTTGATGGAAAATTGCTTTGGGACACTTATAAACGATAACAAAAAAAAGCAGGCAACTGGTATTCTCATAACTAAACATTCATTCATATGGATCTAGACAATAGGATCTGGGCTACATTAAACGGAGGATACAAAATCCCCTATAATGCTTCCCGACCTCTAAAAAAATTGAGAGACGCGATCCGACAGGAAGATCTCGAAGTTATTTTCACTGAATTGTGGGATAATCTTCATCACCAGGGAGACGTTGGAATAGCATCCTATTTAGCCGTGCCCCAGCTAGTGTCAATCTGTATAATTAAAAAGTCCCTGGATTGGAATTTCATAGGGCTTTGCTCTTTAATTGAAAATTGTAGATTGGATGGCCGCAATCCTGAGCTTCCTCCGGAATATCAGGATGCCTATTTTCAGTCTTTAAACGAGTTCGAACGGTATTTGCTTTTAAACTTTAAAAGCATAACTGACCAAAGAGCTTTAAGGTTAACTTTAGCTTTGTTGGCGACTGTGAATGGGCAACCAGGACTGGGTAGGGCAATCGAAATCTTAGATGAAGGCTCGCTTCCAGAATTTCTTCAACAATTCTAAACCTTGGACAAACAAAGCCCAACCGTTAGCGGTAAGCAAATCAGGACTATCTAAAAATAATTAACACATGGATCAAAAAATTAAAAATTATATTTTGACTCAGCCTGCAGACAGGCAAAGCATATTATCAGACATTCACTCAATAATTCTTGACAAGGACAAATCTGTGACTTCTGAAATTGAGCCAATGATGGGAAAAGAGATGATCATTTACAAGGCCAATGGAATGATGAAATATGGGCTTGCAGGAGTTAAAAATTATATGTCATTGCATGTTTTGCCAATTTATGGTTCTAAGACGCTTTTCGAAAAATATAAATCGCTTTTAACCAGGGCAAATTTTCAAAAAGGCTGCATCAACTTCGACACTGCTGAGAAAATGCCTTTGGACATAGTGCGACAGTTAATCTCAGATTGTTCTAAAGTGGACCTGAAAAAAATCCGGGAAGATCAATTAAACGAGAGAAAATTAAGGGCAAAAGCAAAAAAATGATTTTCTCTTAAATAACCGGGCGAACAGGTATATTCCGAACAATATATCGCTATCGGCCATCTATGAGCCCCGCCAATGCCAGAGCAGAAAGCTTAGGATATCTACGCAACCCTGACTCAGGATTCGGCGATTAGAATGTTTTTATTATGACAAGAAGAAATTTTAATACCCCGAAAGTTGCCAGGATGTCAGAAGCATTCCCTCAAGCCGTAATAACCGACAACTATATTTTTTTATCGGGAATGGCGGGCTTAGATCCAGTTACAGGAAAAGTAGCCAGCGATAACTTCGAAGACCAGGTAAGGCAATGTTTCTCGAATATCAGGACCATTTTGGAGGAGGCAGGAAGTAATATGACTAAAATTGTTAAGACAACAATTTTTATGGTTACCGGTAATGATTTTGCCGTAATAAATAAAATTTATAGCGAATTCTTTCCTGAAAATGCACCAGCAAGAAGCACTCCACAAGTCATGCCTTTTCCGGCCGGGATCCTAATTTCGGTTGAATGCATTGCGCTTTTATAAATAAACCCATTCGCTCCAAAACACACCCACGCTACATACAACATGGGCTCCATGCTGTCCAAGAATCCCGCATGCGGTGGAACAGGCTTACTTTCATTGACATTACCTGGCAAGATACTTGAGACCACAGATAGCTAAAAGCAAAGAGCATGTTACATACTACTCCATTTCTTTTATTTGACGGAAATTGTGCCGAAGCAATGAGTTTTTACCAAAATTGCCTTGGCGGACAATTGACCCTTACAAAATTGAGTGATACACCCATGAAAGAACAGTTTCCCGTAGAAAAGCATGGTAGAATTATCTATGCCAACTTGAAAAATAATGAAATCGATATTTCGGCTACAGACTGGATGGCGTCTCCAAGACTGGAACCAATACAGGGAAATACTTTTAGTATTTATCTTACAGGTGAGACCTACGATGAATTAAAAACCGTTTTTGATAAACTCGCAGTGGGAGCAGACAAGGATAAAAGAACTTTTATGGAACTAAATAATGCACCGTTTGGAATTTATGGACAATTCACGGATAAATATAAAGTCTCGTGGATCTTCAAAGGAAACAAGCAGGTAGAAAAAAAGTAGTAGTGAAACTTCCCAGAGCCTGAAATCCTCTTTCCGA
>Ga0066652_100000673_pt1 | contig 16641 bp, 19 predicted proteins | sample GraSoiAngelo_101_FD_71413 | JGI IMG/M metagenome (GOLD analysis project Ga0066652, IMG submission 71413) | Grasslands soil microbial communities from the Angelo Coastal Reserve, California, USA - 14_0903_02_30cm | ecosystem: Environmental > Terrestrial > Soil > Grasslands | place: USA...
CTCGCCCGCGACCGCATCGCCACCTTGCGCCGCCGGCTGCGGCGGCTGGAGTCGAACCGCGAGTCGATGCGCGCCCGGCGCCTGGCGGCGCCGGTGCCGACGGTGGCGCTAGCCGGCTACACCAACGCCGGCAAGTCGACGCTCCTGAACGCGCTCACCGGAGCCGGGGTGGGCGTCGGCGCGAGGCTCTTCCACACCCTCGATCCGACCACCCGCGCCTACCGTCACCGCGGCAGGCGCTTCCTGGTCACGGACACCGTCGGATTCATCCGCAAGCTGCCCCACCAGCTCGTCGAGGCGTTCAAGGCGACGCTCGAGGAGACCGTGCTCGCCGACCTGATCGTCCACGTCGTCGACGCCTCCGAGCCCGAGCCGGTCCGCCGCGACGCGATCGCCGCGGTCGACGCGGTGCTCGAGGAGATCGGCGCCGGCTCGGCCCCCCGCGTGCTCGCCTACAACAAGGTCGACCTGCTGGATCCGGCCGACACCCGCGACCTGGAGCTCGGCGAGCCTGGCGCGATCGCGATCTCGGCCGAGACGGGCGCCGGCCTCGAGCGGCTTCGCGACCGGATCGACCGGGCGTTCGAGGACACCCTGCGCCCCGTTGAGCTCCTGGTTCCCTACTCGGAGGGCGGGGCGCTCGCCGAGCTTCACGAGGTGGCCGGCGATCTCGAGCGCGAGGAGCGCCCCGACGGGGTCGCGGTCCGGGCGCGCGTCCCCGCGGCGGTCGCCCACCGCTTCACCCAGTTTGCGCGAAACGGGCTCGGGCCACCGCCGGACTCGAACGGAGCCGGCTGAGTCCCGCTTAGGGTGCGTTCGTGGAGCTCCGCGTCACCCTGCGCGACCCCGACGCCCGCCTTCCCAGCCGCGCCCACCCGGGCGACGCGGGCCTGGACCTCCACGCCGTCTCGTCGGTGACAATCCCGCCTGGCGGACGGGCGAGCGTCGGCACCGGCGTCGCGCTCGAGATCCCGGCCGGCCACGCCGGGCTCGTCCTGCCGCGCTCGGGCCTCGCCGCTCGACACGGGATCGCGCTCGTCAACTCGCCCGGGTTGATCGACTCGGGCTATCGCGGCGAAGTGAAGGTGCTGCTCCTGAACACCGACCGCGAGCGCTCGTTCCAGGTCGAGCCGGGCGATCGCATCGCCCAGCTCGTCGTCGCGCCGCTGGCTGCGGTCGAGCCGGTCGAGGTCGCCGAGCTGGCGACGAGCGCCCGCGGCGGCGGTGGGTTCGGCTCGAGCGGCCGCTGAGGTCGGGGGTCGCGCAACGGCGACGGGCGCCCTACCCGGCCTGCCGCGGCCGGCGGAACGGAGGGCGCCCTAGCTGAAGCTGAACGGCGGGTAGTCGTCGGTGATCAGCAGGAACGCGTAGGCGTTCACCCGATTCCCCCACCGAAGCACGCTCTCGACGATGTTGAAGAGGCCCTCGGGGTAGCGGCCGGTGAACAGGATCGCGAACCAGGCGATCACCACGCAGAAGAAGACGAGAACCCAGAGGACCGCGAGCACGATGTAGTGCGGGATCGCCAGGAACCACTTGACCAGCGGCAGCCAGCGGTTCAGGTCCCGTTCGGCGTCCGGGTACGCGAAGTCGAGCCGCACGGACTGCTGCTCGTCCGTCGAGGGGTAGCGGTCGTCCATCAGCGCGAGGTAGACGTAGACCCGGTTCGCGAAGCGGGTGATCTGCAGATTCCAGTCGTACCACCAGCGCGGGTACTTTCGCCTGAAGAGGATCATCAAGAGCGTCGGGATGAACAGCACGCCGGCGCCGACCGCGGCGAACCGGTCGAAGCCGCCGCCGAATCTCGCGAAGCCGCTGCCGGTAAGGGTCGCGAGGAGGATCAGGATCGGGATGGCGGCGAAGATCCGAAATCCGGTCGACACGCGGTTCAGGTCCCGGTCGGGGTAGTCGACCGAGAAGGTGAGCGGGTAGGTGCCATCGGCCATCGTCATCTCCCTTCGGTGTTCGGTGACGGGCGCACGTGACGCTATCGGTCGGCCTGGGGTGCGGGCAAGCCCGTCAGCCGCGCGCGACGGCCCGGCGCGCGGACCGGTGGGCGGAGGCCTCGAGGGCGTCGTCCAGCGGGGCGAGCTCGGGCTCGGAGCCGGTGTGCCGGGCGATCGCGAGCTGGATCAGCCGGTCGGCCAACCAGGAGTTCTTCGGCAGGAGCGGGCCGTGGAGATAGGTGCCGATCAGGTTCGCGCGGCGGACGCCCTCGAATCCGTCCCTGTCGTTGTTCCCGTGCCCGCGGATCACCCGGCCGAGCGGCGACGCGTTCTTCCCGAGGTAGGTCCGCCCGCCGTGGTTCTCGAACCCGGCGAGCTCGCGCGGCCCCGCTCCGAGGTCGACCTCGATCTCGACGTTCCCGATCAGCCGCGGCCCCGGCTCGCGCATCGTCTCGAGATCGGCGAGGCCGAGGCCCTCGATCAGCTCGCCGCCGAGCTGGTAGCTGTGCCCGAGGAGCTGGTAGCCGCCGCAAACGGCGAGCACCACGGCGCCGTCGTCGATCGCGGAAGCCAGGGCCTCGCGCTTGGTGGCGAGCATGTCGGCGGCGACGATTCGCTGGTCGCGGTCCTGACCGCCGCCGATGTAAATCAGGTCGTGGGCCGAGGGATCGAGGGAATCCCCCGGCCCGCTCGCCGCGTAGGTGAAGCCGATCCCGCGCCATTCGCAGCGGCGGCGCAGGAAGATGATGTTGCCTCGGTCGGCGTAGATGTTCATCTGCTCCGGGTAGAGCGCCGCGACGCGAAGCTCCATCAGCCCGCCTCCATGACCACGACGACCGAGCCCAGGTATCCGTCGGCAGGCGGGACGTCGAGCCGGCAGACCGCCCGCAGGCCCATCTGGGCGGCCTCCGCCTCGAGCGCGGCGGCATCGAGGCCGGCGAGCCGATCGACGTGCTCTGACTCGCTCAGCTCACCGGCGGGAGAGACCGCCTGACGGAGGCGGCGGATCTCGAGAACGTCCTCGCGATCGGCGACGGCAACCGGCTGGCTCGAGTAGATCCATCCGTCCCGCTCCCGAACATCCGGCAGCGCGACCGCTGGGCCCTCGAGTGCGCCGCCAGGTCGCTCGACCACCGAGGCGGCCAGGCGCCCCCCTGGCGCGAGGTGGGCGGCCGATCGCTCGAGCGCCGCGCGACGCTCGCCGGTTCCGCCGAGCATCTGAAGGAGCTGCATCGGCGCGACGATCAGGCCGAAGTCCCGCCCGAGCGACAGAGCGCGAACGTCGGCGCAGACGGGCTGGACCTCGAGGCGCTCGGCGGCGGCAGCGGAGCCGAGCGCGCCCACCAGGGTGGGCTCCGCGTCGACCGCCCACACCTCGTGGCCCCGGCGGGCGAGGTGAAGCGCCACCCTGCCCGAGCCGCAACCGAGCTCGAGGACGCCGCCGTGCCCGCCGCTGGCGAGGCCCTCCCACACGGGCAGGTCGGCGGCATAGCCGCCGCACTCGAGCTCGTGCCAGATAGCCGCCGAGGTCACGCCCAGTACCGGTCCGCCACCCCGCGCCTGGCGAGGAGGGTGCGGAGCTCCAGCAGCGCCGTGTACGTGGGGAGCGCGAAGACCCGTCCGTCGGCGGTCGCGATGGCACGGTCCAACGAGCGATCGATCGCCTCCTCGACCTCGATGGCCTCGGGCGCGACACCCGCGTACTTCAAGCGCACGGCCATCTCCGGCGCCCGCGTGCCGGCACATACCACGCGGCGCACGCGGCCGGCGAGCAGCTCGAAGTCGGCGTCCCAGATCCACGAGACGTCGCGGCCGTCCGCGATCCGATCGTTGAGCGCCACCCAAAGGTCGAGCCCCCGATCGGCCTCCGAGTCCGACTCGAGCAGGAGCGTCCGCAGAACCTCGTTGGCGCCGGCGGGGTTCTTGATCAGGAGGATCGCGATCGTTCGCTCGTCGATCGCGATCGTCTCCACCCGGCCGAACACCGCGGGCATCGACTCGAGCGCGCGGGCCGCCGGCTCCGGCTCGATCCCGAGTCGCAGCGCCGCGGTCAGCGCCGCGAGGGCGTTGTAGACGTTGTAGAGGCCGGGGAGCGGCAGCCGGAGCTCGACCTCGGCCCCGCCCGCCCGGACCGTGACGACCGAACCGGCCATCCCGCGAAGCTCGATCCGTGTCGCGGCGACGTCGGGCGCCGGGCGATCGGCGCCGCAGTTCCGGCACTCGTAGTGGCCGAGATGGCCCACGAATGCTCGCGCATAGGCGTACTGCGCCCCGCAGCGGCGGCAGTGCTTGGCATCGAACGCATGCGAAAGCTCCGGAAGCGCCTGCTCTGCGTCCTCGATCCCGAAGAAGGTGACCCCGGGCCGCCGGCTCAGGCTGCGATCACGCCCCAGGTCGGCGACCAACGGATCGTCGGCGCAGAGCGCGAACTCCGTGGAACCCGTCCTCGCGGCGACCATGTCCGCCCACTCGTCGGCGAGCCGCTCGAGCTCGCCGTAGCGGTCGAGCTGGTCCCGAAACAGGTTGCCGAGAACGATCAGCCGCGGCTCGAGCTCCGCGGCAAGCCCGGGAAGCCAGGCCTCGTCCACCTCGAACAGCCCCTCTTCGCCGCGCTGGTCGAGCAACGCCGTGGCGACTCCCCAGCTCATGTTCGAGCCGGCGCGGTTGTGCACCGGGTCGCGTCCCGCCGCTCGCAGCGCGGCGGCGATCATGGCCGCCGTGGTCGTCTTTCCGTTGGTTGCGCTGACGATCGTCGAGCCCGCCGGAAGCCGCGCCGCCAGCCGGGCGACCGCGTCCGGCGCCAGCCGCAGGAGAACGCGCCCGGGCAGGGTGGTGCCGCCCCCGCGACCGCTTCCGCGACTCACGGCGCCCGCCGCCCGCGCGAGCGCGAGCTTGGGACCGAAAAGCCCGCTCATCCCGGGCGCGGCGCGATCACCTTCAGCGCCCTGGGAAGGACCCGGACGGTCGCCGGGAGGTCGGCGATGTGGTCGCCGTCGGCATAGACGGCAAACGGCCGATCGGCGCGGATCTCGACCTCCTCGGCGCGACGAACCGTCACCTCCTCGTTGTCGGTGTGGCGGCCCTTGAACAACTTCGGCAGGTTAGCCAGGCAGCGGAGCTTGCTCACCTCGCTCACGGAGACGACGTCGAGCTTTCCGTCGTCGAGCTCGGCATCCGGGGCCAGGAACATCCCGCCCCCGTATGCCTTGCTGTTGGCGGCCGCCACCGAGTACCCCGTGAGCTCCTCGCGCCGGCCATCCACGATCAGCTCGAAGCGCGCGGGCTTCCAGGACGCCAGCGCGCGCAGGACCGCGTAGAGATACACGAGGTTGCCCTTCACGAACCTCGCCTCGTTCGCGATCCGGTTGCATTCGGAGTCGAAGCCGCAGCTCGCGATGCAGAGGAAGCGGCAGCCGTTCACCTCGCCGACGTCCACGGTCCGGGTGGTGCCGAGCGCGAGCAGCTCGGCGGCCGCGTCGATCTCCACCGGGATGCCGGTCACCCGAGCGAAGTCGTTCCCCCGCCCGGCGGGAATCACGCCGAGCGGCACCGGCCCCCCGGCGAGCTCGCCCCCGATCTGCCCGATCAGGCCGTCGCCGCTCATCACCACCGGGATCTCACCGTCCGCCGCGGCCTTCCGCGCCTCGGCGCATCCGTGGGCGAGGCTGGTGGTCATGACCAGTCGGTACGAGAGGGCATGCTCTCGCAACGCCCTCTCGAGCCTCGGGAGGAGGCTTCGCACCCGGCCACCGCCCGCCGACGGGTTGACCAGCACCAGGTGCCGGCGCCCTTCCGTCGTCGAGGCTGGTTCGAGGGGCCGCACTAGCCCTGCGAAGCGGGCTTTCGGCCCACCCAGTAGGTCCCAGCCTCCGCTTCGCCGGCGGCGAGCGGCTCGATGCCTCGCTTCGCGAAGCCCCACTCTAGGACGCGGCTCGGAGTGTAGAAGGGCGTTGCGGCGCCCCAGCTCGCCGCGACGATCGCATGGCCGGCGGGGCGAAGGATCCGCGCGGCCTCGGCGAAGAATGGCGGCATGTTCAGGTGGACCACCAGATCGAACGACTCCTCTCCGTACGGCAGCTCGGCGGCGTCGGCCACCCTGAACGCGACCCTCCCCTCGGGGTCGAGACCGACCTTCGCGGAGGCGGCGCGGATCATCTCCTCCGAGATGTCGACCCCCCTTACGCTCGCCTGGGGAAACTCGCGCGCGATCAGGAGCGCCCCCTCCCCGGTGCCCGTTCCCACCTCGACCGCACGCTCGGGAGCCGGCTTCACGTGAAGGAGCGCAGCCGCCAAGGGGGCGAGGTGATCGACTGAGCCGGCGCCCGTCCGCTCGTCCCAGCCCGGAGCGGAGCGCTCGAAGAAGCCGCGCATCGGCCCCCGAACCGCCGGCCACACCCATGGCGCCCGGACGATCAGTCGATTGAGCGTCCGGCCCATGAGGCGGATCCGAGCCGGCGCCGGCTGCCTGGAGCCCGCGCCCATCAACGGCCTCGTGACCCCTCTTCGGGCGTACGGTCCATGACCCACATCTTGCCGTGCGCGTGGCGTGCGCACGGCGGCGGCTCGTTAGCCTGCCCGGGCCATGAGACGGCTCGCGCTCGGCACCCTCCTGCTCGCTGCGCTCTCGGGACCGGCGCTCGCCGGTTGCGGCGGGGGTGCGACCTCGACGACGGTCGCCCTTCCCCCCGGCTGCCGGCCGGTGCCGAGGCCACCCCCCAAGCACGTTCACCTGAAGCGGCCGCACCTGAAGGTCGCCTCCGGCGCGAGGCTGACGGCGACCGTGGACACGAGCTGCGGGAGCTTTCGGATTGCCCTCGACGCGGCGCGCTCGCCGAAGACGGTGAGCTCGTTCGTCTACCTGGCCCGCAAGGGGGTGTACGACGACACGATCGTTCACCGCATCGTGCCCCGGTTCGTGGTCCAGGGTGGCGATCCCACGGAGACCGGCGCGGGTGGGCCGGGGTACTCGGTCAACGAGCCTCCCCCGGCGAGCACCCAGTACACCAAGCGCACGGTCGCGATGGCCAAGACCCCGGCGGAGCCCCCCGGGCGATCCGGGAGCCAGTTCTTCGTGGTCACCGCAACCGACGCCGGGCTCCCTCCCGCGTACGCGGTCCTGGGCCGCATCGAGTCGGGTGGGGCGGTCTTGAAGCGAATCGAGCGGCTCGGCGATCCTGCCAGCGGGCAGGCGGGAACTCCGCTGGCGACCGTGGTGATCCACAGGATCACCGTCGGCGGGTCCTGAGCCGTGGGCGGGATCGACGTCGGAGATCGGGCCCCGGACTTCGCTCTTCACGGGACCGGCCGGCACGCCTACAGCCTCGGCGAGCTGCGCGGCGACTGGGTTGTGCTCGCCTTCTATCCGGGTGATTTCACCCCCGTGTGCACGCGCCAGTTCTGCGCCTATCGAGACGCCGCCGACCGGCTGGACCAGCTCGACGCCCGCGTGCTTGGGATCTCCCCCCAGTCGGTCGATTCTCACGAGCGCTTCCGCGCGAAGTACGGGTTGACGGTGCCGCTCCTGGCGGACCCCAGCCGCGAGGTAATCCGCGCCTACGGCGTCCTGGGTCCCGGCGGCCTGGTACGCAGGTCGGTCTTCATCATCGATCCGGAGGGCGTCGTCCGGTACCGCCACCGAGCTCTCCTGGGCCTCCACTACAAGAACGTCGAGAGCCTCGAGGGCGCGCTGCGCCGGGCGCGCGACGAGTCGCCCGTCTGAGGCACCGGGGCCGTGGCCGCGCTCGACCCCCGCGGGCTCGCGATCGAGCGAAATGGCCGCACGATTCGCGGCGAGGCGGTGGGGGAGGGGACGCCGGTCGTCCTGCTCCACGGGCTCACCGCCACCCACCGCTACGTGGTGCACGGCTCGAACCGGCTGGCGCGGGCCGGCCACCTGCAGCTCTCCTACGACGCCCGCGGTCACGGACGGTCGGACGCGGCCCCCGAGGGCGAGGGCTACGCCTACCCGGCGCTCGTGGCCGATCTCGAGGCGGTGACCGACGCCGAGCTCGGCGAGCGGCGGTTCGTCCTGGCCGGCCACTCGATGGGCGCTCACACCGCGATCGCCTACGCGCTCGACAACGTCGATCGGCTGGCGGGACTGGCTTTGATCAGCCCCGTCTTCGCCGGCTTCGTCGACGAGGCGGCGCTCGAGCGCTGGGATCGCCTGGCCGACGGCCTCGAGTCCGGCGGCGTCGATGGGTTCATGGCCGCCTTCGACCGGGGACTCGACCCGTCGTGGCGGGACACGGTCATTCGCTTCACCCGCAGGCGCATGCTGGAGCACCGGCACCCGCAGGCCGTGGCGCGCGCGCTGCGCGAGGTCCCGCGATCGGCCCCATTCGACGCGATGTCGGAGCTGGAGTTCCTGGACCTGCCGGCGCTGGTCGTCGCCAGCCGGGACGTGGCCGACCCCGGGCATCCGTACGCCGTCGCAGCCGCCTACGCCGACCGGCTCCCGGCCGCGAGGCTGATCAGCGAGGCCGAGGGCGAGTCCCCGCTTCCCTGGCAGGGAGGAAGGCTCGCCCGCGAGATCGAGGCGTTCTGCGCGGAGCCCCCGGTGGCCGCGCGGGTGTAGGGCCCTATTGTGTGCGAGATGATCGACGATGGCCCCCCGATCCACTACGCGGCCGTCGAGCGAGGCACGCCGGTCTACGCCTCGGACGGGGTCCAGGTCGGGAAGGTCGACGCGATCCTGGACAACTACAGGGAGCGGATCCTGGACGGGATCGTGATCGAGACGCCCGCCCGGGACCTGCGATTCGTGGACGCGCCGGAGGTCGCCCGAACGGCGGAGCGCGGCGTCACGTTGCGGATCACCTCGGAGGAGGCGGCGGCGCTGCCCCCGCCGGAGCGCGGTGCGGCCACCTTCCGGCCGAACCTGCGGACGGGACGAATCGGTCGGCTGCTCGGGGGCCGCTGGAGGCGCGACTAGCGCCCGAACCCAGGCGGGATGCGCGGCCGCCTACGGCGGCTCGCCGACGAGCAGCCACTCCCCGCCTTCTCCCCTGCGCAGCTGTTCGCGTTGGGAGAGGCTTCGGAGGGCGAGCGTCACGGTCGGGCGGCGGGCCCCGACCAGGTCCGCGAGCGTCTGGTGTGAGAGGCGGAACGGGAGCATCGCTCCGCCCGGCGCCTTCCGGCCCCACAGCTCGGTGAGCTGCCAGAGGAGAAGCAGCAGCCGATCCTCGACGCCGACGGTGTTCGCGATCGCCGCGCTCACCGCGAGCCGTCGCGAGCGGCGAAGGGCCCGTTCGGTGAGCGTCTCCAGAAGCTCGGGAATCTCTCTGGCTCGCGCCGCGAAGGATTGGTCGAGGATCGCCACGGCCGCCGGCTCGAGCACCGTCCACGAGACCCGGGAAAAGGACGCGGCGTCCTCCTGCCAGGGCCGGAAGAGGTCGCCCTGGCCGAGGAGCTCGAGGCTGCGGCCACGGTCCGGCACGAAGACGCGTCGCCCGAGCAGCCCGTCGACGACCAGGTACCCGAGATGATCGCCGGGCGGCTCTCGCAGCTCCGGCTCCCAGGCACCTCGCTCGAGCTTGATCGTCTCGGTCCAGAGGGTTCCAAGAGCGCCCCGTCGCGCCGGATCGGCGATCCGAGCGAGGTCGCGGTCGAGCTCGAGCAGGTCGACGCGGTTGCCGTTCCTCGCCGTCCGCCTGTCTACCGTCGTGGCGCTTGACACCTTTGGCCAATACCCGAGGAGGCAGGCTGGAAAACTCCGCCGGACGGGAGATGGAATAGGGTCTCGCACGGAGCGCGATGTCCACGACCGAGCAACGTAGCCGCGCCCTCAACCGCGACATCTCGCGGGCCATGGTGGCCCTCTTCAAGGAGTCGACCGGGCGAGGGCCGAATCGCGCCCGCACCTACGTCGAGGACGGGATCGTCGTCACGGTTCTCTACGACACGATGACGAAGGCGGAGAAGACGCTCAAGGAGGAGCACAAGGAGGACACCGTCCGGAGCCTGCGCCGGATCTTCCAGGGCACCTTTCGCGACGACGCGATCGAGATCGTCGAGCGGCTGACCGGGCGCAAGGTGGTCGCGTTCCTCAGCGATCACGCGGTCGAGCCGGATTACGCGATCGAGGCGTTCGTGCTCGAGCCCGGCCTCGGGGACGAGGCCGACTGACTCGCGGCGGAAAGCGGAACGGGCGCCGTTTCGAGCCCGATCGAAGGCGGCACCCGCTCCGGTTTCGGTTTCGTGCTCGCGGGTCGCGGGTAGATGCGCGCGGAAGGAGGTGATTGCATGAGCCTCATCGACAAGATCACCGGCCGCGCGAAGAAGGCAGCCGGAGACGTGACCGGCGACTCCTCGCTGCGCCGGGAGGGCTCCAAGGAGGAGCTCAAGGGAGAGAAGAAAGATCAGCTCGGCCGCGCCCAGGAGAAGGTCGAGGACAAGGCCCAGGAGGTCGGCGACCTCGAACGCGAGACCTAGGCGTCTCGGTGCGCCCGGCGAAGACGCCGGGCGCATCTTCGCTCACCGCGAATAGGTGTCCGCCGAGTACCCCCCGATCGCCGATTACGGGCTGATCTCCGACTGCCACGCGGGGGCGCTCGTCTCTCGCTCCGGATCGATCGACTGGTGCTGCGCGCCGCGTTTCGACTCCGGCGCCTGCTTCGCCAGGCTCCTCGACTGGGAAGACGGGGGGTTTTGCTCCGTCGAGCCGCTCGATGGGCGCGGAGGGGCGGCCTTTCGCGAGTACGAGGAGGGCACCCTCGTTCTCGTCACGCGGCTCCGAGCCCCCGAGGGCGAGGCTCGGCTGATCGACTGCTTCACGCTCGCTGACGAGGAGCGCCGCCCCAGGCACTGGCGCGAGCTGGCGCGAATCGTCGAGGGGGAGAGCGGGGTATTCGAGTTCCGGATCCGGATCGTCCCCCGCTTCGACTACGGCGCCGTCGCCCCCTGGATCCGGCACCACGGACCGAGCCTCTTCAGCGCGATCGGCGGCGACGACGCCCTCTTGATCTGGAGTGATGCCGCGCTCGAGGCGCCGGACCGTCACCGGCTCGAGGCGGAGGCGAGCGTGCGGCCCGGGGAGCGGGTGCGCTTGAGCATGACCTACGTCGACCCGGCGGAGATCGACGCCGAACGGGTGCCCGATCCCGCCGATCCGGCCGGGATGGATCGCCGGGTCGAGGAGACGATCGAAGGGTGGCGCGAATGGAGCGCCCGCCAGCAGCTGCGCGGGGGCGACGCAAAGGCGGCGGCGCGGTCGGCCATCGTCCTGAAGGCGCTCAGCTACGCGCCGACCGGCGCGCTCGCCGCCGCGGCGACGACGTCACTTCCGGAAGGGCGAGCCGCCAAGGGCGGTCGCAACTGGGACTATCGCTTCAGCTGGATCCGTGACTCTGCGCTCGCGGTGCGCTCCCTGGCCCGGCTCGGGTTCGAGGACGAGGCCGATGGGTTCCGGCGGTTCATCGAGCGGAGTGCCGCGGGGAACGCGAAGGACCTCCAGGTCATGTACGGGCTGGGCGGAGAGCGGCGCCTCCAGGCGGTCGACGTCGAGCACCTCGAGGGCTACAACGGTGCGGCGCCCGTGAGGGTGGGGAACGATGCTGTCACCCAGCTCCAGCTCGACTCCTACGGGCAGCTCCTGGAGCAGAGCTGGCGCTGGTACCAGCGCGGCCACGAGCCCGACGACGATTACTGGCGCTTCCTGCTCGAGCTGGTCGACGCGGCGATCGAGCACTGGGAGGAGCCCGATTCGGGGTTTTGGGAGTGGCCCGGGAAGCCCCGTCACTTCACCCACTCGAAGGCGATGGCCTGGGTCGCGGTGGACCGGGGCCTGCGGCTTGCCGAGAACTGCATGCGCAAGGCGCCCGAGCGCCGCTGGAAGCGGGCTCGCGACAAGATTCGTGAGGCTGTCGAGAGCGACGGCTATGACTCGAAGCGGGGAGTCTTCGTGCAGACGTTCGGAGGCCGGGACCTCGACGCGGTGCTGTTGAGGCTGCCCACCGTCGACTTCGTCGACTACGACGACGAGCGGATGGTCCGGACCACCGACGCGATCGCCGAGGAGCTCGACTTCGGAGGGCTACTGCGGCGCTACAGCTCCGACGACGGCCTCGGGGTGGAGGAGGGCGCGTTCGTGGCGTGCACCTTCTGGCTCGCCGAGTGCCTCGCGCGCCAGAGCCGTCTCGACGAGGCGCGAGAGGTGTTCGATCGAGCGGTTTCGACCGCCAACGGCCTGGGGCTCTTCGCGGAGGAGTACGACCCGAAGCGCCGCGAGATGCTGGGCAACTTCCCGCAGGCGCTCAGCCATCTCTCGCACCTCGAGGCGGTGCTCGCGGTCGCCGAGGGGGAGGGCGCGCGGCCGGCGAGCGACGCGGGAGATGGAAGGGCGGCGGGCGGGTAGAGGATTCCCGCCCTCAGGCCCCCGGAGCGGTGAATCCTCCGCCCGGGCCCCGGCGGATCCTCCGGATCGGCGAGGCCGTGCCGAGGGCGAGCTCGCGCGCTCGAAGCTCCTCGCAGACCCGACGTGTCACCCAGTAGGCGACGAACGGCAGGACCAGGGTCAGCGCCCGGTAGATCCAGACCTGGATCTCGTAGCCGACCCCGATTTGGACGAAGGCCCGGTCGGCCGAGCCGGCGAAGAAGACCGTCGCCACGAACGTGAACACCGCCGCGCCGACCGCGGTCCGGGACGGGGCGTCGCGGGGGCGATCGAGCAGGTTGTGCTGCGCGTGATCGCCGGTCCGCCGCCGCTCGATCGCAGGCCACGCGTACAGGAACCCGAAAACGAGGGTCGGGAACAGGATCCCGCCCCAGAACGGGTTCGGGATCAGGGTGTAGTCGCCGATCGTCACGTCGAACGACGGGACGAGCCGGAGCGCTCCGATCAGCCAGCCCAGATACCAGTCGGGCTGGGCGCCGTTGGTCGCCTGGTAGGTGTGGTACGGGCCCCAGAGCCAGATCGGGTTGATCTGGATCAGCCCTCCCATCATGAACAGGACGCCCGCGACCGCCAGGAGGAGGCCGACGGACCGCAGCGCGTAGCCGGGCCACATCGGGATCCCCACAACGTTTCGCTCGGTGCGACCCGGGCCCGCGAACTGGGTGTGATGGGGCCTCGCGATCATCGCCAGGTGGAAGCCGATCAGCGCCGCCAGCACCGCCGGGAGGATGAAGACGTGGGCGATGAACATGCGCGAGAAGAAGGCGTCGGTCCCGGGGAAGGGGCCGTTCCAGATCAGCGTCGCGAGGTGCGCGCCCACGATCGGTATCGACAGCGCCGCCGAGTAGCCGATCGCGAGCCCCATGCCGGAGAGGAGGTCGTCCAGGAGGGAGTAGCCGAGGTAGCCCTCGAGCACCGCGATGATCAGCATCGTCAGGCCGACGTAGTAGTTGACGTCCCGCGGCTTGCGAAACGCGCCCGTGAAGAAGATCCGCAGCAGGTGCATGGTGATGGCGGCGACGAAGACGAGCGCCGCCCAGTGGTGCGTCTGGCGCATCAAGAGCCCGGCCGGGACGTCGAACGAGAGGGACAGGCCGGACGCGTAGGCCTTCGTCATCTCCTGGCCGGCGAGCGGTGCGTAGCCCCCGTGATAGACGGTCACGGCGTTGCTCGGCGAGTAGAACAGGGCCAGGAAGGTCCCGGTGGCGACCAGGACGACGAACGAGTACAGCGCGATCTCGCCGAGCAGGAACGACCAGTGGTCGGGGAACACGTAGCGGAGCGCCGCGCGCATGAACGAGGCGCCGCCCGCGCGATCCTCGACGACGTTCGATACCCGGCGGATCACGACTCACGCACCCCGGACCAGGCCGGGCCCGGATTGCCTGACAGGCCGCCCGCCGCGACGAGATCGCCCCGGTCGATCCGCAGCGGAAGCTGGGGGAGGGGCCGCCCCGCGGGCCCGAAGACGACCTTCGCGCCGCGGAGCACGTCGAAGGTCGAGTAATGACACGGGCAGACGAGCGCCGGTCCGGGGCTCTGGGGCGGATACAGGGGCTTTCGGAACAGGTTCACCGAGCAGGCGGCGTGGGTGCAGACCTTCGAGTAGGCGAGGATCCCCCGGGGCGCCCAGTCGCTTCGGTCCGGCGGGAGCTCGAGGTCGCTCGGGTCGACCCGGACGACGACGACGGCGTTTGTGAGCTCCTCGGTCGGCGCCCCCTCGGCGAACGCGGTCAGGAAGCTGCCTGTCTCGAGCACCGAGGCGGGGATGGGCCGCCCCTTCTCGTCGACGAGCCGGACCCCCGCTCCCCATGGATTCGCCCGCAGCCGATCGTCCACCGACGGCCCCAGCGACGCCAGTGGCACCACCACGGCCGCCCCCAGCGCCACCCCGGCCGCCCCGGTCGCTGCGCCGAGCAGCCGCCGGCGCGAGATGCCGTCGGCGGCGCCGGCGATCGTGCTCTCGAGCTCGGTCACCGCCTCGGAGTCGCCACCGTCGGGATGCGAGAAGCCGGGTCTCTCCTCGATCCTCTCCTCCTGGACCACGACGGCCTTCGCGGCGACGACCGCCGCGGCGGCGAGGAGCAGGAGGGCGAGGCCGAACGCCAGCCCGAGGAGCTGCGTGTCGAGCGAGGCGACGTAGACCAGAACGAAGGCCACCGCGGCGATGGCCGCCAGCCCGAGGAGGGCGGCGACGGCGAGCTCCGCTCTGGGGCTCGATCGAGCGTCGCGCTCGACGAGCCCCTCCTCGCTCGACTCGTCTGTCCGCCGGCGGCCGAACACGACGAGGATCGCCGCCACCAGGTAGCGCCACAGGCCGCGCGCGAGGGCCTTCACGGCGCTCACCGCCGCCGCTCCCTCGATCGCCCCTCGCCGATCAACCGCGCGACGATCAGGAGCGCGGCCCCGGCGAGGAGCCAGGCGACCATTCCCTCGGGGACGGGGCCGATGCGCCCGATGCCCCAGCCGCCCGCGTCGTCCGGATGCTGGGTGGACTGCACGTAGCGGGCGATCGAGTCGATATCGCCCCGGCCGAGGAGGCGGCGGCCGAAGCGGGGCATGAGGAAGGGACCGGTGCGGATCGCCTCCGCGACCTCGGTCGGAGTCGAGTCCTTGAGCTTCGGCGCGGCGGCCCCGGTCGCGACTCCGCCCTCGGCGGTGATCGCGTGGCATCCGGCGCACGAGGACGTGAAGAGCTGCTGGCCCCGGGTCAGGGAGCCGCTCGCGGGGTTGACGGAGGGGATCCCCGGCCCGCCGAACGAGGCCACGTACGCGACCAGGGCGCGGATCTGGCGGTCGTCGTAGCGGGGCGTCGCACGCAGCGGCTCCTGGCCGGGATAGCTCAGCGGCATGCGCCCGGTTCGGAGATAGAAGTCCGCCGCGCCGGCTCCGACGCCGCGGAGGGAGGGGCCTCGGTCGGGTACGCCCCGAGCGTCGAAGCCGTGGCACGAGGAGCATTCCTGCTGGAAGAGCTGGCGCCCGTGGCCCACGAGGCGCGAGGCGCTCGACCCGGCCACGCCGGGACTCGACTGCTGCGCGAACGACGGCGCGAGCCACAGCACCGTCGCGCCGAGGGCCATCGAGGCGGCGACGATGAGCGACGCGACCCGCGTGCGTCCCGTCACCGCGCCCGCTCCCTTCGAAGCTCCGCGATCAGCAGGCCGAGCCCGAAGGCGGCCACCTCGGCGCCGGTCAGCACGAGCCAGAGGCCGAACGCGAGGCCGTTGCACACGAGGACGATGCCGGCCGCGATCAGCGGGGGAGCGGCGCTCGAGTCGGCGAGGGTGCGCGGCGGGTCCGGCTCAGGGGCGCTGACGAGCAGATATCCGGCCGCGAGCGCCGCGGTGGCCGCGGCCGACCCGAAGGCGATCAGCGGAACCGTGGCCTCGCCCCAGATCCACAGGGTGACGGCCCAGACCCCCACCCACAGGCCCCAGCCGCCGAGCATCAGGGTGGCGCGCCTCATCCGCCTTCGCCCCGGCGCTCGCGCAGGTCCAGCAGCGGGGCGTAGGAGCGGATCGGGGGCAGGGCGGCGAAATTCAGCCGGGGCGGGGGAGAGGTCGTCGCCCATTCGAGGGTCTGACCCTGCCAGGGATCGTCGCCGGCGGGCTCGCGGCGACGCATCGAGACGACCACGTTGACGATGAAGGTCAGGATTCCGAGGGCGATCACGAACGCGCCGATCGTGGCCAGCATGTTGTTGGTGGTCAGCCCGGCGTCCGGCGAGTAGTCGGCGACCCGCCGCTGCATGCCGTCGTAGCCGAGCAGGAACATCGGGAAGAAGGTGAGGTTGACGCCCACGAACAGGAGGGCGAAGTTGAGCTTCCCGAGGCTCTCTCGAAGCAGGAAGCCGGTGGCCTTCGGCAGCCAGTAGTAGGCGGCGGCGAAGCCTCCCATCAGGCTGCCCCCGAACAGCGTGTAGTGGAAGTGGGCGACGATGAAGTAGGTGTCGTGGACGTGATAGTCGAGCGGCGGCGAGCCGATGATGATCCCGGTCAGGCCCCCGATCAGGAACAGCCCCAGGAAGCCGAGCGCGAACAGCATCGACGTGCGCAGCAGGATCACGCCGCCGATCATCGTCGCGATCACGTCGAAGTACTCGATCCCGGCGGGAATCGCGAGCGTGGTCGACGTCAGCGAGTAGTACTGGTTGTTCACCTGCCCGGTGGCGAACATGTGGTGCGCCCAAACGGTCATCGACAGGCCCGTGAAGGCGAAGAGCCCCAGGATCAGCGCCGGGTACCCGAACAGCCGCCGGCGGGAGAAGGTGGCGACGACCTCGGCGACCACGCCGAGGAACGG
>Ga0066652_100000676_pt1 | contig 16631 bp, 10 predicted proteins | sample GraSoiAngelo_101_FD_71413 | JGI IMG/M metagenome (GOLD analysis project Ga0066652, IMG submission 71413) | Grasslands soil microbial communities from the Angelo Coastal Reserve, California, USA - 14_0903_02_30cm | ecosystem: Environmental > Terrestrial > Soil > Grasslands | place: USA...
AAAACGATTTCTGTAAAAAGCCCGCTAGTTTCAAAAATAAAGTTCGTGATGTCGTAGCCCCAGTTCACCGTGACCAACGACCCCTTCGACGATATTGGGTTTCCATGATACTCAGGCGGGTCGATCAAATGGACGACAGTCCCATCAGGCGCCAAGGCTGCGCAAAATCGAGTCGGCTCGTTTTTTCGCACGAGCGGGGTCGTTCCCAGTTCCAGGAGGTGCCTCCCGGGGGACCAAGTCTTTCCGCATGTTGTTGTCCATTCCGTGAACATCCCAAGCGGGTAGCACAGAAAAACGCGACAACTTCGCTCTCAATCAAACCTCTCGAGACGGTAACAAGTATCTTGTCCACGCAGACCTCATTGAGCAGGAGCACGGTCTCGTCAAGTGTGAACAACAGGAATAAAATCGCATTTGTCTCCCCAAAGAAATAGATCGTTGAAGGTTCAGGCCGTTGTGATTACCGTTTCGGCGTCTCAGCGAAAGCCGCCATTCGTTATGAACAAGATCACACAATCGGTCGAAGTCGTTGCGGCTCCGTGGAGGCAAAGCGTTTACTACGAAGATGCCGAGACATGGACCTTTATCTTTTGGAGTGAAGACCATCCGTTCTACCCACAGTTCAAGCGCCTTGATTTGACTGTTGTCCTGGAACTGGCTTGCGGTCATGGCCGCCATTCCGAGATCGTCGCCGGGCGTTCTGGCCAACTTACTTTGATGGATGTTCACGAGGAGAACATAGAATATTGCCGGACACGTTTGGCTGGGTTCCGGAACACTATGTTCTTTACGAACAGCGGACACGACTTTCGACCTATCACAGATAACGCTCTCACCGCGATCTTTTGCTATGATGCGATGGTGCATTTCAGCGCTGACATCGTCGGAGCCTATCTGCGAGATACGGCACGGGTTCTGAAACCAGGCGGGATGGCTCTCTATCACCACTCAAATTATCCGGCCCCCCTGGATCGGCACTACGGACAGAACCTCCATGCTCGAAATCATATGACCGAGAGCCTATTTCGGCAGTTCTCGGATGAAGCCGGCCTGACTTTAGTCGAGAGCCTGCCGATCGAGTGGGGCGGCGTGGCAAATCTGGATCGCCTCACGCTACTGAGAAAGTAGGTCGAGAGACAGCTGCCGCTAGCTAGCGATCACAACTACCTCGGATCTGTGACTTGTGCAAGGAACTGGCTTCGATATTCAAAGCGTACGCGGACAAGATTTAAATTTGTCGTAACTTGTTCCATCCCAAATTTTGCATCACTAGTTCCCTGGGGAATTCCCCGGCGGGCTAATGTTGTGTGCAATACCTATCACATTGGACCCACCGACTTCGCCGAAGAGATTGCACTGAATGGAGCGGGACGATAACACGACCAATAACTGTTCAGCGGGAATAGACCAAGACCCAACGCGAACGAACCAAGGCCGACTGAGCTTTAGGCAGACGGTGCTACGCCCCGACGCGACGGTTTTGGTTTGGGGTGCTTGGTTGGCGCTGAGCGCAGCGCTGATTCTCGCAACCGTGATCTTTGCGCGCCCTTTCCCATGGTTGGATGACTTCGCGTTTCTGCCTTTTGTCACCGATAAAGCGCCGTTAAGACTTGAGTGGCTGTGGCAGCCACACAACGAGCACAGAATTCTGATTCCAAAGCTGTTCTGTTGGGCAACGCTTAAATTGGATGGTGGCAACTTTATTTTTGCAAAGTATCTATATGTCGTCGCTCTCTCGTCTTGTGCTGCGCTGCTGCTCCTGTCACTGCGCAAGGCGCGAGGTTACCTGTTGCGTACGGACGTCGCAATCCCGCTGGCGCTCCTTGGGTTCCACAACCTCTTCAATACCCTCTGGCTTTTTCAAGCTCAATTCATTCTAGCGACGATCTCCACGTGTCTGTTACTTGCGATAATGGTTCGAAATGGCCCGTTCTTAAGCGCGCCAAGTGCTTTGTTGGCAGGATGTTGTGTGATCTCTCTTCCGTTATGTGGTGCAAATGGCCTTGTCGTTGCCATTCCTCTCATTATTTGGCTGCTCTTCTCAGCGCTGTACTGTTTCCTTAGTAGGCCTGCCGCCATTGGAGCGGCTGCCATCTGCATTGTCTCGGCTGTCACCGCTATCACGGTTTGCAGCATTTACTTCGTCGGGTTGAACCATTCCGTTGCAGGCGCGTCCCTCCCATGGTTAAAGGTTTGCCAAGATGCCATTGGACTGATGGCGTTCGGTGCGGGCTATGCAGCCAAACTCAACTGGCGAGCGGCGGGATTATTTGCGGCTTTCGTCGTAGCGGGCACTGCACTGATGCTTTTGTTTGCTGCGTGGAAGCACAGACACGATAGCTACCGGGCCATTAGTCTGCTCGTCATCATTGTGGCTCTCGCTGGGCTTGCCGGTGTCGTGGCATATGGCCGGGATGTTTCCCCTTTCGCACCCCTAGGCTATCTACAGGATCGCTATGCTATGCTTTTCACGCCCCTGTCGCTGGCCTGCTATATAGCCGTTTCCTTACCCCCCCGAAACAATCCATGGGCGCAAGGATTACGCATAGTGCTCGCCTGCCTTTTACTTTTGGGTTTACCATATAACATAAGCCAAGGCATACAGTGGGGCCGGAAATTCGATTCACTGTTTGACGGGATGTATACGGATGTTTTGGCCGGACGACCAGCCTGGACGATTGCGGCGAAGTATCAGGGTTTTGAGGGCATCCATCCTTGGGCCGTTGAATTTGAATCTTCTCTGTTAGAGCTGAAGCATCGCAACGCGTTAGGAATGTCGCGATTGAACGAAGCTTTTCCTGGAAAAGGCTATTTCATCGTGCCTCTTTCGCCTTATTTAACCGAGCGTATTCGTTGCGTGTGGGACCCGGCTTCAGGAAACGGTGAAGTTACCGGCAAGGCACCGGGCCTGCGATTCGATTTGAACGAGCCGCTAAAGGTTGCAGCGCTTCGAATGAAGCTGAACTGCCTGGACCTACATGGCCAGCCTATATTTTCAACGCTCACTTACCTTTGTACCGAAGACCCGCGTTGGGACGTCCGGCTATTGCAAAATGTACGCGTTTCGCCATACTGGCCGGCCATGACAAAGTATATGGATGGCGAGATTAGTCATGTCGTGCTGTGCATTCCATACGGAACCGCGAGATTTGAGCTGACTGATCTAGTTGCCATTTGTCGGAAGAGATGAGGCCTCATTCTGAAGACTACACGTTGGGCCGCGGAGACTCATGCCCTGGCTCGCTTTTCCCGCTTCGACAATTCGCGCAGCGGCAGCCGATTCGGCGTGTCGCCGTAAACTTTATTCGTTGATGTAAAAATAAACGGCGCTCCGGGAGAAAACTTTCACCCGCAGCGTGCGAAGGCTGGGCGATTAGTGGGCTGATACCAAAGAGCCACTCGCGAACGCTTTTCGGATCCGAGGGGACACCACGGTTAGGAAACCATCGTACCCTGCGAAAGAAATTGTTTAGTTAGAATGGAGAGTACCGTGCGCGGCATCTGTGATAGGCATTGATACTCGACTTACGTATCGGCCTGTTTCTTGAAGCGAGAACACTTGAAGGATTCATCGACCGTCAACACCGCCGTTTGCATCGCCGGTGCGCCGTAATGGCGATGCGCAACCTTCGGTTTCTTCGTGATTGAAAATTTCATCAAGTTCGGATAAAGGCAAAGATGTCGTGAATCACCAACGGCGCCTAATGCAGAGAACGGGCGCAGCGAGAGACGTTTAATTTTACCTGAGGTCGCTTCGGACGCTGGCTGATGCGAAGATATTTCTACAAGAAGCTACGTCAATATCTCGACCTCTATGTCCGACCGAACGACCGAATCGTCGAAATTGATGCTAAGGGGAGCTCAGGGCTATTGAGATTTCAGAATCACCTCGTTCTGACCTCGACGGCTCGATCAGGGGAAGCAAGGAATCTCGAAGCGGTAAGAGAATTTCGTCCGGACTACGTTTTGCTTAACGGCAACATCCATTATGAGGCGGACATCCAGACCTTTTTGGAAGATCTTCGGAAGATGTTGTGGCCGTCGGTGCGGCTTATCATCACCTTTTACAGCAATCTTTGGAGACCACTCCTCCGTGTCGCTACCGCGCTGGGACTGCGGACCAAGACTCCCGAAGAGAACTGGATCGCTCCGGAGGACGCGCGAAATCTTCTTCTGCTCGCGGGCTATGAACTGGTGCGCGAGGATAGTAAACTACTCATCCCAGCCTATATTCCAGTGCTCAGTTACTTCGCTAACCGTTTCCTGGCACCATTGCCGGGATTTCGTCTTTTCAACCTGCTCAACATCGTGGTGGCTCGCCCTGTCAGCCAGTCCAACTCAAACCCGGGCGCCGCCCCTTCTGTTTCTGTCGTCGTGCCTGCTCAAAATGAAGCAGGAAACATTGAGGCCGCAATCTTGCGGACCCCGGCCATGGGGCCGGATGACGAACTGATTTTTATTGAAGGCGATTCGACCGACAATACTTGGGAAACCATTTGTCAAATGCAGCAAAAATATCAGGGCACCCGCACGATTCGGATTGATCGGCAGGAGGGCAAAGGAAAAGGGGATGCGGTCCGGAAAGGCTTTGCTCTGGCGCAGAAGGATATTCTAATGATCCTGGATGCCGACCTGACCGTGCCTCCGGAAGAATTACCGCGTTTTTATAATGCGATTGTGAGCAACAAAGGGGAATTCATCAATGGCAGCCGGCTTATTTATCCTTTGGAAAAGCAGGCCATGCGATTTTTTAACCTGCTCGGGAACAAATTTTTCGCGGTGATGTTTTCGTTTATCCTCGGTCAACGGTTCAAAGACACACTATGCGGGACGAAGGTTTTGACCCTGGAGAACTACCGTAAGCTGGCGTCGCACAGAGAATATTTTGGCGAGTTTGATCCCTTTGGCGATTTCGACCTTATTTTCGGCGCCGCGCGTATGGCCTTGCGCATCGTGGAGGTGCCGGTGCACTATCGCGAACGCACCTACGGTTCGACCAACATCGAACGCTGGAAGCACGGTCTGATCCTGCTACGGATGCTTGGATTTGCCGCTGGCAAAATTAAGTTTATCTGAAAACTCAACGTGAGATGACGGACCGCCTGAAAAGCGAGATTGAGCACGGGAAATATCTCTTGGCGCACGGGGCCGGGAAAATTTGGAATTGGGAGACTCCGGCGGGGAAACTGCGCTGGGTGCGCCGGGTGAAAATGCTTAGCAATCATTTGGAGCCCGGAATGACGGCGCTTGAGTTGGGATGTGGCACTGGCTACTTCACTCGAGAACTGGCGCGCTCGGGAGCGGACATTATCGCGATCGACGTATCACTCGAGCTCCTGGAAATAGCGAGGGCCAACTGCTCTGCCTCAAATGTTCGTTATCAAATCCAGAATGCCTATGCGCTGAGCTATTCTGAAGGTGTGTTCGACTCCGTCGTGGGCAGCTCGGTTTTGCATCATCTCGAAATCGAAGAGGCGCTACGCGACATATACCGCGTGTTGAAGCCGGCGGGTACAATCTATTTTACAGAGCCGAACATGCTGAACCCACAGATTGCGATGCAAAAGAACATTCCCTGGATTAAACGAAAGCTTGGCGACTCACCGGATGAGACGGCCTTCTTTCGGTGGCCACTCAGGCGCCTGCTCGAACAAACAGGCTATCGTGACGTTCGAATCGATCCGTTCGATTTTCTGCATCCAAAAACGCCGGTTGCTCTGATCGACCGCGTGAACGCGCTCGGCCGGTTTCTGGAGAAGGTGCCTGTCATCTCGGAGTTCGCCGGTTCGCTTTATATCCGCGCGATCAAATGAGCAGCGTGTTGACGGTCGTGCAGAGCGAGGAGGCTAAAGACCGAGCCGCGACATTGCGTAACCGTGCGCGGCTTGGCGCTAACAAGAATCTTCTTTTTTGGTATCGCGAGCTTTACCACGACCAATTCAGGGACGTTCCAAATCCGTCGACGCTCTCAATACTCGAGGTAGGAAGTGGCACCTCGCCTCTGAAACAATTTCTTCCAAACATCATAACAAGCGACGTGCTTGATCTCGATTATCTCGATCTTGTGTTTGACTGCCACGAGATCGACAAGTTAGAGGCAATTAAAGACAACAGCATTGATGTCATCACGCTCACGAACGTGTTACATCATCTGAAAAGCCCTATTGCATTTCTTAACTGTGCTGCCAGCAAATTAAAACCCGGCGGCAAAGTCATTGCGACTGAGCCTTTTTTCTCCGTGTTATCGACTCCCATCTTCAAGTATCTGCACTACGAACCAGTGGATTTCCGCATTTCGGAGCCGGAGTTAGCCAAGGTGCAGGGCCCGCTGGCATCGGCGAATATCGCGTTACCGTGGCTGATCTTTTTCCGGCGGCGCGAATGGCTGCAACGATTGAACGAGAATTTCGATGTTGCGAGTCTATCGACCCGGCCCTTTAGCGCCCTATCCTACATGGTTACTGGTGGAATCTCGCGCAGACTCCCGATCCCGCATTCTCTTTATCGGAGATTTTTTTCGACGGACCTCGCATTCAGCCGCAATTTTCCGCGCCTGTGTGCCTCCTTCTTCACAACAACTCTGGCGCGACGCTAAAATGTCGGCTTCGCTCCTTCGTAGCATTGGAAATAAGGTTTACGAACACGCCTTTCCCATCTATCGACCGCTTTATGTCGCCTAACAAGACCTACCGTGATCGTGCGGAGCGGCAGCTGCTGAAAGTATCTTGTCTGAGGGAGCTACCGTTTTGGACGCGGGTGCGAATATCGGTGTTTATTCGCAGTTTCTCTCCCACTGTGTTGGTTCGACCGGTGTTGTTCATTCATTCGAACCTTCGCCCGACAATTTTAAACGATTGCGTGCTGCTACACGTAAGCTTTCAAATGTACGCTTGAACCAGTTCGCAGTGAGTAACAAGACAGGAGAGTCGCCGCTCTACATTTCCGAGGAGCTGAATGTAGATCATCGGGTTTACCCGAAAGAAGGAGAAACGCGGCGAACTCTTTCTATTCGATCAACGAGGCTTGACGATTACGTCAAATCCGGAGAACACGTCGACTTGATCAAAATGGATTTGCAGGGATTTGAGCTTCACGCCTTGAAAGGGGCGAACCGTGTTTCGGCGGATAACCCGGACATAAAGCTTCTCCTTGAAATTTGCCCCTTCGCTTTAAAGCAGGCCGGAGCGAACGCAATGACTTCATCGCGGCTCTCCGGGACAAAGGCATGGTGATCCGCCAAGTCCCAAGCAAGGGACTCATCCCACTCCTTCCTGACTGGAAAAGCGAGAGCTCGGACTGGTACGTGAATCTATTCACATCATGACCTGACGTGCGGTCGAAGCATTCCTGCCTGACGTGTGCGGAGTGAGCTCTCTATTTATCTTCGACTCTGTGGCCCTGCGCCCTTTGGCAGCATCGACACAAGTTCGCCAGCTGCCAGAACGCGATGCCAGCGCGGATCGCTGTGGACCCGACTGATGATTGCGAATGGCGGGTTAGCCAAGGCCAGCCTCGAAAGTGGTCATCCTGGGCATGGCGATCTTTTGTCTCGTGTCAGGCGCGAGTTACGATCACATTGAATCCTCGGAGTGCTTCTCCAAGAAGCTCTTGTTGTGCTCGGGAAACGCCGTAAGCCATCTAACGTTCCCGGCCCATCTTGCAAGAGCCGCAGCGAGCTTGTCTCGATCTACAATTCTATAGGCTCGGAGATCGCCATCGAAAATTAGCTGTAGTCCATCCGCGTTCGTCATAGTATTCAGACAGTGGACGACCGCATCGACCTCCTCAAAATACGTTCTTGGACATGCATCACGGTACAGAGAGAATTCGTAACTGGAGTCGGTTGCTTTCATCCTGTACCAATTCCGTCTGCGCTCCTTGACGACACTGACAAGGAAACTCTTCTCCGTCTGGTCTGGGATCCATCTAGCGCAAAGCACCAGATCAGAGGAAACGAGTTCATCAAGGCGAACGCCCGGTGCCCGGCGCCAGTCGATCGACGCAATACCGTTAAAGGAATACCCAGGCTCGTCTAAGATACCTCTTAGATATTGTTGAACGCTTATTGCAACGCCATCCCGCCCTGCGGCCAAGCTATATAACGTCAACGGCTTTTGCTGATCTGCACATTCAGCCAGCAGTCTGTGGCCAAGGTTTACATCTTGTGCAAAAGTCCCTGCGGTAAGATTTACTCCGAGCAGTTTTTGTATCGCCGGCGGAGGTGTTGGCATCCACAATAAAATGATGACTCCCAACGCGGGAGCGAAAAAATACGCGACCGCTCCTTCTTGAACGCCGATTGAGCGCCGCTTTATCACGCTGAACATATCGTGGCTCAACCATGCGACTGGAATCAACAGGAAGGGATATAAATAGCGGGGTTGCGGAGATGAGATAAACCACCACCAATAAACAGCGCACCCCAGGATAACCGTACAGCTAGTTAACCTGACCGTTAATCCGACTTGCAACGAATCGAGCAACGAACGGATTTTTAGTAGCACAAAAAACACAAGACCAACCAAAGCCACCAGCCAGAACCAGCCGAGAGTCTCGGGAAGAATTCCGAGCAGTACAGGAAGAAGCGGCGGGCCTGTAAGCCAGCCGCGCACTATTTTTGAGCCGGAAGCGAAAAGCTCTATATTGTCCTTTCCCAAAAAAGAAGATCTCAGGGCTATGGTGACGGTTGCTCCGCACAACCCAACAGCGACTAAAGTCATGGGAACATGGTAACAACACAGCCTTGCGATTCGCCTCTTGCTTACTCTTTCACCGGACTTCGACCTTATGCCTTGAAGCAACCGAATGAGACCTTCGGCCCAAGAGATACCAAGCGCGACAAAAGCTATTAGAACCCCGGCCGGCTTTATAAAAATCGAAAGGGCCACCGCGATCCATCCCGCCGTTTCTACGGCCCAAGACCTCCTTTGAACCCCGAGGATGACAAAAGCCACAGCCAGAGCAGAAAATGCGGCAAGGAGTGGGTCGACCAATCCCCAATAGGAGTCTACTTTGCTGTTTAGCTCGATCCTATTCGGCTCGAAGTGATAGAACATCGGCATGCTCGCCCCTGCGCACGCTATTGCAACCGCAAGAATTCTCTCAAGGCGTCTCACGGCTACAAACGCGAGAGGCAACAACAGTGCTAATGATGCGAGCAGAATCGGAACGAAGGTCGATCGGAAATAAAAACTCTGAATCGAGGTGTTGAATCCAACCGGATAGAGGATCAGAGCGGTCAGAGGTGGCCTACGAGACGGCACTGCTTCCAGAACAGCGGCCCAATCGCCTTTTGAAAAGCACTGCCAGGTTGTTTTTGCTTTGTAGAAATACTCCATGGCGTCATACCATGGGGGGGTAACCGCCTTTGCGCTCTTCGATGCAACGCCGAAACCAATTAATAGCATAACCATGACCCAAACGCAAAGAGGTATAAACCAATCTATAGCTAACTGGAATACAACTCCCCTCTTTGTCTCACTACTTTCGTTGTGTTTCATTTTTCAACGTCAGACTAAGTCTCTCTATCCCAGTTTACTTATACGTGAAAGGCAAGAGTTAGCTAAAGCTGCCCGATGATTTGCCATCGGGCGACAATCTCGTCGATTCCTTCGTTGACAAAATCCGTCTTTCCAACGCAGCGGATGTCTTTCGCTCACCCAAGGCTCATCCGGGGGCCAAGCTTCTCGTCGTTTGGAGACACGATTTTGCAGTCGGCAGTAGGCGAGAGTCAAAATTCTGCTCATCAGATTATAGGGTCCTTTATATATTGATAAACGTGTTTCCGCATGATAGACCTGGTTCCGCAAAATCGGATTGCTTGATACATATCATGCACCGACTCCAAACCGCGACAGGAGGCTAGCGCATTGCAGAGTTGCAGCACAGGTGTTATAAACCGCACGGTGCACGGCCCACTACCTTACAAAAGTGAGTAACTTAAAGTCATCCAAACCATGAGTTCATCAAGATTCGGCCGCGGCTTTCGCAACCTAAGGCGGGACACCACGTCCTGGTGGCCGGTCCACCCGGCTTCATGAAAGTCAATAAGCCGCAGCGACGGCCACCGTTCGAGCTGCCGACACACAAAAGCCATCGAGGAAAGCGAGATGCCGAACGCCTGGTTGCTGGGCGAAACGAATCCGAATCCCTCCTTGACGTATCCCTCGATGAGCGTGCGCTGTTCTTCGCGGCTCAGGCCATAGTCAAAAAACCCTTCTCGCATCCACTGGATCGGCTGCCGTCCATGGGTGGTGAAGACGAGCACGCCATCCGGCGACAAGGGCTCGGCAAAAAAGCCGAGGAAGTCCGGCAATTGCGGAGCATCCAGTTGCGTGAACAGCGATCCGCACCAGATCAGATCGAAGCACTGGTCGAGGCTGACGCGCCAGATATCCTCGTGCGAATAAACCGGCGTCGCGTTAAACTGCGCAGCGCAGAAGTCCACCCCGTCATGGTCGAGATCGGTGACAGTCAGATGGGCATCGGGGAAAAACGCCCTCAGCATCCGACAGACCCGTCCGTGGCCGCACGGCAGGTCGAGAATCGACGTCGGTGCGATGTGTGCGGTGGTAAGTGCTGACTTGATGCAATCCAGCGCTGACCTTCCAGCGTCGAAATACCACTGCTGGCCCGTGATCCACATATGGTCATTGGGTGAGATCACGGTGCTGTATTCCAGTTCCATCACGTTGATAGACTACACCCCCCTTTTATGTATTTCTGTGCGGTACATTGGCGGAACCATACCAATCACGCCACCGACTACAGTCAAGGCAAGCAAAATGAACCCCCCTTGAATTAAATCACAATTGTCCCAAATCGTAGCCTTACGGAGAATAACCCACACTGGAAAAATCCACGTTGCTAAATGCTACGGATGAAGACGGAGTGCATGAAGCGAGATCCGGCTTCCAACTATTCTGCCTCAATCGGGCGAGTCGTCACCAGCACTTCGATATACTCCGCGCGAATGCCCATCTTAAGATCGTCCAGTGCAACAACTTGTGTATCAAGCCCACTGGCATTCTTTATATGAGTGACGATATCTTCGCCCCAATCCCAGGTGACCAGCGAGCCTTCTGCGCTCATAGGATTGTAATGATACTCGGGAGAGTGGTGATAAACGATCCCTCCGTCCGAAATGGATGCCCTCCTTTCCGAAGGCTTGTCTTTGTTAATAAGTGGAGTCGTAAAGATATGGGCTCCCCCAGGCCTAAGCGTGCGGGCGATTTCCATGAAAGCCGCAGGAGCATCAAAAACATGTTCAAAAACATCTTGAGTGACAATGAGATCGAAAGCTTCGTCGGGAAATGTCTGATTTTCAAGGTTCTCGCTACGGTAACCAGCGTTTGGATGAGTATTTCCAAAACCCAGCTGCGGATCATATTGAGACGGTGTGTAGGATCGGCACTGTTGGGCTAACTTGACGCTTGCACCTCTGTTACCAGGAGAACTTTCGTGAATAGTAAGATCGCGCCAATTGGGATACCGCGTCTGGATAACGTGCATCAACGCTCTTTCACGCGGGATGGAGCCGCATCGATCACAAAGGTAGTGGTCTCTAAACCAAGAGTTGCGCGCGGAAAACGTAACCCTCGCTTCGCAGATCGGGCACCATCCCTCGTTTTGGAAAACAACCACCGAAGTGGCGTCCACACCTGTTGCGTTGGGCGCTTGCGCATTGAAGAGTTTCTTCCGGTTAAGCGCTGCTGCGATAAATTCTCGAAAGCAGAGGAGGAGTTTGTTATTCAAATGCTTGTTCAATGAGCTTCAGGATACGGAGATAAATCGAAAGACTGCGTAGTTGTCTGCCTCAAAGCAACGGTTTTCGTCGTGGCGGGTGCGATATGATCGGCATCGCGCTGGATCGCAATATTCATGACTCGGTGTGCGGCCCATTTGTGAAATCCGTTTCTTGAATCTATTTTTTGGGGACTGATTCTCGCTCAAGAGGGACGGCTTCGATACGCCATTTCCAACATTTGCGTAGAAAATCGAGTAAGATCCGATCTCGCTCAGGTGGGGTCATTTTCAGTATTTCAATGGCTTCCAAGAGCACGCGCTCGCCTTCCAGCCATTCCAATTCACCTGGCGGTCGCTTGCGAGCGTTGGAGCTATGGATCCGCCATTGGCTCAGTGGCTTGGCAATATAGGCCACGCCGCCGCGCTGCAACAGCCGCACCCAGAAAAGCCAATCAGCGCAAAAACGCATCGAATCATCCACCAAATCCGCAATGCCTTTCGCGTTTCGGAAGACCACGCTGCTCGCATTCAACATCGTGTTTTTCACCACCAGCGAGCGTCGGATCTCGTCGATTCCGTCGTTGACAAAATCCGTGTTCCAACGCAGTGGATCGATTTCGCTGAGCCAAGGTTCTTCCGGGGTGCCAAGCTTCTCACCATTTAAAGACATCATTTGCAGCTGGCAGTAGGCGAGGCTCAACCCCGGATTCGCTTCGAGCTTCTCGACTAAAGTTTCGAGGAACGCCGGTTCCGCAGCGTCGTCAGACTCCGCGACCCAGACATATTTTCCACGTGCGTGAGACAGCCCCTTGCGCCATTGTTTGAACGTCGAGCCGCTGTTTTGCGTATTTGGAATGAAGTGCGCCCGACGCTCCTCGCTCGAAAAGTTCTGTAGAATGGCCCGGCTGTTGTCCGTGGAAGCATCATCCAGCAGGATGATTTCCATGTTCTCGTAAGTTTGTCCTGTGATGGAACGCAGCCGCTCCGGCAAGTATTTTTCGTGATTGTAATTCGGGACGATGACGCTTACAAGCGGCTCCTCTTCGCGGGATTTTGCACGTGTCGACGCCGGTTGCAACTCGGGCGCCAAACGGTCGAACAAGGCTTCGATCTGAGAGGCGGCGCTGTCGCTGCTGTGCCGTTCTACGACGCGTCGCCGCCCTTCAGCCCCCTGCGAGCGACGCAGCTCGGCGTCGCCAGCGAGCCGCAAGACGGCTCGCGCAGCCGCGGGCACATCTTCATATGGCACTACGACCCCGCATTCTTCGCCGACAAAACCAGGAATATCCCCAGCGTCGGCAAAACAGACGATGGGGAGCCCGGCACTCGCTGCTTCCAGCGCAACTAGCGGGCAAGGATCCTCGCGCGAGGAAAGCAGAAAGATATGGCCCGCATAGTAGTAGCGGCGCGCTTCTTTGCGGTGGCCGACGAAAAAGACGCGCCCTTCCAGCCCCGCACTGCGCACCTTCTCCACGAATGGGACCGGATCTCCGCCGATCCATAGGAATTTCAACCGCGAATCGCGGGCGCAAGCCGACCGCGCAATCTCAACAAATAAATCCGGCCCTTTGCGCCAATCTGTCGTCCCGCATCCGAACACCACCACATCCTCGACTGCGATGCCCAATTCTTCCTGCATCGCTGTCTTTGCCGCAGCGGTGGGTTCCTGCTCCTCCGTCCATGGCTCGATGAACGCATACACGACATGCAGGTGATCCTTTGGTACGCCGTGGGAGGTCGAGAGATTCTCCGCTATCTTGGGACTGGCGGCGAGAAAGAAGTCGCTATGTTTCAGCGTCTCAGCCATAATTTCTCCAGGCGCCCAGCGTTCGATGGATTTCTGGAGTTCGTGCGCGTGCGTCACAATCTTTGCCCCGAGCGGACGCAGTTGCGCAAGCAGCGGGCCGTTGGCCACGGTGCTTGAGTAAATCACCCTTGGCGATCCCTTTAGAAATTCGGCGAGCGCGTAGTCCTGTTCCGCCTTGACAGCGAAATCCGCCAGCACCAGCGTGGGAAAACATTTCTCAAACTCCTTGCGCAACTCTCCAGTCCCCACACAGATGACCCTAACCGCAAAGGGGCGCCGTTTTTTCCACTGGCACAAAAGATTCAGCAAGAGCACCTGAGCGCCCGCCAGCGCGGCATCGTGGCTGATGACCAACACATAAGGCTCGTCGGACTTGCCTGCGACGTCCCGGCGGGAGCTCCCTGCCTCGAGCGCCAGGCGCGTGGCGTTCAGCCATGCGTATCTATATCGCTCGTCCGGTTCGAGATGAGCACCCTCGGCCCACTCATTCCAAGCGTTGATAAAAATCAATCGCTCGTCTGCTTCCTCTTTCTTTTGCACCTGCTCCACCGTCGCAGACAGCCATTCATAGTAGGCTTCCGGTGAAGAATTTGCGAAGATAGCCGCGTGGGACCCACGGCGTGCGGTGTTATCCCAAGAGGGCACTACCGCGGCATATGTTTTGCCTGTGCTTGAGGCGGTAATCAACTGCTCGAGCGCAAGGCTTCGCAGGTCAGTATAATCGTAAATGGTTCCCTTGAATTTCTCCTCCTTCCCTGCAATTAAACTAGTAATTGTGGGGGTGGGAAAATGGGGCGGAAACTGGACGGCCGCGTCAAAACCGTAAACCTCCGGCGCGGTTTGATCATGGAAACTGCGGATCATTACGAGATGTAACTCTCCGTGCCCTTTGCGACGGAAATAATCTCGCCACCTTTCCGTGGTCGCGAGCGAGTCAGGGAAAAGAGAGGGCCGGTAAACGAGCAGGAGTGGCTTGCCGCGGACGCGGATATAATTTTTTTGTAGCAGCGCGTTCTCCACGCGCCGAATGAAATTTACGTCGTCTTCCGGCGAATGGCTTTGCGCGATCAGCACGTCGTCCTCACGACCGTCCCAGCGTCGCGTCCAATTTTCGTTTGCCCAACAGATACAGAAAGGAAAATCGGGCTTACCCGATTCAAGCATCCTGCGAATGGGCAGATCAAGAAGGACTTTGCCGTCAAACCAATAGTAATAGAAGCAGAAACCATAGATCCCGTACGCCTTTGCCAGTTCAGTCTGTTTTTGCAGGACCTGTGTTTCACGCAGATCGTAGTAACCAAGTCCTATAGGTACATGCGGCTGGTAATGACCGGGAAAGTTCGACCGCCCAGCGCGCACGTTATTCCAGTCGGTGAAGCCTTTGCCCCACCATCGGTCATTCTCGGGAATCGGGTGAAATTGTGGTAAGTAAAAGGCGATAGCTTTAACCGTCGGGACTAAGGACGGATCAGCGGAAACAATAGGTTCCCTTGGAATATCAAAAGCAGGTCGGTAGGCCTCGAAAGAAAACTTTTCTTCAGTTGTTTTACGTCCTTCCGTTCGCCCCTGTAACACGAAATGGGTTAAAGGTTCTATGTTCGCCGCTGCTACGTCCGGATAAGCGCGGAGATAAAACTGTGGATCGAAGCGCGGGTTCGGCCGATCCCCAAGCCTCCAACCCACGGTTAGGTAATGTGCCAGGGGAGTCATATCGCCGACGACGGACTCGGGGTGGTTTTTTATGTAGAACTGTGAGTCAAACTCGGGATGCGGAGAACACCCTTCGCGAGCTCCATAAGAGACATAATGCTCCAACGGCGTAAGGCCAACCTTCGGTAACTCTGGTTTCTGACTCAGATACCATTTCGCGTCGAACAGGGGATGAGGGTCGCGACCCTCTTGAGCACCGTAACGGAGGTAGTGTTGCAGTGGGTCCATTCCTGGTTTCTTAACGTCTGGATTTTTCTCGAGATACCAGTCTATATCAAAGAGAGGTGAAAACTTCGATGCAGGCAGATGGGAAACTGGCTCGCCTGTCGTAACGGTCTTTTGCTGCAACCGAAGCAGCGACCGTACTTTCAACGAGGCCAGGACTTGGTGTACCTGATTCTGTAACGCGATGAATTCCGCCATCGCGTTCAATGCCATGGCAGGCGAGGTCTTTTTTGATTTCAGGGTACGCTGTATCCCCTGCAGCCTCTGCTTCAGCACTTCCGCAGTGACCTTAGGGTTAGATGGAATATCGTGCGTCCCTTCGCGGGAAAGTGTGCTTCGGAATAACCTGCATGCTTTCCACAAGGACTTACTCTTGCGGATTTGCCGAATGTCGTGGAAGAGCGATTGAATCAAAACAGCCGCGGCAGAACCACTATCTTGCAAACCTTGCCGCGTCAGGCCAAAGACCTGGGCAAAGTTCTTAACGTTTTGATCTAGCTTAAGCAGCTTGTCAGTCAGCTCAGCAGTCTGAGAACGCTTAGCGGCTAACTGAATGCGCTCGGATTGGACGGAGGTTTTGAGGTCCCGAATCTCTGCCTGTTGGTTGCGGACGTGTTCTTCATTCTGCAAACGCTCGGTTTGCATCTCTGCCAAGGAGGCGCTGATCGCTTGAGGGCTCGGATCGACCAGAATCGAGAGTTCCAAGCGGAGCGGCGCGTCGCCTAGTGCTGTGGTTGACTGCGGCAGCAGTAGCTGAGGGTCATTTCCAAAACTTAGGATCCTGAGATATAAGTCATGCGCCAAGCGGCAAGCCGTGCCACCTACTGGCAAAGCAGCAAACTCGCTGCTTCCCGTGGCAGCCCATAGAATCTCGCCGGTGCTTGGCCGTTTCAGTGCGATCTCGGCGATGTCAATGACGGCCGGATAGCTGACTGGATCGATCCTTAGCGGCCGGTCGAGGTTGCGCTTCTTGCCGGGCAGATCGATGACCAACACCTTCCAGGAACGGCTCGCAAAATAACGCGTTTGGCTTTCCGTTGCTCGATAGCCTTCAGTCATTGGGTGGAAGACCTCAAGCCGCACGAGGCCCTCGCTGCCCATACCTGTTTGTTCGCTCTTGGCGATCTCCTTATCCAGAGAACCC
>Ga0066652_100000681_pt1 | contig 16600 bp, 20 predicted proteins | sample GraSoiAngelo_101_FD_71413 | JGI IMG/M metagenome (GOLD analysis project Ga0066652, IMG submission 71413) | Grasslands soil microbial communities from the Angelo Coastal Reserve, California, USA - 14_0903_02_30cm | ecosystem: Environmental > Terrestrial > Soil > Grasslands | place: USA...
TCTGGGGCGGGCAGGCCGCCGCGAGCCTGAACGTCGTCGACCAGTACGTCTCGTATCTGCGGGCGAAGCTCGGCGATCCGCCGCTGATCGAAACCGTGCGCGGCACCGGCTTCCTGTTGCAATGAGCCGGCTGTCGCTGCGGTTGCGCTCGGTCGCCGCGGCGACGTTGGCGATCCTGTTAGCGGTTGTCGTCGTCGGAGCGGGCGTGGACGTCCTGGTCTCGCGGCATCTCCATCGTTCATTCGACCGGACGCTGCACGCGCGCGCGGTCGAGGTTGCGCAGCTGGCCGCATCGGCGCCGGCCGTCTTGACGGCGCCCGGCGCGCTCGACTCACGACTCGGCGGTACGCAGCTCTCCGTCGAGGTGGTCGACCGTCACCGCCGCATCGTGGCGCGCTCCCTCTCGCTGGGCGGCGGAGTCCTGCCGGCCAGGCGGCTCCTGGAGCAAGCGGTCTCACACGGTCGCTCGAGCTACGCGGGGCTCGAGATCGGCGACGAGGATCTACGCGTCTATACGGCGCCGCTGGCCGAAGCCGGGGGGCCCACCGCTGGGGGAGCCGTGATCGTCGCGGGGTCAACCAAGGATCTCCGCGAGACGCTTTCGAGCCTGCACCTCTTCGTGCTCATCGCCGGTCTCGTTGCGTCCGCGCTCGGCGCGTTTGCGGTGGCGATTCTCATGGGGCGCGCCCTGCGGCCGCTCGGAGAGCTTGCGGCGTCCGCGGCAGAGGTCGAGCGCACCGGCGATCCGCGCCGCCGTCTGCCGGAGCCCGCTGCACGTGACGAGGTCGGAACGCTCGCGACGACGTTGAACGAGATGCTCGCAAGCCTCGAGCGGGCGCGCGACAACGAGCGACGTTTCCTCGCGGACGCCTCGCACGAGCTGCGTACTCCGCTGACGGCCTTGCGCGGGAACGTCGCCTACCTGGCGCGCCACGGCGCCACGCCGGAGCTCGTCGCCGAGCTCGGTGACGACGCAGAACGCCTTGCGAGCCTGGCCGACGACCTGCTCGCGCTGTCTCGTGAGGAATCCGCCGGCGAGCCGACGGAGTTGATCAGGCTCGACGAGCTCGTCCACGCCGCGACGGGCCCACGCGTCGAAACGGGCGCAGTCGTGCCCGTGGCGGTCCGGGGCGATCGAGCTGCGCTCGAGCGCGCGCTGGCGAACCTGATCCGAAACGCCGAGCTGTACGGGCCGGAAGGCGGCCGCATAACGGTTGCCGCCGAACAGAAGAACGGGGTTGCCCGCCTGAGCGTCGCCGACGAAGGGCCAGGGCTCCCGCCGGAGGAGGCCGAGCTGGCGTTCGGACGCTTCTGGCGCGGCGCCGACGGCCTGCCGGGTTCGGGCCTCGGACTCGCGATCGTCCGGACCACGGCCGAGCGCCATCGCGGCCGCGCCTACGCGCAGGGCTCGCGCTTCACGATCGAGTTGCCGGCGCTGGAGCCGGCTCTCAGAGATCTCTCAGGGTCGGGGCCTAAAACTGAGGAGCAATCGCCCGGGAAAGGATCGCCTTGAACCTCCTCCGCACACTTTCGACTTCTCGCCTCGTCCTGCTGATCGTCGCCGTGGTCGCGCTTGCCGCGGCCGCCGCCGCGATCGCGGTCGCCGCCAGCGGCGGCAGCGGCTCTACGCCGCCGCCGAAGCCGCTGGCGCAGGCGCTGCACGATTCGCTCGCCGGCCCGGCTCCCGATGGTGTGACTGCACGGATCACGTTCACCAACAAGCTCTTTCCGTCCGGTGCGATCGCCGGTCAGGTCGGCTCGGCGCTGATGTCCGGCGCCTCCGGCCGCCTATGGGAGACCAATGACGGGCGCGGCCGCCTCGAGCTTCAGTCGGATGCGGGTGACGTCCAGGTCGTGTGGAACCAGACGGAGGTGACGATCTTCGACGCGTCGTCCAACACCGTCTACCGGGCGAACCTTCCTGCCGATGCAAAGAGCTCGGCTGAGCAAAGCGGTGTTCCTTCGGTCGCCAAGATCAGCGACTTCCTCGCCAAGCTCGGCGAGCACGTCTCGCTCTCAGGTGCCGAGCCGAGCAACGTCGCGGGCCAGGAGGCCTACAGCGTCAGGATCTCGCCGCAGCACGACGGCGGCCTGCTCGGCCAAGCCGAGCTCGCGTTCGACGCCTCGCGCGGCGTGCCGCTCCGGCTGGGCATCTACGCGCAAGGCGCGTCCTCTCCGGTCCTCGAGCTGGCCGCGACTGACATCTCATACGGATCCGTCTCGACAAGCGTGGTCGAGGTCGCGCCGCCCCTGGGCGCAAAGTCGGTCGACCTCGGGTCGCTGACGAGAAACGGCCAGGACACGGGGTCCGGTGCCCAAGTGCATGCGAGCGGGCTCCAGGCCGTCCAGGCCGCGGCGGACTTCCCGGTCGTCGCGCCTGACACGCTCGTCGGGCTGCCGCGCCAGGACGTCCGGCTGGTCGGCAACAGCGACTCGAAGGCCGCGCTCGTCGTCTACGGCCACGGGCTCGGTGCGATCGTCGTGGTCGAGCGGCACGCCGATACGAACGCCAAGAGCGGTGTAATGGGGAGCCTCCCGCAGGTCTCGCTCGACGGCGTCACGGCGCACGAACTCGCGACGCAGCTCGGAACGGCGCTGACCTGGCAGCGCGGCGGCGTCTCTTACGTCCTCGCCGGATCGGTGCCTCCCGCCGCCGCTGAGGCAGCCGCGCGCGACCTGAAGTGAACAACGCACTTCCGGTCAGCGCACGGGGCCTCGTCAAGTTGTACGGCGAGCTCGTCGCCGTCGACCACGTCGACCTGACGGTCCAGAAAGGCGACGTCTTCGGGTACCTCGGGCCGAACGGGGCCGGCAAGACGACCTCGCTGCGGATGCTGCTCGGATTGATCAGGCCGACCGAGGGTTCGATCGAGCTCTTCGGCCGCGATCCTCACGTCGCCGGGGCGAAGGCGCTGGAGGGCGTGGCCGGCTTCGTCGAGGGGCCGACCTTCTATCCCTACCTGACGGCGCGACGGAACCTGCGGCTCCTGGCCGCCTACGACGACGGCGATTCGCGCTCGCGGATCGAGGAGCTGCTCGAGCTGGTCGAGCTGAGCGACCGGGGTGACGACAAGGTCGGCGGCTATTCGCACGGGATGCGCCAGCGGCTCGGGATCGCCGCGGCGCTCTTGCGCGAGCCGAAGCTGCTCCTGCTCGACGAGCCGACCACGGGCCTCGACCCCGCCGGCATGCGCGACATGCGCGATCTCGTTCGCCGTCTCGCAGCCGAGGGGCTCACGGTGCTTCTTTCGAGTCATCTTTTGACCGAGGTCGAGGAGCTCTGCAACCGGGTCGCGATCATCCGCAAGGGTCGGATCGTCTACGAGGGGCAGCTCCAGGAGTTGCTGGCCACGGCGGCGACCGGCTACCGGCTCCGGTCACCGGAGCTCGACCGCGCGAAGGCGCTCCTGCTCGCTCAGCCTGGGGTCGGCGAGGTGTCGTCGGACGACGGCTCGTTGCGGTTCCAGGCCGACGAAGAGGCTGTGGCCGCGCTCTCGATCGCGCTCGGACAGGCCAGGATCGGAGTCACCGCTCTGGTGCCGGAGACCGCGAGCCTCGAAGAGCTCTTCCTCGGCATGACCGAGGGGGAGCAGCCCGGGGCCGAGGAGGCAGTCGCGTGATCGCCGCGGTCGGCCGCGTGTACGAGTGGGAGCTCGCAAAGCTGCTCGCCCAAAAGCGGACGTATCTCGGGCTGGTCGCGGCCGCCCTGGTGCCGATCATCTTCGTGACCGTGCTCGTCTTCCAGACGGGAGGCCCGAACGATGTCCCGCTCGGGCGGTACATCCGCGACACCGGGCTCGCGGTCCCGTTCGTCGTCCTCTTCTTCATGTCGATCTGGGGCCTGCCGCTGATCACGGCGCTCGTCGCGGGCGACATCGTCGCCGCCGAGAGCCACAACGACACGCTGAAGACGATCCTGACCCGTTCACGCGATCGCGGCCAGGTCTTCGCCGGGAAGGTCCTGGCCGTGCTGACGTACACGTTTGTCGTCGTCTTCGCGATGGGCCTGGCCGGGCTCATCGCCGGCGGCCTCGCCTGGGGCTTCCATCCCCTGACCTCGCTGTCTGGAACGAAGGTTTCCACCGGGCACGGTTTTGGGCTGCTGGTCGCCAGCATGGTCGTGTACTTTCTGCCGCTGGCCGGGATCGCTGCGTTCGGGCTGATGCTCTCGACGGTGACCCGGAACAGCGCGGCCTCGGTGGTCGGCACGCTCATGTTCGCGCTGCTGATGCAGCTGCTCGGCGTCCTGCCCGGTACCGAGAGCATCCGCCCGTACCTGCTCGGCACGCAGTTCGAGGCATGGCACGGCTTTCTTCGCACCCCCGCGGACTGGGTGCCGGTGGTCCGGGCGCTCTGGGTCTGCGCGCTCTACATCTCGATCCCCGTCGCGGCGGCGTACCTGGTGTTCTTGCGGCGCGACGTCGCCAGTCAGTAGCCCCGGCGCCGGTCGAAACGACGGACGCTACGCTGACGGTCGTGCACGAGGTCCTCGCTTCGATCAAGCGCTGGCGCGACGGCGGGCAGGCCGTTGCGCTCGCGACCGTCGTCGCAACGCGGCGCTCGGCGCCCCGGCCGCTCGGGTCGAAGCTGGCGGTCTCGGAGACCGGCGACCTCGCGGGCTCCGTCTCCGGCGGTTGCGTGGAAAGCGACGTCGCCGTTCAGGCGCGCGAGGTGCTCGAGACCGGCCGGCCCAAGCTGATTTCCTACGGGATCGCGGACGAGGACGCCTGGGAGGTCGGGCTGCCTTGTGGTGGGGAGATCGACGTCTTCGTCGAGCGGATCGAGGACGAATTGCCGGATCCCGAGACACCGCAGGTCATCTTCACGGTGATCGACGGCGACCGGGCGGGCGAGCGGTGGGTCTCGACCAACGGTGAGGTGACGCGGACCCAGGTGCTCGAACAGGACGGCGAGCAAGTGTTCGCCGAGGTGCTCGGTCCGCCGCCGCGGCTCTTGGTCTTCGGGGCAGTGGATCTCGCCGAGGCGCTTTGCCGAGCCGCCAAAGGGCTCGGCTGGCGCACGGTCGTGGCCGACGCCCGCGCGCGCTTCGCGACTCCGGAGCGGATTCCGAGCGCGGACGAGCTTCTCGTCGCCTGGCCCGAGGACGCCTTGCAGCGGTTCGAGCCCGACGACCGCACCGCTGTCGTCGTGCTGACGCACGAGGACCGTTGGGATGTGCCGGCCCTGGCCGGTGCGCTCGCGAGCAATGCCTTCTACGTCGGCGCACTCGGCTCGCGCCGAACCCAAGCGCGACGGCGGGAGCAGCTGCTCGAGACAGGCGTGTCGGAAGAGCAGCTCGATCGGCTCTGCGGGCCGGCCGGGCTCGACCTGGGAGCGGGGACTCCTGGCGAGACGGCGCTGTCGATTCTCGCCGAGATCCTGGCGGTCCGGGCCGGCCGCGAGGGTGGTCGCTTGCGCGCGTCGAGCGAGCGTATTCACGCCTAAACAAGGCGCTCGTCTCTTATACGCTCGGGGCGTGGAAGGGACCGAGCCCGCCGCGATCACCGATCCGGCCTCATGGCTCGTCGAGCAGGCGGACAACCCAGATGTCGTCGAGGTGACGCTGACCGACGCCAGCGCGCACATCCTGTTGCTCCCGGCCGAGGTTTCCGCGCAGCGCGCGGTCGGAATCCTGATCGGCTCGCGCGAGGTCGACGAGAGCCTGCCCTGGCCGGCCGGCGAGTGGCTCGAGACCGACGCCGCCCGCTGGATCCGGCGCAGCGGGATCGTCTCCGTCCGGATCGTCTCGCGGCCAAGGACGACGACGGCGTGAACCTGCGAGAGCTGCTCGACGAGCATCGGGGCGAGGAGTTCGACCTGTACGCGCGGGCGATCAACCCGCAGTTCGTCCGCCTGTTGCGGACGATCGGCTTCGACCGCAGCTGGGGGCGCGCGGAAGGCGCCTACCTCTACGACTCGGATGGAACGCAGTTTCTCGACCTGCTCGGCGGCTTCGGGATGTACAACGTGGGACGTAACAACCCGCGCATCCGCGCCGCGCTGATCGAGGCACTCGAGCTGGGAACGCCGGGCAAGGTGCAGCTGGGAATCTCGTCGCTTCCGGGCCTGCTCGCGAGCGAGCTGCTCGAACGGGCTCCTTCCTCAGTCGGGCGAGTGCTGTTCACCAGCTCCGGCACGGAGGCGGTCGAGGCGGCGCTGAAGCTCGGACGTGCGGCGAGCGGCCGCTCAAAGGTCCTCTCCTGCGAGCACGGCTTCCATGGGCTGACGCTCGGCTCGCTCTCGGCAGCCGGCGACGCGGCGTTCAGCCGGCGTTTCGGGCCGCTCCTGCCCGGGTTTTCACGCGTCCCGTTCGACGATCTGAACGCACTCGAGGCGGCGCTTCGCGGTGAGGACGTCGCCGTCTTCATCGTCGAGCCCGTTCAGGGACACGGACCCTACTTCCCCTCCGACGACTATCTCCAGCGGGCGCAGGAGCTCTGCCACCGCTACGGGACGCTCTTCTGCGTCGACGAGGTGCAGACCGGGTTCGGCCGGACCGGGCGGATGTTCGCGCTCGATCACTGGGGGCTCGAACCCGATCTCGTGGCAGTCGCCAAGTCGCTGTCGGGCGGCTACGTGCCGGTCGGTGCGCTGCTGATGTCGACCGCCGTCTACGACGCCGTCTTCGACTCCTTGGAGCACTCGGTCTCGCACGGGTCGACGTTCGCCCCGAATGACCTCGCGATGGCGGCGGGGCTCGCGACGTTGCGGGAACTGGATGCCGAGGATCTCCCCGAGCGCGCGAGGCGGATGGGCCAGTTGCTACTCGAGCGGACGCGCCCCCTCGTCGAGCGCTACGAGATCGTCAAGGAGGTGCGCGGCCTCGGCCTGATCTGGGCGATCGAGTTTCAGGAGCCCGCCGGGGGCAGCCGATCCTGGCGGCTGCTCGAGCGCGTTCAGGCCGGCTTGTTCGCGCAACTCGTCGTCATGCCGCTGTTCAGCGAGCACAAGATCCTGACGCAGGTTGCCGGGCACGACTCGAACGTGATCAAGATCCTGCCGCCCCTGGTTCTCTCCGAGGACGACGTCGACTGGTTTGTCGAGGCTCTCGACGCAACGCTTGCGCGAGCGCAGAAGCTGCCCCGGGCGATGGTCGGCTTCGCCCTGAAAGCGGCGCGCGCGAACGTTCCGACGGCAGCGCGAGGCGAGAAACCGGCTCCGCGGAGGCTGCGGAGCATTTTCGGCGGTTAAGGCTCGCTGACCTCGGCGTGCCGGCTGGCGACGCAGTCGCGCGCCCACGACTCGGCCGCCTCGACGATGCGCCCTGCCAGCACGTCGGCCTCGTGCTCGTCCGGCGGGATGTACTCGGGATCGACCTCGACGCGTACCTGGTGCAACGACGCCTCGGAGTCGCTACCGATCTCGTGCCGCTCCTCCGCGACGATCGAGATCTCGCCGACCTTCCTCAGCAACGCCTGCGCCAGCTCGTCGATCTCTGCCGCCGTTGCGGCCCGGCCGGCAAAGATGCCGAAGTTGACACGCACCTCGATGCCCGGGGGCTCAGGACTACGGCGGAAGAATGCGAGCTGGGGCTCAATCTCCATCGAAACGCATAATTGCCCTCACTCACGAAAGCTAACCCTCCTGCGGCTCCCAGCGAAAACGGCGGGCCGCGACGATCGCACCGGCAAGCCCCCAGGCCGCGATCACGGCCACGTCGCCGGGGCGATTCCAGATCTGCTGATCGTGGATCGCGATGTCGCGGACGAGCCTGATCATGTAGACGAGCGGCAAGGCATTCGCGATCGCCTTGAGCGCGGCCGGAAACGAGTGGGGCGAGAAGAAGGCGCCGGACAGGAACGAGACCGGCAGGTAGATCGCATTCACGACCGCCGACGAGCCCTCCGCCGATTTGATGACGGTCGTCAGCGCCAGACCGAGGGCCGTGAACGCTGCCGCACCGAGGAGCAGCGCCAGCGCCAGCGAGACGAGGTTGTGGGTGTGGGTGTGGAAGTAGAAGCGACCGAGGGCGACCATGCAGACGGCTTCGAGCGCGAACGCGACCAGGGTCGTGCAAAGCAGCGCGACGATGTAGGCCCAGGCGGGCAGCGGCGTCGCCCGGACACGCTTCAGGATCCCGGACTCTCGCCGGATCACGAGCATGATCGAGAGCCCGGCGAAGCCGGTCGCGATCGCGCCATAGCCGAGCATGCCGGCGAGCAGGTAGTCGGCGGCACGCACATTGCCCTCCGCCTTGATCCTGTCGTCTCCGTACACCGAGCCGAGCAGGAAGAACATGATCAGGGGCAGCGCGAAGGTGAAGAACGCGAGCTCGCGGCTCCGCCTGTAGAGCCGCAGCTGGGAGCCAAGCTCATGGCCGAAGAGCCTCATTCGGGCTCGGCCTGGGTGAGCGAGAGGTAGACGTCCTCGAGGCTGGGTCGGCGGACCTCGAGTCCTTCGAGCTCCTCGCCCCGGTCGATCGCCGCGGTCGTCAGCTCGTGGAGCACCCGGGTCGGCTCGTCGGTCGCGACGACGACGACCTCGCCGTTGCGGCGGTACCGAATCTCGGTCGCCGGCGCCCCGCCGACCAGCTCCTGGACCGTCCCTGAGGCGATGATTCGTCCCTCACGGAGCACGGCGACGCGGTCGGCGAGCTGCTCCACCTCGTCCAGGTAGTGAGTTGTCAGCAGGATCGTCTTGCCGAGTCCGCTCAGCGAGCGGATCGTCTCCCAGGCTCGACGGCGCGCGCCCGGATCGAAGCCCGTCGTCGGCTCGTCGAGGAAGATCAACTCGGGGTCGCCGATCAGCGCGAGACCGAGGTCGAGCCGGCGCCGCTGCCCGCCCGACAGCCTGCGGGCGCGCACGTCGCGCTTTTCCTGGAGCCCGATCAGCTCGATCACTTCGTCGACGGGCCGCGGCCGGTCGTAGTAGCCCGCGAACTGAGCCAGGTGCTCGGCGACCGTGAGGTTCTCGTACATGGCCGAGGACTGCAGCACGACGCCGATGCGCCGGCGCCAGTCAAGGCCGGCGGTGGTTGGATCGGCCCCGAGCACGTCGACCTCGCCGCCGTCGCGGCGGCGGTAGCCCTCGAGGATCTCGATCGTCGTCGTTTTGCCCGCGCCGTTCGGCCCGAGCAGCCCGAAGACCTCACCGCCTCGGAGCTCGAAGTCGATGCCCTTGAGCGCCTCGAAGTCGCCGTACGACTTCGTCAGGCCGCGAACGCGGACGACCGGGGTCACAGCGGCTCGAATCTACAGGCTGCTTGAAAGGCGAAGCTCCGCGACCCCTGCGGGTGGGAACGGTGGCTCGGTGCCGTTGCCGAGCTCGGCCGCGATCCGGCCGCAATCGGGCTGGTGACCGACCACGATCACCGTCTCGCCGCGGCCGGCGACCGCCGCGCGGAGCTCGGCTGTCGTCGCGCCCGGCCCGAGCAAGTCGCTGGGCTCGGTGTCGCAGCCAAGCTCGCCGGCGATCGCGGCGCCGGTCTCGCGGGCGCGCAGCAGCGGGCTCGTCAACACGACGTCCGGCCGAATGCCCTGGCCCGCCAGCCGCTCGCCGAGTGTCCGAGCCTGGTCGCGGCCCTCCGCCGTGAGCCGCCGGAGCTCGTCCGGCTCGCCGGGCGCGGCGTCGGCGTGGCGGACGACGAAGAGCTGCACGGACTTCTTCGCCGCCATCGCGCGAAGCGTAGCGCCGACGGCGGGAACTACAGTGCCGCTCCATGCAGACGTACCGCTATGTGGTGGTCGACGTCTTCACCGATCGTCCGTTGGCCGGAAACCAGCTCGCGGTCTTCACGGACGCCCGCGGCCTCGACGATGACGCGATGCAGGCGCTCGCGCGCGAGATCAACTACTCGGAATCGACCTTCGTGTTGCCGGCGGAGACAGGCGGTCACGCGAAGATGAGGATCTTCACCCCGATCCAGGAGTTGCCGTTCGCCGGGCATCCGACGCTCGGGACGGCGTTCGTACTGGCAGGGCCGCTGCAGCTGCTCGAGATCCGGCTCGAGACGGCCGCCGGGATCGTGCCGGTGCTGCTCGAGCGCGACGAGAGCCGAATCGTCTTCGGGCGAATGCAGCAACCGCTCCCGACGGTTCGGCAGTACGAGGCCGAGGCGGAATTGCTCGGCGCGCTGGGCGTCGAGAAGTCGGAGCTGCCGGTCGAGGTGTACGACAACGGAGTCGAACACGTGTATGTCGCGCTCGCGTCCGAGGACGACGTGACGGCCTTGCGCCCCGATCTGAACCGGCTGTCAGGACTCAAAGGATTGACCGGCGTCAACTGCTTCGCGGGCTCCGGATCACGCTGGAAGACGCGGATGTTCGCGCCGACGGGCGGCGTGCCGGAGGACCCGGCGACCGGCTCCGCGGCCGGGCCCCTAGCCCTCCACCTCGCCCGCCACGGGCGGATCGGCTTCGGCGACGAGATCGAGATCTCGCAGGGCGCCGAGATCGGGCGGCCCTCGACGCTCTTCGCCCGCGTCGAGGGATCAGCAGAGGAGGTGGAGCTCGTCGAGGTCGGCGGCTCGGCCGTGACCGTCGCAAGGGGTGAGTTCCGGCTTCCAGCCGGGCCTTTGGGAGCCTCGTAACCGCTTCAGAGACAGTCTCCGTTCGGGGACGGTCTCCAAGTCGCTCCTAAAAAGGGTCGAGCCATGCGATGCGTCTGATCTCGGGCAGCTCGGGCTCCAGCGCCCGCCAGAAGCGGCCGCCGTCTCGGGAGACGTACACGCGCTCGGCGGCGGCATACGCGATCAGATCGGGGTTGCCTTCGGCAATCGCGATTGCGCGGCCCGGTGGAAGTCCGCCGCCTGCCTCTCGCCAGCTGCTGCCGGCGTCGTGGGAGACCGCGAGCGGCGGGCGGCGGTCGAGGACCGCGACCACGGTCGAGCCTTCGGCGGCTACCGCCACGAGCAGCGGCAGCTGGACACTCGGCTCCGGCGTCTCCGAGAGCTCGGCGCCGGCCACGAAGTCGACCACCTGTTCCAGCTCGGCGTCGATCGTGTGGACGCCCTCGCCGGTCTCGACGGCGATGCTCACGCCTCGCTCGCAAGCAGCGAGTGAACGAGTTCCGTCGCCTGCTCAGCCGCCTGTCGCGGCTCCTCGCCTCCGCTTCGTTTGGCGACGTAGGCGGCGGCGAAGGCGTCGCCGGCGCCCGTCGGATCACCTTGGACGGGCTCGGCCGGGACGCGAAGGAGCATTCCTCCGGTGACGAGAATCGACCCGCGTGAGCCAAGCGTGACGATCACCTCCGGGACGCCGAGCTCGGAGAGTGCCGACTCCTCGAGGGAACCGACGAGCGCCAGGGCCTCCTCCTCCGACAGCTTCAGCACCGAGACGTGGCGCAGGATCGAGGGTTCCGGCTCGGGCTCGAGCACGAGCCGGCCGGTCGTTGCCGGCCGGAGCAGCCCTTGTCCGTCGAACGAGACCGGGCCGGCTTCGGCGAGCACCGTCAGGGTCTCGGCGGGGAATTCGCCCCGGAAGAGAGCACCGACGTGCACCCACTCGGCGTCGAGACCGGCGACGTCCTCGGGCGACCAAGGCGAGCCGAGCTCGCGCACCTCCATCGTCCGAGTGTCACCGTCGTAGGAGAACGCGTAGGCGGCCGTCGCTGTCCCGCGACACCACTCGACCGTCAGCCCCAGCTGCTCCAGCGGGGCGAGCAGCCGCGACCGGTCGGCCTCGGCGCACTTTGCCCGCACGAGCGCCGGGACTCCTAGTGCGGCCAGTGCGCGCGCTGCGTAGTGAGGCGGTCCGCCCGGCCTCGGAGGACGACCGTCAACGAGGTCGAGCGAGAGGTTCCCGACTACCGCGACGCGCACGATCGGCATCTTCGCGCGGCAGAAGCAGCCCTGCGGCCGTTGCGAGCACGAATGCGGCCGCGAAGCTTGGGAGAGACGCGGTCCAGGTCGCGTGCCCGGGGTGCGCGTGCGCGACCAAGTCGGTCCACCACGCCGGTCCCTGCGGCGAGAGCCACTGGTAGAGGCCGAACCCGACGATCCAGGCCACGAGCTGCTCGACGCGGACGGCGGGCCCGGCGAAGAAGTCGCGCTCCCGGTAGTGCGCGCCGGCGAGCAGCCAGTCGGCGAGCAGCACCCCGAACAGGGGCACGAAAACGGAGCCGAGCAGGAGCAGGAACGACTGGTACGAGCGCAGGTCGATCACTATCGCGCCGATCGTCGCCGTCGCCGAAACCGTGACGATCAGCAGCCGCTGCGACACCCGCGGCAGCACGTTCTGGATCGAGACCGCGGTCGAGTAGATGTCGGCGAACGCCTCGTCCGATTCGTCCACCGTCAGCGCGAGCAGCGCGAAGGCGCTGACCGCGCCGCCGGCCGCGACCGCGGCGGGGATGTCGGCTGCGTCCGTGACGTTCCGCGAGAGCACGAGCAGCGTTCCCAGCCCAAAGCACCAGAGCGTCGGCACGAAGTAGCCGATCCCGGCCCCGAAGAAAGCGGAGCGGCGGTCGCGGGAGAAGCGCGTGTAGTCCGCGGCGAGCGGCGTCCACGAGATGATGCTCCCGATCACGAGGTCGATTCCGGAGCCGAGCGAGAGGCCGCCCTGGCCCTCCGCGTGCCAGAACGCGTGCAGGTTCGACTTGTCCAGGACCCACCACGTCAGGTAGATCAACGAGGCGAGCACGGCCCAGACGGCGAACTTGCGCACGTAGCGCCGCACGAAGCCGATCGGTCCGAGCAGGGCGAGCCCAACGGCGACAACACCGAAGAGCAGCGCCCAGAGCCAGCGGCCCTCGAAGCCGAAGACCTTCTTCGAAAGCGCCGCCGCCGCGGTCGAGATCACGATCAGCTCGAACGTCGACCAGCCGAGGTTCTGCGCGACGTTGACAACCGTCGGGGCGTACGAGCCGCGCCGGCCGAGCGGCGCCCGCAGCACAACCATCCCGGGAACGCGAGCGTCGGCCCCGATCAACCCGGCCAGTCCCAGCAATAGATTCCCCGCAATCGCTCCGATCACGATCGCGATCAGCGCGTCCGGCAGGGAGAGCGCCGGCACGAGCACGGCGCCCAAAACGATCACGAGCAGGCTGACCGAGAGGTTGCCCCAGAGCAGCATCGTGTCGACGAGCCCGAGCACGCGCAGGCGCTCCGGGACCGGCTCGATTCCCCAACTCGGCGTCTTCTCGTCGATCAAATAAGCTCCCTCCGCTGGCATGACCCAGAGCAGGTTCAACGCGTTTTCTCTCAGCCTTGCCGAAGCGAGGCACCGCGGCGCCGCCACTCTAGCGGCCGTGGCGCTGACGCTCGCCGCAGCCGGGTGCGGAGGCGGCGGGGGCGGAGGCCAGCTGTCCAAGTCCGACTACGAGAAGCACCTCACGTCCGACAGTCAGGCGATCTCGACGGGTCTCAAGCCGCTCACCACGCCGCCCAGCTCGATGACGGAGCTCACAAACGAGCTCAAGGCCGCCGAGGCGCAGCTCCACGACGCGGCTAACGACCTCGACGGCGTCAAAGCGCCAAAGGACATCCACAAGGACAACGACGCGGTTGTGAAGGGCCTCCGAAAGTTCGCCGACGAGCTTGCGTCCTTCCGGCACGCCGCCGAGAAAAAGGATCCTCAGCTCTTGCGAAAGACCTTCGCCGAGCTACGGACCTCGCACGCGCTTGTCGACGTCCGCAACGCCACGAACGACATGAAGAAGAAGGGCTACAAGCTACAGAGCCTGCCGCAGTAGTTTCGTCGCGGACGCCTTGAAGCTCGCCACCGCTCGGTCGCCGAGGCGGAGGCCCAGGCGCTCGGATGATTCAGCGGTGATCTCGGCGGTTACCGGCCCCACGCGGGCGCGCACGCGGTTGCCGACCGGAACCAGGCTCGCGACGACTCCGGCGAGGTGGTTCTGCGCCGAGTCGTCCGGCGGCGTTCGTGACAGCGTCACCTCCCAGGGATAGACGATCGCGGCCGCGTCGCCGTCGGCGAGGTCGGTGGAGCGAATCAGCTCCCCGCTCGGCAGCTCGAGCTCGGTCAGTCCGGTGGAGGTCGCGCGGGCGCGGCCTCGCAGCACGTTTGCGCCGGTGAGGCTCGCGACGAACGGGTCGGCCGGCGACGCCACGAGCTCGGCCGGGCTTGCGAGCTGTCGCAGGCGGCCTTCGACGAGGACCCCGACACGCGTCGCGAGCGTCGCGGCGTCCTCGAAGTCGTGGGTGACGACGAGCGTCGGCCGGTCGGCCTCGCGAAGTAGAGCCTGCAGCTCGCCCCTGATCTCGCCACGCGTGTGCGCGTCGAGGGCGGCGAGCGGCTCGTCGAGCAGCAAGACGGCGGGGTCGGGCGCCAAAGCACGTGCGAGGGCCACCCGCTGGCGCTCGCCGCCCGAGAGCTCGCGCGGCTTCGCGTCCGCGAGGGCGGCGAGGCCGAAGCGCTCGAGCAACCCGTCCTGGCCCCGCCGCCCGAACTCGACGTTCTTGCGCACCGTCAGGTGAGGGAAGAGGGCGTAGTCCTGGAAGACGAGGCCGACCGAACGCTCCTCCGCCGGCAAGTCGACGCCGCGCATCGAGTCGAGCCAGGCGTCCCCGTCGACCGAGATCGCGCCGCGCGCGGGCTGGAGCCCCGCGATCGCCCGCAACAGGGTCGTCTTCCCGGCGCCCGAGGGTCCGACGAGCGCGACGACCTCTCGGCCGAGCGCCAGCTCTACGCGGAGGGCGAACTGACGAAGCGGGACGTCAACAGAGAGACGGAGCGGGTCCATCCGCCAACCACCTTGAGTGCGAGCAGGACGGCGACGCCGAAGCAGACGAAGAGGGCGCCGATTGCCAGGGCCGTGTCGAAGTCGACCTCGAACTGAGCGTAGATAGCCAGGGGGAGAGTCTGGGTGACGCCTTGCAGGCTCCCGGCGAAGAGCAGCGTCGCTCCGAACTCGCCGAGCCCGCGTGCGAGCGCCAGGGCAGATGCCGCGCCGAGCCCGCCAGCCGCAAGCGGAAGCGCGACTCGCGCGAAGACGCGGAACGGGCCGGCCCTCAGCGTCCGGGCCGCGTCGAGCAGGGCGCCGTCGACGCTCTCGAAGCTCGCGATCGCCCCGCGCACGTAGAGCGGGCTCTCGACGAAGGCGACGGCGAGGACGACGGCGGTCTGGGTGAAGGAGATTTGAATCCCGAGCACGTCGAGGGCGCCGCCGAGCAGGCCGAGCCGACCGAAGGTGACGAGCAGCGCAATGCCGGCCACGACCGGAGGCAGCACGAGCGGCAACTCGATCAGCGACAGCACGACGGCGCGCCCGGGGAAGCGGCCGCGGCCGATCGCATAGGCCGCCGGGGTTCCGACCAGCAGCACGGCGGCATGCGCGATCGCGCTGGTCTTGATGCTGACGAGCAGGGCGTCCCGCGCCGCCGGCGTCCCGAGCGCGTGAAGCAGATCGCCGGGCGGGACGCGCAGGAAGAGCGCCACCACCGGCAGGACGAGAAACGTCAACGCGACGACTGCCGCCGCGGCGGCAGCCGCGGTGAAGGCATGTTTCATCGCGGGCGCTTGGGGAGGCCGAAGCCCGCCTGCACCAACAAGCGGCGCCCCCGCAGCGACGTCACGCGCCTGATGAATGCCTGACCGGCCGCACGATGCGAGCTCTTCCGGACGATGCCGATCTCATAACGAATCGGGGGCTGTGCCCAGCCGGGAACCAGGATCGCCTTGACCCTGGTGCCGGCGGGCTTCGCGTCGGTCTTGTAGACGAGGCCGGCGTCGCCCTCGCCGAGAGCGACCTTCGCGACGATGGCCTTCACATCAGGCTCCTGGTCGACGACGTTGCTCATCACTGCCTGGGTGATACCGAGCGAGTCGAGGATCTGGCGCGTATAGCTTCCGACGGGAACGGTGGGCGCGCCGATGATCACCTTCACGCCTTTTCTCCGCAGGTCATAGATGGAACTGACGTGAGCCGGGTTCGAGCGCGGCACGATCACGATCAGCTTGTTGGTCGCGAAGACGAGCGGCCGCCGGAGTACGCCGTTGTGGTAGAGAAGCTCAGTCTGCTTGGGGCTCGCCGACGCGAAGACATCCGCGGGTGCTCCCTGAGCAATCTGTGTTGCGAGGGTGTCGGAACCCGCGAAGCTGAACCGAGGCGCTTTGTCGATGCGCGGGAAGACCTGGGTCAGCGATGCGGCGGCGAAGACCGTGATCCGGGTCGCGGGCATGCTTCCGGCGGGAAGCGCAAGGACTCCGATCGCGCAGAATGCAACGACGAGCCGTTTCACCGCTCGAGCATCACCGAGGTCGCCTTGATGATCGCGGTCGCCGGTGCACCCGGTTGGAGGCCGAGCTCCTCGATCGCCTCGCGCGTCACGACGGCGACGACCCGGAACGGGCCGGCGTCGAGCTCTACTTGTGCCAACAGGCCTTCGGTTTTGATCTCGCGGACGGTGCCCTGAAACCGGTTCCGCGCTGAGAGCTCGCGCGTCTCGCCGCCGCGCAGCCGGGCGATTTCCCCCGCCGTGACGGTACGCCGGTTCGCCGGATCGCGCTTCGTGCGGATGCGGCCGTCGCGATCCCAGCGGCGGAGAGTGTCGACGCTGATCCCGAGTGCCGCCGCGGCCTGGGAGGCCGTGTAAGTCCGCTGCCTAGGCATTGCCTAGACACTAACGGAGACACGTGTGCGCTGCTGCGGCTGTCGTCCGTTTAGCTGCGCGGCCTGCGGAAACAGAGTTTCCCGAGCCGAACCG
>Ga0066652_100000682_pt1 | contig 16591 bp, 9 predicted proteins | sample GraSoiAngelo_101_FD_71413 | JGI IMG/M metagenome (GOLD analysis project Ga0066652, IMG submission 71413) | Grasslands soil microbial communities from the Angelo Coastal Reserve, California, USA - 14_0903_02_30cm | ecosystem: Environmental > Terrestrial > Soil > Grasslands | place: USA...
CCTGGCTGATGACCGTCGATGAACGGCTGCTCGTCGGCTTCCACCTCACGCGCTTCGTCGGCGTGTACTTCCTGGTCCTCTATGGCCGCGGAGAGCTGCCGTTCGATTTTGCGGTTCCCGGAGGCTGGGGAGACATCGCGGTGGCGACGCTGGCGCTGGGGCTCATCGTGGGGTGGCGAGCCACCGGGGTCGGCGGATGGTGGGCCTACTCGATCTGGAACGTCCTCGGGCTCATCGACATCGCCTTCGTCGTGGCGACCGCAGCGCGGCTCGCCCTCACGGCGCCGGACTCGATGCAGGCACTCCTCCGTCTGCCCTTGAACCTCTTGCTGACGTGGCTCGTGCCGATTCTCATCGCGAGTCACGTCCTCCTCGGAATTCGTTTCGCTCGGCGTCGGCCTGCCGGCCGACGTTGAGACGGCGTCGCGCGCCGGCCAGACGTGTGAGGCGAGCGCGCGTCAGCGGTGAAGCGAGAAGATCGCGGCGGGCTCGCGCTGGGGATCGAGGGTGACGCGGCCGCCACGGCCTCGCCAGAGCTGCCAGGCGTCGGTCAGACGCTCGTGCACGCGATAGGCCTGGTCGGCGCCGATCCCGAGCTCACCGAGAGGCAACTCCACCAACGCCGAGTGGGTCCCGAACGGATCGAGGTTCACGGCGACGAAGATCACGTCGCTCTTGTCGGGCGTCATCTTCCCGTAGAAGAGGATGTTCGGATCGTCGGACGGGTAGAAGCGGAGGTTCGAGTAGAGCTGCAGCGCCCGATGTTCTCGTCGGAGGCGATTCAGCGTGGCGACCAGGTCGTTGATGTTCCCGAGGGCGTTCCAGTCGCGGACCTTGAGCTCGTACTTCTCGGAATTCAGGTACTCCTCCGAGCCCTCGGCGTAGGGCACGTTCTCGCAAAGCTCGTAACCGGAATACATCCCGTACACCGACGAGAGCGTCGCCGCCATCACGAGCCGCATGCGGAATGCGGGACGACCGCCTTTGACCAGCGTCTCGTGCAGGATGTCCGGCGTGTTCGGCCACAGGTTGCCGCGGAAGTAGTCGCTCACCGGCGGCGAGGTGATCTCCTTGAAGTACTCGATCAGCTCCTGCTTGTGATTCCGCCACGTGAAGTACGTGTACGACTGCGTGAAGCCGACCTTGGCGAGCACCTTCATCATCTTCGGCCGCGTGAACGCCTCGGCCAGGAACATGACTTCGGGATGCTCGTCCTTCACCGCCCGGATGAGCCATTCCCAGAACCGGACCGGTTTGGTATGGGGGTTGTCCACGCGAAACGTCGTCACGCCGTGGCCGATCCAGAAATCGACGATGCGCTTCATCTCGTCCCAGAGCGGCCGTGGGTCCTCGACGTAAAAGTTCACCGGGTAGACGTCCTGATACTTCTTCGGCGGGTTCTCGGCGTACTTGATGGTGCCGTCCGGCCGCTTGAAGAACCACTCGGGATGCTCCCGGACGTAGGGATGGTCCGGCGAGCACTGGATGGCGAAGTCCAGCGCGACCTCGAGGCGAAGCTGGCGCGCCCGCGCGACGAATCGATCGAAGTCGGCCAGCGTTCCCAGCTCGGGATTCGCCGCCGTGTGGCCGCCGTCCGCGCCACCGATGGCCCACACGCTGCCGGGATCACCGGGCTGCGCCGTCAGCGTGTTGTTGCGGCCCTTGCGGTGGGTCAGACCGACCGGGTGGATCGGAGGCAGGTACACGACGTCGAAACCGAGCGAGGCCGCCCGCTCGAGCATCGCCTCGGCATCCTTGAGCGTGGCGTGGCGGCCGGGGACGCCGGAGCGCGGGAAGAACTCGTACCAGGCCGCGTAGCGCGCCCGTTCCGGGTCGGCGACGACGTCGAACTCGCGCTCGGCCGACGTCGCATCGCTGCGATCGAGATGGCGACGCATCAGCGCGCCGAGCCGTTCCTCACGGGCCGTGGCGACGGCGTCGGCCGGGCGATCACCACGGGCGAGACGACCGGCGTACTCGCGCAACGCTGACGCGTCGGAGCCGCTCGCACGGTCGGCGGCAGCCCGGACGAGGGCGGCGCCTTCGAGCAGCTCGCTCGCGACGTCCTGGCCCGCGTCCACGCGCTTGGCGAGGTCGACGAGCCACGAGCGGAACGGATCGGCCATCGCCTCGATCGTGAACTGCCAGCGGTCGACGGCGTCGAGCGTGAACCGGCCCCGCCAGCGATCGTTGTCGACGAAGCTCATCGGCGCTTCGCGCCAGGCCGCCTCCCTCGCCCGCCGGTACTTCAGGACGGCGACGATGACGTCATGGCCTTCCTTGAAGATGTCGGCCTCCACCTCGACGACATCGCCAACCTCACGCTTGACGGCGTAGCGGCCGCCGTCGACGGTGGGAGCCACGTTCTCGATGATGACGGTGCGCCGGAGGTCGCTCCCCACTCAGGGCTCCCGAGTCATGTCAGCCGCGACCGTTGCCGCTACCATCGCTCGACGAGATAACGCTTCTGTCGCTCGAACGCCGCGCCCACCGCCTCGAGCGCGGCGTCGGTGGCGGCGGCATCGGCCCGGCGCGTTGTGGCCACGAAGGCGGCGGTGCGCCCCAGGTAGAGCGGAACCAGGGAACGCAACAGGTGATCGCGGTGAACGACGCTGTAGTGATGGCCCAGCGCGAAATCGTACACGGCGCGCGCCCACAGCTCGTCGGGAAATCTGAAGCGGCCGGCGTCACCCACGTCGAGACTCAGGATGTCGCCGAGGGTCTCGGGCGCTAGGATGTGCTCCCAGATCCCCGCCAGATCGCGCACGCCGAGACGGAAGGCGCCGACCAGACGCTCGACGTCGATCTCGAGCGTCTCCGTTTCGAGCGCCGTCCCAATGCCGATGGCCGGGACGGGTTCGCTGCCCTGAACCTGTCGCCACAGGTCGGCGTGGCGTTCCATCAGCGCGAAGACGCCCCCGAGCGTCTGCGCCACCATGGTGGGCAGATCTGTCGTGCGCGTCCGCGATTCCACGCGCCGAGGCCCCAGCCACGCCTCCCACACGGCGAATCCGTCGGCGATGGCGGTCCCGATGATCCACAGGTCCGCGAGGTCGCGGCCGGCCCACCGCCAGCCCGGGTGAAGGAGGAGGAGATGCTCCACCAGCCGCCCCGACATGGCGAGGGCGCCGGCGAGGGGCTGTCGCAGCCGACGGCCGTAGAGGGCGCGGACGAGCGGCGCGAGGAGGAGATTGGTGATGGTGCCGTCGTACCGGTGCCGCGCGTAGGCGGGCAGCACCAGGTCGGCGTTGTCCTCCCACACGGGACGGGCCAGACGGTCGAGCCAGTCCTCCGTCACCGAGGTCACGTCGGCCTCGAGCAGGACGATCGCGCGCGCGCCGAGGCGTCGCGTCGTTTGAAGCGCGAGCTGAAGCGCGAGGCCTCGCCCGGGCACGCCGTGGAACGGCACGGCGGTGAGCTCGTGGAGCGGCGACTCGTGACGGCCGAGCGTGACGGGGAGGCCGAGTGCGACGAGGCGCTCCGTCGTGCCGTCCGAGGACCCGGAGTCGGCGTTCACGATCGCCAGCGGAACGTCGGGAAACGCCCGACTCAATCCGCGATAGCCCGTCTGGGCGATGCCGGGCACCGTCGCCGCGTTGTTGTACGTGAGGAGGGCGAGAACGATCGGGCGCGACCCGAGTCTCTGGACGTCGTCGTCCACCGTGGCGACGCGTCCCGCCGGATCTGTGTTGACGGCCACGTCAGTCATGGTACCCGGGCGCGCCAGGCCGGCCCGAACGGTGGATTCATCCCGTCAGGTGGGCGAGGAGCGCGAGCGACTCCATGAGGTGGCGGGTGACGAGGAACGCCCGGCGCACGTGCTCGCGGCCGGCGGCGCCCATCCGCGCGATGAGCTCGGGGTTGTTGAGCAGGTGACGGGTGCGGAAGGCCGCCCCTTCGACCGAGTGGACGACGTAGCCGGTCACGTCGTTGATCACCTGCTGGCTGAGGCCGCCGCCGACGCCGGCGATGACGGGCTTCCCCTTCCACATCGCCTCGGCCGCGGTGAGCTGGAAGCCGACCCGCACCGACTTCTGCAGCACGATCGTGGCCGCGCGCTGGAGCGCGTTGATCTGCAGGTGGGCCTCCGGCGGCAGCTCGAGTACGACGATGTCCGGATCGTGATGCGCGGCCTGGCGCAGGTCGGCCAGGACCTCGAGGCTCTCGCGATCGTCACCGGCGGTGCCGGCCAGGACGAGACGGACGTCGTAATGCTTCTTGACGAGCCGGTACGCGTTCACGACGCCGACGGGATCCTGAGCCCGGCTGAAGGCGCCGACCTGGAGCAGCAGGGCCTTGTCCTGGGCCACGCGCAGCGCGCCGAGGATGGTCGTGACCTCGCGCGGCCCGATCTCCCGGTTCTTCTCCGAGAGCGGATCGATGGCCGGATTGATCACGTACTGCGGGACGCTCAGCCGGCGGCCGAACTCGGGCAACGAGAAGACCGCGGCGTCGTACTGGTTGATGATCTGACGGAAGGAGGACCACACGCGACGTTGCGCGTGCGACGCGTCGAAGTGGCAGCGCCAGACCCAGCGCCCCTCGCCGCGATGCCCGACCAGCGGCGCGGGCTGCACGTCGTGGACGACGACCAGGTCGGCGTCGAGGCGCAGCTTCTTGGCGTTGATCCGATTCATCTCGACGTAGTGGGCCAGGGCCTCGTCGGTCAGCACCCGCTCGGCGCCTTCCAGCGCCGCCCGCAAGGCGGACGCGGTGGTGTAGAACGTGGCGTCGCCGCCCGTGATCTCCCAGCGCGTGTCGAGACCGAGGTCCTGGAACAACGGCACCGACGTGCTCAGCATCTCGGCGGGGCCTTCGCCGAAGCGGCCGCCGGACAGGTGCAAGATCCGCCGGTCGCGCACACGGTCGCTCAGGCGCTGGATGATGTCCACGACCCCGGGCGGCGCCACGTGACGGTAGTCGTCCAGCCGGATCATGCGGCGTGCGTCTCCAGGGCCTGGTCCACCAGACCGAGGACGCGAGCGCGGACACGCTCGAGACTCGTCATGAACGTGTCGATGCGCTCGATGCGCTGGGCCAGGGCGTCGAGGCCCAGCGATGTGCGCATCCACTCGGCGAAATCGCCGGACGGTCGGCCGAGCCTCGCGCGCGCCTCCACCATGTGGAAGTAGATCGCGCTGGCGTCGACGCCGGCCAGGCCGTCGCGAAACTCGGCTAGCGTGTTGGCGCGGGGCCCCAGCTCGACGGTGACGATGTGCGACTGCTGGAAGTGGAACGCGCCGCCCGGCTCGGCCCGCGGCACAGCGGTCAAGCCGCGCAGGTGGTCACTGACGATGGTCACGAGCTCCTCGCGGAGGCTTTCGAGATCGCGGAACCCGAACGGATCGACGACGGCGAGCCGCTCGGCGAGCGCCTGGTCACGCACCTCCACCGCCGCCCACCGCGCGAAGTCGTTGCCGTACGCCGTGGTCATCGGGCGGTGCCGCAGGAAGTACCCGTGCGTGTGATAGAAGATCGAGCCAGCGGGGACGTCCTCCAGGCGGTCCATCAGCTCGCGCTCGTCGAGCGCGTGCCGGTCGAGAGCCTGGCGGAGCTCGACGCAGCCGATGAACACGAACGGATTGGTGGCGGTGGCCATCAGGCCGCCCGGGTCAGCAGCGCCACGGGAAAGTCCGCCAGCGCATCCGCCACCGGGACAATGCCGTCGTTCACGCTCACCGTCGCACCGGTGAACACGTTGGTGAACCGGCCGTCGAGGCCAGCGCCGGTAGTCACCCGCGTGTCTTCCCAGTACGACCGGCCGAACAGCGGGGTCTCCACCCCACGCCGAGCGAGGAGCCGCGGCACGACGACGATGGCCGCGTCAGCGGGCGCCACTCGCGCGAACGCACACACGTGGTCGTCGAGGCTCCCGGAGACCTCGAGCGGCACGTAGTCGCCGCGCTGGAAGAGTGCCTGGTGGCTCCGTCGTGTGGCGAGCGCTTCGTGGATCACGTAGAGCTTGACGCGACCGTCCTCCCACGACTTCACGAGATCACGGGCCAGTCCGGCTCGTTCGAGCCGGCTCTGCGTGGCGAGGCCGTCGAGCAGCCGCTCGCGCAGCGCCCAGTCCACGGGGCGGCGGTTGTCGGGATCGACGAGGCTCAGGTCCCACAGCTCGCTGCCCTGATAGAAATCGGGAACACCGGGCGCGGTGGCCTTGACGAGGGTCTGAGCCAGCGAGTTGAGCGCGCCGAACCAGGCAACGCGGCCCGCGAAGGCCGTCAGGTCCCGCAGGAACTCGCGGGAGCGCCGAGGCTCCAGGATCGCCTCGACGAAGGCCGCGATCGCTTCGTCGTACTTCGGATTCGGGTTGATCCAGCTCGTGTGGACTTTCGCCTCGTGCATCGCCTTGAGCGCATACTCGCGCAGCCGCTCGGTTGAGATCGGCCAGGCCCCGACGAGCGTCTGGTAGAGCAGGTACTCCTCGTTCGGGCCGGGCGCGGGCGTGCCGTCGACGACGATCCGGTGCCGGCGATTCAGGCGCTGCCAGCGGCCGACGCGCCGACGCCACTCCTGCGGGATCTCGCTCAGCACGTTGATGCGGGCGCGGACGTCCTCGCTGCGCTTGGTGTCGTGGGTCGAGGTGGCCGTGAGGCTGTCCGGGCACGTCTTCTGGCGGGCCACCATGGCGGCGTGGAACTCCGTGAGTGGAGTGCCGAAGCGGCCCGGATCGCCACCGACGTCGTTGAGGGAAATCAGCCGGTGATACCGGTAGAGCGCGGTGTCCTCGTAGCCCTTGGCCGTGACCGGTCCCGTGGTTTGCTGGAACCGCATCACCCAGTCGAGGCGCTCGCGCCGATGCTCGACGTCGGCCCACGGCGGGAAGCGCAGCATCAGGATGTCCTGGATCCAGTCGAAGACCGAGACATCGGTGGCCGCGGTGCGGCGCTTGGCCAGGGCGACCGCGCGCGTGATGTACTCCTGATCACGCTCGGTCGGGCCGACGGGGCCGTCGCTCGAGCCGAGCGGCAGTCCCCCGCGTACGCGAGCATCGCCCACGTACGTGCGGTAGACGGAGAACGCGGCGATGATCTCGCGCACGGCCCGGGTGAGGCTGCCCAGCGTGAAGTCGCGCGTCGACCGATGCCGCTCGGAGATGATGTTCAGCCGGTGGGCGAGCATCGCGATCTCGGACGCCATCACGGTTTCCATGATGAGGCGCTTGGACTCGTCCACGATCTCGGAGAACGTGGCCGTCTCGTGGGTGAGCCGACGGTAGAGCTGGTCCAGGGCTCGGGCCTGCGTGCGGTCGACGAAGATACCGTTGATCAGATTCAGCGTCTCGTAGCCGGTCGTGCCCGCGACGGCCCACGCCGCGGGCCATCGTTCGTTCGGGGCCAGGATCTTCTCGGCCACCACGTACACGGGCCCGGTCAGCTCTTGAAGGCGCCGGAAGTACTCGGCGGGCGCATAGAGGCCGTCGGGATGGTCGATGCGCAACCCGGTGACGACGCCCTCGCGAAGCAACCGGGCCACCAGCGCGTGGGTCAGAGCGAACACGTCGGCGCGCTCCATGCGGATGGCGGCGAGCTGGTCCACGTCGAAGAATCGCCGATAGTTGATCTCCTCGCTCGAGACGCGCCAGAACGCGAGGCGATACGCCTGGTCGGCCAGCAGCGTGTCGAGCAGGTCGAAGCTGCGCGGATCGCCCGGCGTGCCGTTGATGAGCCGGACGTTCTCCTCGACGAACCCGCGCACCGGCGCCGAGCGCTCGAGCAACGCGGCCAGCCGTCGGCGGCCAAGATCGCGGTGCCGGCGCCGAGTCGCCAGCGCCTCGGGGTCGTTCTCGGGCCGGATCGGCAGCGTGACGAGCCACGTGGTCACCGCCTTCAGCTCGACCAGCGCGGGATCGTCGGGGCCCAGCACGGCCTGGAGCGCCTCGATGCGGTGGCTCAGGATGCGGCCGTACGACGAGGGCGACACTGGCAGCAGGGTCTCGTGATAGCGGATCACGAAGGCGCCGTCGAGCTGCTCCAGCCGGAGCTCGCCGCGCTCCAGGACCGCGCCGTAATGATCAGCGAGGATCGGTAACAGGACTTTGCCGGCGAGCTCCCGCTTCACCGGTGTCCAGTCGATGTCGAAGTGGGGCGCGTGCTCGGCGCTCTGACCGAACTCCAGCACGTCGAGCCACCACTCGTTGCGATGACCGGCGATGCCCATGTGGTTGGGGACGATGTCGATCAGCAGCTCGAGGCCGTGGCGAGCCAGCGCGTCGGCGAACCGCGCAAAGCCGGGCTCGCCCCCCAGCGACTCACGGAACCTTGAGTGATCCGCCACGTCGTAGCCGTGTGTGGAGTCGGGAGCGCTCGTCTCGAACACTGGCGAGGCGTAGCAATGACTGATGCCGAGCGCGGCCAGATAGGACGCCAGCCGGGCGGCGTCGTCGAAGCTCAGGTTCGGCCCGAGCTGCAGGCGGTACGTCGCCAGCGGCGGCGTCATGCGCGCGCCTTGTCCGCCAGCTCGAACCCGAGCGTCTCGGCCAGCGGGCGCAGGATCGGGCGCGCGTGCGGCCGCTCGCGCCACAGCTCGAAGAACTCGTTCTGCGTCCGCCAGAGCCCGAAGCGAACGCCCAGCCGCTGGAGCCCGGTGATCAGCGCGATGGTCGTGGCCACGCGCTCGGCCGTGGGCGCGGCGCTCAGATTCTGCAGCGCCCGCGCCGTCGCGCCGCGCATGGCGAAGCGCACCGGGGTCAGGTCGAGCGCGATGCCGAGCATCTGGGCTTCGTCGGCCAGCTCGAAGGCGCGCTCGGGGATGCCGCCGAGCTCGAGCGTCCGCTGGAGGTCGCCGATGATCGCCTTCTCGATCACGTGCTTGGCCGTCAGGCGAAAGACCTCGGGGATCGGCGCCTCCGCCTGGCGCAGATAGCGCATCAGCTTGCGACTCTCTTCCCAGATGCGGAGGTACGTCTCCTCGTGCCGGTCCTGCATGGCCTGGATGACCTGGCCCAACACGCGGCGGCGCTGCTCGATGAAGAGGTGGGGCAACCCGTAGATCTCGCGCGCGAAGTACTCGTCGAGGCCGCGCACCATATCGGCCATGCTGTGCTGGGCGTAGCGACGGAGGAGGTCGGCGCGCATGCTGTCGTAGGCGGCCTGGTCGTCCCACGCGCGGATGCCGCAGGAGAAGTCGTGACCGCCGAAGTGGACGACCGCGTACATCGCCTCGCGGGTGTCGCCCGTCATCTCCGAGGTCGTCCGCACGTGGCCGATCCGCATGGCGGTGCCGTAGTAGGCCTCGCGCGTCTCCTCGACCCGGTCGATCCGCCACGCGTAGACGCGTCCCTCGTCGGGCTGCTCGGCGAGCAGCCCGGTGATGGCGTTGTGGGCGATCACGCGACGCCAGTCCACCACGGCCGGCTGGATGAGTCGCCGGTAGACCTCACCGCCGTCGCCGTAGTCGCGGACGTTGCTCGGCGCGGCCTCCAGGCGGCGGACGAACTCCGGCTCGATCACGCCGCCGCCGAGATCGCGCAGGTACTGGATGGCCATCGCGGCGTACTTGAGGATCTGCACGGGCTCGAGCCCGGACAGCTCGTCGAAGAACCAGCCGCACGAGGTGTACATGAGCATGCGGTTGCGCTGCATCTCCAGCAGCCGCCGCACCTCCACGTGCGCGGCGTCGTCGAGCGCCGCGCGCTGATGACGCGCCAGCCAGGCGTGCAGCCGCTGGGGCGTCCGATCGAGCACGACGTCGACGTAGCTGTCGCGGGCCTCCCACGGATCCTTCAGCCACGCCGAGGCGCGGGCCTCGTAGAAGAGATCGATCTGGTCGCGGAGCCAATCGAGCGACTCGCGCAGCGGCGCCCGCCAGCGCTGCTGCCAGTCGCCGCGCACACGGCAGCCACAGTCCCGGCGCCAGCGCTCGACACCATGGGCGCAGCTCCACGACGTGGCCTGGCGGATCTGGGCCTCGAACCGCGGTGGGTGGGCGGCGAGGAAGGCGCCGTAGTTCGTGAGCGTCGCAAACTTTTCGGCCTCGACCTGCTGGACGACGGCGGCCAGCGCCATGTCCCCGAAGCGCTTGTGATGACCGTAGGACTCGCCGTCGGTCGCGCAGTGAACGAGCTGGGCCCAGTCACGCGAGGCCGAGAAGCCGCTGCGCAACCGGTCGACGAGGCCCTCGCCGCGCTCGAGGGCGTTCTCGAACGCGATCGCGCGCGAGATCGGACCATCGTAGAAGAAGAGCGTGAGGCTCAGATCCCGCGGGCCGCACCAGAGGTACGGACGACTCGGATCGACGCGGTCGTGGACCTCTTCCCATCCGTCACCGCCGATGCGCCGGATGCGCCAGGCCTGGTGGGGGGCCAGGATCGTGAACTTCACGCCGGCCTCGGCCAACACCTCCAGCGACTCGTCGTCGGCGGCGGTCTCGGGCAACCACATGCCCTCCGGCTCGCGGCCAAACCGATGACGGAAGTCGGCGAGGCCCCACCGCGTCTGCGTGACTTTGTCGCGGCGGGTGGCGAGCGGCAGGATCATGTGGTTGTAGATCTGTGCGATCGCGTTGCCGTGGCCGTTGCGCGCCTGGGCCGAGAGGCGATCGGCGTCGAGCACCCGCGCGTACACGTCGGGGGCGTGGCGCTCGAGCCACGTCATCAGCGTCGGCCCGACGTTGAAGGAGATCTTCTCGAAGTTGTTGACGATGTCCAGGATCCGATTGGCGCTGTCGACGCGGCGGGCCGCGGTGTTGGGCGCGTAGCACTCCGCCGTCACCCGCTCGTTCCAGTCGTGATACGGCGCGGCGGAGTCCTGGACCTCGACCGCTTCCAGCCATGGGTTCTCGCGGGGCGGCTGGTAGAAGTGCCCGTGGATCGCAACGGCACGATCGGCCATCAGGGCTCGTCGAGGCCGAGGAGGAACTCGCGCCGACCGCCGCGTGGCATCACGACGATGCCCGACCCGTCCACGTGCCAGCGCCGCCGGTCGGTGTCGGGATCGAGGCCGATCTCGCTGCCTGCGGGCACGATGTTGAAGCGATCGACGACGGCACGCCTGATGTGGGCGCCCTTGCCGACCGTGGTGTGGTCCATGATGATCGAGTCCTCGATCACGGCGCCCTCGTTCACCCACACGCTCCGCCCGAGGATCGAGTTGCGGATCGTGGCCCGCTTCACCAGCGAGCCCTCGGCGATGTGGGCGTTGTCCACGTCGGAGCCGAGGAAGCGGGCGGGCGGGCCGGGATAGGTGCCGGTGCGGATGGGCCAGTCGTGATTGTCGAGGTCGAGACGCGGCGACTCACCGAGCAGATCCATGTGCGCCTGCCAGTACGTCTCGATCGTCCCCACGTCGCGCCAGTAGCCGGGCTCCTCGTACGGCTTCACGCCCGGCACGTCGTTGGTCTGGAAGTCGTAGCCGAAGACCCGGTCTTCGAGCACGAGCTCGGGAATGATCGAGCGCCCGAAGTCGTGATCGGTCGACCGTCGCGCGTCGTCCACCAGCGCCTCGACCAGCGCCTGGCGGCTGAAGAGATAGTTGCCCATGGACACGAGCGCACGATCAGCGTTGTCGGGCAAGGGCTTGGGGCGCTCCGGCTTTTCCTGGAACTCGACCACACGGCCCGTGCGATCGACGCCGAGCACACCGAACTGGGACGCCTCGGTGAGCGGCACCGGCCGCGCGGCCACCGTCACGTCGGCACCCGACTCGCGGTGGAAGATCAGCATCTGCGCGATGTCCATCCGGTAGATGTGATCAGCCCCGAAGATCGCGATCACGTCGGGATTGAAGTCGTCGATCAGGTTCAGGTTCTGGAGCACGGCGTCGGCGGTGCCGCGGTACCACCCGCCGCCCGTCCGCATCTGGGGTGGCACGACGGTGACGAAGTAGTCGCCGACGATGCCGGTGGTGCGCCAGGCCAGGCGCACGTGCTCGATGAGCGACTGCGACTTGTATTGCACCAGGATGTAGAGCGACAGCAGATCCGAGTTGACGAAGTTGGACAGGACGAAGTCGATGATCCGGTAGCGACCCCCGAACGGCACGGCGGGCTTCGACCGGTCGCGCGTGAGCGGATGCAACCGCTCGCCACGCCCGCCGGCCATGATCATCGCGAGGACGCGAGGCCGCCGGGGCATGTCTCGTTTACCGATTGGCGGGTGGCCTGGCCCAGGCGGGATCGAGGTCAGGGAAGCAGAAGTCCTCGCGTTCGAGGCGACGGAGCGTCTCGGCGGCTTCCACCGAGAGCGGCGCGCCGTTGATGAGCGTGCGCGCGATCTCGGCCAGGCGCTTGAACTCGGCGTAGTGCTCGGCCACCCGTCGCTCGGCGTAGTCGCGAGCCGCCCAGGTCGTGATCAAGAACTGCCAGTCGGACGCCTCCAGCAGCAGGAGCTCGCGCGTGGCCTGGCTGATGACGCGCCGGACCTCCGGCTTGACCTGATCGACGTGCTGGAGGAGGTCGATCCACTCCGCCTCGGCGCTGTACACGCGGTCCCACGTCCACTCGGTGTCCGGGTTGAGCCACACGCGATGATCGCCGCCTTCGCCCCACGACCCCTCCGGCAGCGATACGGTCGCGCGCGGTGGCATCGCGTTCAGGGCCTCGCCCAGCGTCATCGGCGTCACGCCGGCGGCCGGGAGCCCGCGCGCCATGTGCTCCAGCCATGTCGGCCCTTCGAACCACCAGTGACCGAACAGCTCGGCGTCGTACGGCGAGCAGACGACGGCGCCCTGGCCGGCCTTGCTCGCCGTGTCGCGCGCCAGCTCGACGAAGTGGCGTGCCTGCATGCTCGTCATGCGCGCGGCCTCGGCCGGGTCGTACGGCTGCTTGGCGCCGAGATTGCCGGAATTGTCCGTGATGCGCCAGAAGCGAAGCCCGCCCGGGTGATGCTTCTTGTGGAATTCGAGATAGGCGTAGTCGCCGGGATAGCCGTGCTCGCGGCTCCACACCTGAAGGGTCGTCCGGGGATCGCGGAAGAACGCGACGGCATGGCCGGTGCCGCCACGAGAGGCGATGCGATACGCGTGATACGGCGAGCGCCGTGGCGCCCGGACTTCCGGTGTCGCCGACACGGGGACGGTCGCCGAGCGTGGGACGTAGTCGCGATAGAGGAAGACGGGCGCAGCCGCCGCGATCAGGTGCGAGTCGGCGACGAAGTACTCGATGCCGTGCGTCGCCAGCATCTCCTCGATACCCGGCCGCATCTTGCGGCTCTGGCCGTGCTCGTGGCCGGTGGGCGCCGTCCACTCGTAGCGGGGACGGTACGCGCACTCGGGAAGCCAGATCCCGCGCGGCGCGACTCCGAAGTGGCGCTTGTGCGTCTCGACGGCGGTGCGGAGCTGGAGATGGATCGACTCGTCGCGCGAGAGCAGGGGCAGGTACCCGTGGGTCGCCGCGCAGGTGAGGATCTCGATGTGGCCCTGGCGCTGGAGGTCGCCGAACGTGCCGGGCAGATCGCCACCGATCCGCCGGTGGAGCTCCCACATCCGCTCGTAGAATTCCTCCCAGAAGTAGGTGAGCTTGACGATCTCGTGGTCGCCCTCACGGGTGAAGTGCTCGCGGCTCTCCGCGCACGCGCGCAGCACGTTCTCGCGATAGAAGGCGAGCTCCTTCTGGAACTCGGGCGAGGCGAGCTGCTCGGTCAGCACGGGCGACAGGTTGATGCTCCACCTCGGCGAGATCCCATCGGCCACCAGCCGATGCAGGACCTCGAGCAGAGGCAGGTAGCATTCGAACGCGGCTTCGCACAGCCAGTCGCTGCCATGCGGCCACCGTCCGTGGTTGACCACCATCGGAAGATGGGTATGGAGGACGAGTGCAAACGGATAGCCCATCAGTGCGTACCTTTCGACAAGATAAGGGCCAGGCTTGACCACATTGGACAGTAGGAACGCACCGGGCGCAAGCGTCCATGACGACGGCGTCAGCTTCCGGGTGTGGGCGCCCCGCTGCCAGTCCGTCGACCTCGTGTTCGAGGGCCGCCCGCCCCTGGCCATGTCCCGGGGCGACGAGGGGATCTTCGAGATGACGGTTCCCCGCGTGGGAGCGGGCGCACGCTATCAGTATCGGCTGGATGGTGAGCGCCACCGTCCCGATCCGACGTCGCGCTGGCAGCCCGACGGCGTGCACGGCCCGTCGGCCGTCGTGGATCCGACGGCCTTTGCCTGGACCGACGCCGGCTTCCGGGGCCACGCGCTCGCCGACCTCGTGTTCTACGAATTGCACGTCGGGGCGTTCACTCCAGCCGGCACCTTCGAGGCCGTCATCGGCCACCTGGAATCGCTCGCCGACCTCGGCGTCACCGCCATCGAGATCATGCCGGTGGCCGAGTTCCCGGGATCGCGCAACTGGGGGTACGACGGCGTCCATCTCTTTGCCCCCCAATCCACCTACGGCGGCCCGCGCGGGTTGCGGCGACTGGTCGACGCCTGTCACTCACGGAATCTGAGCGTCATCCTGGATGTTGTCTACAACCACCTGGGGCCCGAGGGCAACTACCTGGCGGAGTTCGGGCCCTTCTTCACCGATCGCTACAAGACGCCGTGGGGCGAGGCCGTCAACTTCGATGGTGCGGACGCCGCCGGCGTGCGCCGCCACTTCGTGGAGAACGCCCGCGCGTGGGTGCGTGAGTTCCACGTCGATGGCCTGCGGCTGGACGCCATCCACTCCATCTTCGACACGAGCCCGGTGCACATCCTCACCGAGGTCGCCGACGCGGCCCGCGAAGAAGCCCGTCGGCTCGGCCGGTCGATCCACATCATCGCCGAGTCACACGACAACGACCGTCGCATCGTGCTGCCGAGCGCCGACGGCGGGCTCGGTCTCGACGCCGTGTGGTCGGACGATTTCCACCACGCCGTCCACGTGGCCCTGACCGGCGAGCGCGGCGGCTATTACGCCGACTTCACCGACCCGGCGCTGCTGCCTCGCGCGGTCGCGGAGGGGTTCGCGTTCCAGGGCCAGAGCTCCGAGTATTTCGGCGGGCCGCGTGGCACGCCGTCGGCTGACCTTCCGGGTGAGCACTTCGTGATCTTCGTCCAGAACCACGATCAGGTCGGCAATCGCGCCCAGAGCGATCGGCTGTGGTCGATCGTGCGGTTCGAGGCGCTGAAGGTCGCGGCCGCCCTCATGTTCGCTGCGCCCGGATTGCCGCTGCTCTTCATGGGCGAGGAGTACGGCGAGACGGCGCCCTTCCAGTACTTCACGTCGTTCCTCGACCGCAACCTGGCCGAGGCTGTCCGGCGTGGCCGCACCCTCGAATTCGCCAAGTTCGCCTGGCAAGGCCAGGTCGCCGATCCGGGCGATCCGGCCACCTTCGTGAGATCACGGCTGAACCACTCGCTGGTGGGCGCGCCCCGGCACCGGGAGCTGCATCATTATTACCGGCGCTGGCTGGCGCTCCGGCGGGATCATCCGGCCCTCGGCGCCCGCCACAAGAGCCACGCGCAAGCATCCCTCGACGAGCAGGGCGTGCTCACGCTCGTTCGCCGCGCCCCCTCGGGGGAAGGTGTGTACCTGCTCGCGAACCTCACCGCCGAGCCGAAGCCGCGCAACGCGGACCCGGCGGCGCGCGGAATCCTCCTGGACAGCGCCGACGTGCAGTTCGCCGGACCCGGCCGCGTGACGCCGCTCGGCCCCTACCAGGTCCAGCTCTACGAGCTGACGCGGTAGAATCGCGCGCGTGGCCGCTCCGCGCCGGCTGGACGATCTCGATCGCCTGCTCGCGCTCGATCCTGGAGGCCGCGGCATCACCCGGTACGCGACGCCGGGCGCCGCTCTCGCCGCCGCCCACGGCCTGCGTCGCGCGCGTCGAGTCGTCATCGTCACCGGCTTCTGCGTGCCGCCAGGAATTCCCGAGACCGATGGCCCGCCCGGCGCCGCCGTGCTCGGTCGCGCGCTCCACCGGCTGGGCGCGCACGTGCGCTACGTCACCGACGCTTCGGTTCGCGGCTCGCTGGCGGCCGCGCTGTCGGCGCTCGGCGAGCCCCCCGACGTCGACGTCTATCATCCGGGAAGCGAGGCCGCTCGCACGTTGCTGGCGCGCGAGACGCCCTCGCACTTGATCGCGATCGAGCGCCCCGGCCGCACGACTACCGGCGAATATCTGTCCGCGCGCGGTGAATCGGTCGCGCCGTGGAACTCGCCGCTCGACGAATTGTTCGTGCTGGCGGGAAAGAAAGCGCGTCCGCAGCCGCGCCGCTCTTCGAACAGGCCACCTGCGGCTCGAGCCGGGCACGCGTCATCCGTGACGACATTCGCCGTGGGCGACGGCGGCAACGAGATCGGCATGGGCAACCTACGGCCCCGGCTGGCTCGCGAAGGCGCGCTCATGGCCCGCATCGCCTCCGCCGTGCGCGTGAAGTATCTCGTCGTTGCGGGAGTCTCGAACTGGGGGGCCTACGGGATCGTGGCGGCGCTCTCGCGGCTGAGCGGCCAGATGCTGCTCCACGGGGCGGCCGAAGAGCGCCGGCTCGTCGAAGCGTGCGTCGAGGCGGGCGCCGTCGACGGCATCACCCGACGTCCGGAACCCACCGTCGATGGGCTGCCGCTCGAGGCCCACGCCGGGTTCGTCGCCCTTCTCGGCCGCGCCGTGCTCAAGCCGGAGAGTCGGCGCGCACAGATCCGTCGCGAGGTGGATCGGGTATGATAGTGA
>Ga0066652_100000683_pt1 | contig 16584 bp, 10 predicted proteins | sample GraSoiAngelo_101_FD_71413 | JGI IMG/M metagenome (GOLD analysis project Ga0066652, IMG submission 71413) | Grasslands soil microbial communities from the Angelo Coastal Reserve, California, USA - 14_0903_02_30cm | ecosystem: Environmental > Terrestrial > Soil > Grasslands | place: USA...
GTGTGGAACGTGGCGCTGATGGCGGGGGCGCAGGCGGGAACGGTCCGCATCGGCGAGACGCTCGCCTTCGATCGCGCGTGGGCGGCGCAGGCGCGGATGGTCCACGGCTGGTTCGGCAACCCCTTCACGTATCCGGCGAGCCTCGTCTTCGCGATGCGCAACGGCGTTTCTCCCGGCGAGTACGACCTGCTCTCGACGAACCGCTTTCTCGCCGATCCGCTGCGGCCCTACGGCCGCGTCGACATCGGCGAGCAGGATCCGTCGACGCCGCTGCCCGTCGACGCGTGGCTCGTCGGCGACGGCTGGCATGCGCCCGAGAAGGAAGGACCGATCACGTTCCGGTGGGCCGACTCGCCGGCGACGCTGCGCATTCCGCTCGACCACGCCGCCGCGCTCCTCGTGCAGGTGCGCCTCCACGCCTTCGCTTACGCGGGCGCGCCACCGCAGACGCTGACGGTGTCGGCCAACGCGCCGAACGAGGGGGAGCCCTCACCAGGAGCCGCGTGCGCGGCCGTGCCGGTGCCGGGCGACTGGCAGACCATCGAGTGCACGCTCGATCGATCGGCCTGGCGCACCGGCGTCAACCAGCTGCGGCTTCGCTTCGCCTACGCGGCGCGGCCGATGGACGTCGGCGCCGGCGGCGACTCCCGTCCGCTTGCCGCGGCGGTGGACTGGGTGAGAGTCTCGGTGAGGTAGCTGCGCAGAGGGAGAGGCAGGGCTCAAGCCCCTGCCCCACGGGCGAGGACGGTGACTCCCGCGCGCTTGCGCAGTTCCGCCAGCCACGTTCTGATCGCCGCCTCGCGGTCGGCGGCAGCGGCGTTCGCACCGAAGCGCTGATTGAGGTAAGTCGTAATCCGCAAGTCGTTGCGGATGTAGCGCCGCAGCTCGTCGCGCGTCATCCCGGTGATTGACAGCAGCCGATCGAACGCGGCCGCCGAGCCGGCGCGCCGCTCCAGCGCGTCGACGCGGATGGTCATCTCGATCGGATCGGGCTCGGGCGGCTGGAACCGCTCCACTTCCGCCAGCATCAGCGTCCGATCGATCAGCCGTTCGACCGTGTAGGCGACCGGATCCGTCGCGCCGGCCGGGATCTCGACCAGCTGAAACTGCCGCGCCGCGCTGACGTCCGACAGCAGAATCGGCTGCCCGGCGACGACCGCGAGGATGCGATCGATGACATCGGCGCTCACCGCGCGTGCGCACAGGACCAGCAGTACGACAATGGTGACCTTCCGCCTGAAGGCGGAAGCCACGGGGAATCGCAGCGGGTGGGCCCTCATCAGAACGCCTGTCCGATCGAGAAATGCAGCGCGTAGCGCGGCTCGAGCTTGTCGCCGAGGGTGCGGCGATCGAGCTTGAACCCGACGTCGATGCGGATCGGGCCGATCGGCGATCGGTAGCGGGCGCCGAGGCCGACGCTGCCGCGCAGTTCCGCCAGGCTCATGTTCGACGTGCGCGCGAAGACGTTGCCGCCATCGGCAAAGAGCACGGCACCGACCGGGCCGTAGATCGGCGCGCGGAGCTCGGCGTTGAGAATGATGACCGCATCTCCGCCCTTGGGAAACCCGGCCGGCGTTATCGTCTCCGGAGTGCCGACGGAGTCGAGCGAAAAACCGCGGATGGTCGTGTCGCCGCCGGCAAAGAAGCGCTCGCTCGCCGGCAGCTCCCGGACCTCGACCGACCGCGGCACCCCGGTGGCGTCGATGCTCTCGACAGTGCGGCTGAAAGGATTCGAGAGGCCAAGCCTGACGCCGCCGGCCGCGACGAGGCGCGGCTTGCCCAGGTTGCGGTAAACGAATGCCTGGAGGAACGTCTTCGTGAAGCCGACCTCCGAGCCGATGGCTCTCGCCGCGACCGAGGCGTCGGCCGCGAGCAGCATCCCGTGCTGCGGCTCCAGCGCATCGTCGCGCGTATCGCGTGACAGCCCGGTGTTGACGCCCGAGAGCCGGACCTGGGGGAAGACGCGGTCGATGGTGAGCAGAGGCGTATCCAGCTGGCCCAAGTCGAACACCTTCGTCGTCGCCAGCGAGTAGCGCGCGTTGCTGCGGACCGTCGGTGACAACCGGTGGGTCATCTCGGCGTTGATGCCCTGGCGCTTGAAGTTGAAGCCCGTGCGCACGCCCTGCTCGATGGCCGCCGTCGCGACGAGGTCGCCGAAGCTGCCGAAGGCCCGCGGCTCACGATAGGTGCCGACGACGCGGTATTCGGGAAACCCGAGTGGATTGCGGTTCTCGGAGTCGCTGTCGGGGCGGAGGCTCAGCCGCGTATAGAGGTTGGCCGATCGATCGCGGCCGCCGAGGTTGCGCCGGCCAACCTCGAAGAATCCACGCGGCGCGAACTCGTACAACTCTTCCGCCGTGCTGTCCGTTCCCGTCGACCGGAGGCGCCGATCGATCTCGAGCCCGCCACCGCCGGAAATCGTCGTCTGCGGCGCCTCTTCCACAGTGACGACGACGTCGCGCAGCGACGGATCGCCGTGCGAGATCGCGACGATCTGGATGCGGCGGAAGAGTCCGAGCGCGCTCAGCCGCCGCCGGCTCTCGGTCAGCTCCTCGAGCCCGAGCGGATTGCCTGGCTGCAGCTGCAGTTCGCGCAGGATCACCGCCGGCTTCGTTTTCAGGTTGCCGGTGATGAAGATGTGCTCGACGATCGTCTGCGGTCCCTCCACGATCTTGAACACGATGTCGGCGCGGGCGCCTTCGGGCGTGGGCACCGGAACGACCGGCACGATCGTGACGTCGGCGGCGGCGTAGCCCGCGTTCAGGTACACCACCAGGAGCGCGTCGCGATCGCGCGCGATCGACGGTCCGTAGTACGGCATGCCCGGCTTCATCGCCAGGACCGGCGTCAACCGCTCGGACACGATCGCCTGGTTGCCGGCCAGGGTCAGCGCGCCAACGACGATGCGCGGTCCTTCTTTCACGACGAGGACCGGCTTGACCAGTCCCTCGCCCGTCTCGGTCGGCGCCGAGTCGACCCGGACGCTGGCGAAGCCCTTGGTCTTGTACAACTGGGAAATCGCCCCGACCATCGCGTCGAGCATCGAGCTGACGAAGAGGTCTCCCTCCGACAGCCTGAGGAGCGGCTTGAGCTCCTCCGGAGCGATCGACGGCCCGCCGGTGACCTCGACGCCGCCCGACGCGACGTGGTAGAGCCGGCCGCGGACGACGTTGAAGACAATCGTCAGGCGGCCGTCGGCCTCTTTCCGTTCCGGCGGCGCCACGGCGGCTTTCCAGTAGCCCTGCTGATGGAGGTAGTCCGTGATGCGGAGCGCCGCGTCCTCGAGCAGGTCCTGGTCGACCGAGCCTTCACGCTCGATCGGCACCAGCTCCGCGATCTTGTCCTTCGGCAGCGGGTCGCCGGTGAACTCGACAGTCACGAGCGGCCCCGGCTGGACGTCGATGGTGAGGTCGGCGCGGGTGCGGTCGTCGTTGAACGCGGCCGGCTGCGTGATCGCCACCGCCTCGTAGTAATGGCGGTGACGCATCCACGCGACGTAATCGGCGAGCCGGGTCTTGAGCTCCCCCGGCTCGTACGGCTTTCCCGGGGTGATGCGGAGCCGCTCCTGAATCGCGGCCGCCGGCTGCAACGGCTTCCCGACCACCGTGGAGCGCGCCACGATGGTGCGCGGACCGGCCGTCACGTCGAAGACGAGCGTCGCGCGATCGGGATCGTGCTCGACGATGGGGGGCGCGACCTGGACCGTCGAGCGCAGGTACCCGCGCTCGAGATAGAGCTCCTGCAGCGCCGTCGCGACGTCGGCGGCGCGCGCCAGCGGCGGCGTCTCGCCGAAGCGCTCGCGCATCCGGTCGCGGAGCACGTCTTCGGACAGCCCGGGCGTTCCCTTGAACAGGACCCTGGTCACAGTGTGGATCGGCGACAGCACGTAGCGCAGCGCCACGCCGCCGCCGGCGGCGGGCTCGGCCTCGACCCTGACGTCCTCGAACCGCCCGAGACTGTAGAGGTGCGTGATCGTTTCGCGGACATCGGCCATCGTCAGCGGCGCCCCGGTGCGCGTCTGCATCGCGTCGGCGAGCGCCGGATCGCTGGTCGCGCGCCCTTCGATCTCGATCGCGACCGAGACGAGGGGGCGATCGACGAACGCCGCCGCCGCCGGCGTCTGCGCGGACGCCGTCACCGCGCACAGAACGACGCCCAGCAGCGTGACCACGCCGCGCCACGGCAGCACCAGCACCCGTAGCACCAGCACCCGTAGCACCAGCACCCGAAGCACCGGCACCCGAAGCACCCGAGCACCCGAGCACCCGAGCACCTAGAACGTCCTCCGCAGACGGAAATCGATGGCGAACGTGCGGTCGCCGTTCTGGGTGAAGACGTAGCCGACCCGGTCCGACTGGTCGTACTCCAGGATGATCACCTGGTCGCCGCCGCGGGTCGAGGCGCCCAGGGCCTGGGAGTAGGTGAGGTAGGCGCGCGACGACAGCCGCTTGCCGATGATCAGCCGCATCGTCGGCGTCAGCGGATCCGTGGAGCTGGTGCCGAGACTCGGCGTGATCTGCACGGTGTCGAACCCGAGCGACTGCTCCACCGCGCGGCTCACCGAGCCGGTCAGGCCGCCGGTCAAGACGCGCAGCAGTCCAGCCTTGAGCAGCTGCTCTTCCGATTGCGTGGCCGCGTCGGGGCGGAGGTGCCGCAGCTCCGGGTTAGCCAGATCGGCGGCCGAGGTCTGGCCGAACATCAGGCTGATGATGTCGACGGCCGGCAGCGGCGGATCCGAATTCACTTCGAAATTCATCCGGCCATCAAGCGTGCCGGACACCGCGACGGTGACGCGGTAGGTCTCGGCGCCGCTCGCCGTCGAGCTCTTCGGATCCGCGAGCACGTGGATGCGCGTTTCGGCCTCGATATCGAAGAAGGGCTGCAGGCGCGCCGGGTTGAGGAAGTCGATGGTGCCGCGGGTGATGCGATAGCGGTTGCCCTCGAAAAAAATCTCGCCGTGGTCGATGTCGGCGCGGCCGAAGAGCACCGGGTTGTCGTAGGTGCCGTTGAGCGTCAGATCGGCGCGCGAGACCATGCGCGCGAGGTTGTTCTCGAGGCGCAGCGTCCCGGGCGCCTGGATCTTCAGGTCGAAGCGGACCGGCAGCGTCGCGGTTTCGGACACCGCGACCGGCAGCGCGGCGCCGCCGGCGGCGAGCGCGAAGACGTCGACGTTCGGTTCGAACCGTTTGGTATAGACGCCGTCCTGGATCGTCACGTTGCCGCCGAGCACGAGCGCCGAGCTGTTGCCGCGCAGCGTCAGCGCCGCGTCGATGGTGGAGCGGAAATCCTCCGGGTAGCGCAGGTGCATCTGCTCGCCGTTCGCGGTCAGGTCTACGTCGCCGATGCCGTAGCCGCTGAGCCCGATGCGGCCGCCGAATCGCACCGGCCCGCCGCCGAGCTGCGCGACCGCGTCGACGATGCGGACGCCCTGAGCGTCGAACAGGAATCGCCCGTTCACGTCCTGCAGGCTGTGCGGCAGCGCGGCGTAGCGCAGCCGCCCGTTCGAGATCGAGGCGTCGCCGGAGAAGACCGGCTGGTCCAGCGGACCGCTCACCGTCGCGTGCAGCGAGGCGCTGCCGGAGCTGCGGATGGTGCGCGAGAAGATCTGGAGGATCGCGAGGTTGGCGTCGCCCGACGCGTCGAGCGCGATGCGGCTGTCGTGCAGGTTGACGCTGCCGCCCAGCTCCAGCGCGGTACTCTCGCCCACCAGGCGGAAGCGCTTCACCTCGACCGCGTGCTGGTTGAGCGCGAGCTGGATCGGACCGTCGTTGCTCGCCGGATAGTCGAACAGCTTCAACTGCAGCTTGTCGACCGACGCTTCGACGACCAGGTGATCGATGTCGGCGAGCTCGCCGACGACGCGGATCGTGCCGTCGGCGACGGCGGTGGTGTAGGGGGACATCTTCGGCGCGAAGAACCGGAGATAGGGATCGAGCGAGGTGTCGTTGAAGCGGAAGGTGAAGTCGGCGTCCATCTCGGGCGTGCGCGCGAGGCGTCCCGCGCCGGAGACGGAGAGGCGCTTGGACTGCGCCTCGAAGTCCAGCGACAGCATCTGCCCGCGCAGCGCCAGGTGTCCCACCAGCTGGCCGATGCCTTCGTCGCCGGCGAAGAGGTCGTCGACGCGGGCGGTGACGTCGTAGCGCGGCGCGTCGAACGTGCCGGTCCCGGTGGCATCGAAGCCGAGCACGCCCGACAGCGGCGCGCGCGGGATCGACAGCGTCGCCAGCGACTCGACCGGGACCTTCGTGCCGTTCGCGTCGAACGAATAGTTGCCGTCCCACGCCACCCAGGCGGCGCCGGTGACCGTGCCGGTGCCCTTGCGAATCTCGATCTTGTCGAGCCGGACGCCGGCGCCCTCGAAGCGGAGGTTGGCGGTGGCGACCGGGAACGGCTCGCCATAGGCCTTGCCGTCATCGATCCGCAGCGTGCCGACGCCGTGCGGCCCGAGATACTGGCCGTAGACGTGGAACTCCCCCGACGTCAGCCCGTCGACCGGATAATCGTCGAGCACGAACGCGTGGCGCAGATCGGCCAGCGGCCGCCGGGTGATCCGGACGTTGGCGTTGATCTCTTCGCCGCCGTCCTTGCGCGGGTAGCCGAGCGAGAACCGCCCCTCGGCGTCGATGCGCGAGCCGTCGCGCTCGATCACGCTCTTCTTGATGTCGACGTAGCTGTTCTGGATGACCAGGTCGGCGACGCCGTGCCCCCAGATGGTGTCCCAGGCGCGCATGCGATCGCCGACGAAGCGCCCTTCGATCCGCGGCCGCGAGAACGACTCGTAGAGCACGCCGTCGAACTCGCCGCGGCCGCCGATGTCGATCGCGCCGGTCGGCGCGCCGAACGCGGTCATGATGCCGGCGAGCACCCGATCGCTCTCGAGCCAGTCCAGGCTGGTGACGTGGAAGGGGATCTCCGATCGCTGCGCCCAGGCCGTGCGGCCCTTGAATTCGACGTAGGTCTTCTCCGTCGCCGTCCAGCCGCGCGCGATGGTGATCCAGTCCGGGTCGAGCGAGTACTTGATCTGCCCCGCGATCGGCACGTGCCCGACCGGCAGGTGGGAGTTGAAGGGACCCTCCTCGCGCGGCAGCGGATCCACCGTGGCGATCGCGTCGGGGCGCAGCTCCCGCGTCATCGGCTGCGCCCCCGCGGGCATCGTGGCGGTGATCTCCCCCTCGCCGTGTTTCTGCGCCCACTTCCCCAGCGGCCACTCGAGCCGGTTGCGTCCGGAGGCGCGACCGGCGAGCCGGATGCCCTGCATCTCGACGAAGTCGCTCAGCCGCGCGAGATCGACGTCCGAGTACTTGGCGTCCCACGCCGCCTGGATGGGCGTGCCGCGTATACCGAGCGGCTCCATCGAGTAGTCGAACGCGGCGCGGCCGCCGTACAGATCCGTCGTCACGTCGGTGACGCGGAAGGCGGTGTTCGACCAGAGCAGCGAGCCGTGGACGTTGGGAAACCGCCACGCGTTCACGCCCGCCTCGGGGCTCGTGAACGTGCCCTTCAGCTCGCGTCCGGTTCCGGTCGGCGTCTTGAAGAAGCGGAAGGTGCCGAGGAAGTCGCCGTGGCCGGTGACGTCGAACTTCATGTCGCGGAAATAGAGCGACTTCTGGAACGGGAAGTCGATCCGCGACTTCAGGTTGTAGACCATCGTCGGCCAGTTCGGAATGTCGACGTAGCCCGTGACCCTGGTCGAGGCCCCTTCGCTCTGCAGGTTGATGTCGTCGAGCGTGATCCTGCCGCCGTCGATCTTGAAGCGCGTCTGCATGTCGGCGCGGAACGCGTCGTACTGCAGGATCTTCACCGAGCCGTTGGTGAACTGCGCCGTGCCGCGGTAGGTATCGAAGCCCTTGAAGACGCTGACGTTCAGGTTGCGGCAGACGACCAGCCAGGGCGTCGTGTGGTCGTCGTAGGTGAACTGTCCGTTGCGGGCGATGACCGAGCGCACGGTCGTGGTGAACGGCCAGCGCGACGGTCCGGTCTTCGGCTTCTTCGGTCCGCCCAGCTTCGGGAAGCTGTGACGGCCGGGGAACTGCTCCACCAGCATCTCCCAGCCGTCCATGTCGACGTTCTCGACGATCAGCTGGTGGGTGAAGTAGGTCCACCACGGCAGGTTCATGAAGACGGTCTTCGCCTTGAGGAACGGGCGATCGGTGGGGCTCAGGCCTTCGATGACCAGATCTTCGACCTTGAACGAGCCGTTGCGGAGGACGATGCTCAGCTTGCCGATGTGCATCGGCCGATCGAAGAACTTCGATCCCTGCTGCTCGGCGATGCCCTTCAGGTGCGGCCCGAGATCGATCGTCATCGAGGTCACGATCACGGCAGCCACGAGCGCGACGACGACCCCGAGCAGACGCAGGAGCGGGTGCTTGCGCCGCCGCTTCGGCCGCGGCGCCGGTACCGGCTCCGCCGGTACCTCGTTGTCGGGCGGTGGATCGAGCGGTTCGTCGGCCACGCTATTCGATGACGACGAGCACACGCCCGGCTTCGACGGAGGTGCCGGGCGTCACGGCGACGTCCTTGACCCGGCCGGCCTTGGGCGAGCGCAGCTCGTTCTCCATCTTCATCGCCTCGACGACGACCAGCGGCTGGCGGCGCTCGACCTCGTCCCCCGGCGCGACGAGGACGCGGACGACCCGCCCGGGCATGGGGGCGAGCACTTTCTGTTCGCCGTGCGCCGCGCCGCCGCTGTCGGCGGCGCCGCGGCCGGTGCGGCGTCCGTTCACCGACACGCTCACGTGGCGGCCCGAGAGGTACGCGAGCATCTCGCCGGCGGTGGCGCCCGGCGCGAACTGGACCATCATGCCGTCGTGGCCGCGCTCCGGGAACAGCAGGCTGACGCCCGAGTCGCCGCTGCGCCGCGCGTCGACCACGGCGGCGATGCCGTCGACAGTGACGCGGAAGCGGTCGTGGCCGGCGCGCTCGATCGAGACGGTGCGGTTGCGCCCGCTCAATTCGATTTCGAAGGTCATTTCTGATCCGAGGGGCGTTGCCCCTCGGACTCCCCGACACGCTCTCTCGCGCGCCGCTTCGCCGGCGCGCTCCGTTCGCGTGGGCTCGCGTCGCGACGCTTGCTCGCGGTCACTAACGCAGCGCTTCCTGGCGCGCGGCGACCTTCCACCCGCTGCCGCCGGTGCGCCGGCTGCCGATCGACGTGGCGCTCGCGCGGAACCACGCGTCGAGCGCCGCGGCGACGGCGATGTGGCGCTCCTCGTCTTCGGTGAAGGCGCTGAACGATTCGCCGCGCCGCGACTCCAGCAGCCGGTCGAGATAGGTGGTGTCGAAGCGGCCGGCGATGTAGTCGGGCTCGCGCATCAGCCACAGGAAAAACGGGATCGTGGTCTTGACGCCCAGGACTTCGTACTCCTCGAGCGCGCGGGTCATCCGCCCGATCGCCTCGCCGCGCGTGCCGGCCCAGGCGACCAGCTTCGCGATCATCGAGTCGTAGAAGACCGGCACCGTGTACCCCGGCAGCACGCCGCCGTCGTCGCGAATGCCGGGACCGCTCGCCGGCCGGATGCCGCGCACGAGGCCGGGAGACGGCATGAACCCCTCGTCCGGATCCTCGGCATAGATGCGGCACTCGATGGCGTGGCCGTGCGGCGCCAGCGCGCGCGCCGGATCGATGTCGAGGCGCTCGCCGCGGGCGATGCGGATCTGCCAGTGCACGAGATCGAGGCTGGTGACCATCTCGGTCACCGGGTGCTCGACCTGGAGCCGCGTGTTCATCTCGAGGAAGTAGAACGATCCGTCTTCGTCGAGCAGGAACTCGATGGTGCCGGCGTTGGTGTAGCCGGCCGACGCGGCGACCGCCGCCGCCGCCGCGGCCATCTTCTGCCGCAGCGCGGCGTCGACGAACATCGACGGCGATTCCTCGACGACTTTCTGGTGGCGCCGCTGGATCGAGCACTCGCGCTCGACGAAGGGGACGACGGTGCCGTGCTGGTCGGCGAGCAACTGGATCTCGATGTGGCGCGGGTTCATGATCCGGCGCTCGAAATAAACGGCGCTGTCGCCGAACGCGGACCCGGCCTCTGACCGCGCCGTCCGCACGGCGTTCAGCAGCGCGCCCGGCGTCGCGACGACGCGCATGCCCTTGCCGCCGCCGCCGGCCACGGCCTTCACCATCAGCGGGTAGCCGATCCGCGCCCCCTCGCGCGCGATGTCCTCGTCGCTCGCGCCGGCCTCGAGCGGCGCCTCGGTGCCGGGGACGACCGGCACGCCGGCGCGGATGGCGATCTCGCGCGCGCCGGTCTTGCTGCCCATCATCGTGATCGCCTCGGGCGACGGGCCGATGAAGGTCAGCCCGGCGTCGCGGCAGGCGCGGGCGAACGCAGCATTCTCGGCCAGGAAGCCGTAGCCGGGATGGACGGCGTCGGCGCCGGTCGCGCGCGCGGCCTCGATCAGCTTGTCGATGCGGAGGTAGCTCTCGGCGGCGGGGCTGGGGCCGATATGGACCGCCTGATCGGCGTCGCGGACGTGCCGCGCGCCGCGGTCGCAGTCCGAATACACCGCGACCGTCGGGATCCCCAGCTCCCGGCACGCCCGGATGACGCGGACCGCGATTTCACCGCGGTTCGCGATCAGAACCTTCACAGAGGAATGTTACCGTGTTTTTTCGGGGGATTGCGGTCGCGCTTGGTCTCGAGGCCGGCGAGGGCGGCGATCAGTTTCGCGCGCGTCTGGCGGGGATGGATGACCTCGTCGATGAAGCCGCGCGCGGCGGCGACGTAGGGGTTGGCGAACTTCTCGCGGAACTCCTCGACGCGCGCGGCGCGGGCGCCCTGCGGATCGTCGGCCTTGTCGATCTCGCGCTTGTAGAGGATGTTCACCGCCCCCTCGGCCCCCATCACCGCGATCTCGGCGCCCGGCCAGGCGAAGTTCACATCGGTGCGAATGTGCTTGCTCGACATCACGCAGTAGGCGCCGCCGTAGGCCTTGCGCGTGATCAGCGTCACCTTCGGCACCGTCGCCTCGGCGAACGCGTAGAGCAGCTTGGCGCCGTGGCGGATGATGCCGCCGAACTCCTGCACGGTGCCGGGCAGGAACCCGGGCACGTCCTCGATCGTCACGAGCGCGATGTTGAAGGCGTCGCAGAAGCGCACGAAGCGCGCCGCCTTCACCGACGCGTCGATGTCGAGCGTGCCGGCGAGATGCGCCGGCTGGTTGGCGACGATACCGACGGGACGGCCGCCGAGACGCGCGAAACCGACGATGATGTTCTTCGCGAAGTGGCGGTGGACCTCGAGGAACGCCCCCTCGTCCGTGATCGCGTGGATCAGGTCGAGCATGTCGTAGGGCTGGTTCGGCGACTCGGGCACGAGGCGATCGAGCGCCTCGTCCTCGCGGTCGATCGGATCGGAGCTCTCGACGAGCGGCGGCTCGTCGACGTTGTTGCTCGGCAGGTACGAGAGCAGCTCGCGGATCAGGCGGAGGCACTCGCGGTCGTCAGGCACCGCGAAGTGCGCGACGCCGCTGACCGCGTTGTGGGTCATCGCGCCGCCGAGCTCGTCCTTCGTCACTTCCTCGTGGGTGACGGTCTTGATCACGTCGGGCCCGGTCACGAACATGTAGCTCGTGCCCTCGACCATCACGTTGAAGTCGGTGATCGCCGGGGAGTAGACGGCGCCGCCGGCGCACGGCCCCATGATCGCCGAGATCTGGGGGATCACGCCCGAGGCGAGGGTGTTGCGCAGGAAGATGTCGGCGTAGCCGGCCAGCGAGAGGACCCCCTCCTGGATGCGGGCGCCGCCGGAGTCGTTGAGCCCGACCATCGGCGCGCCCATCTTCACGGCCAGGTCCATGATCTTCACGATCTTCGCGGCGTTGGTTTCCGACAGCGACCCGCCGAACACCGTGAAGTCCTGGGCGAACGCGTAGACCGGGCGGCCGTCGATGCGGCCGGAGCCGGTGACGACGCCGTCGCCGGGGATCTGCAGATCCGGATCGTCCATCCCGAAATCGCGGCACCGGTGCGTGACCAGCTTGTCGGTCTCGAGGAAGGTGCCGGGATCGAACAGGAACTCGATGCGCTCGCGCGCGGTCATCTTGCCGGCGTCGTGCTGCTTCTTGAGGCGGTCCTCGCCGCCGCCCAGTTCCGCGCGCCGTTCGAGCTCGTCGAGGTGTTTGATCGGATCCATAAATGAGGCCGGCCTAAAGGCCTGCGCTACGGCAGTCGGCGCGATCGTCGCGCCGACCTTCGGGCCTGCTCACGCGCGCGTCGCCGCGGCCTGCGCCTTTTCCCAGTCCGCGAGGAACTTCTTCAGGCCGCTGTCGGTCAGCGGGTGATTGAACAGCGAGTCGAGCACGGCGGGAGGGCAGGTGCAGATGTCGGCGCCCATGCGCGCCGCTTCGACGATGTGCATGGGGCCGCGCGTGCTCGCCACGAGGACCTCGGTCGGGAACTTGTAGTTGGCGTAGATCTCGACGATGTCGCGGACGAGCTCCATGCCGGGGGTGGCGATGTCGTCGAGCCGGCCGACGAACGGGCTGATGTAGGTGGCGCCGACCTTGGCGGCGAGGATCGCCTGCGCCGGCGAAAAGCACAGCGTGACGTTGACCCGCGTGCCTTCGCTCGACAGCGCCTTGCACGCCTTGATGCCGTCGCGCGTCAGCGGCACCTTGACCACGATGTGCGGATCGATCTTGGCGAGCTCGCGCCCCTCCTTGATCATCGCCTGGGCCTCGGTCTGCACCACCTCGGCGCTGACCGGCCCCTTGACCAGCTCGCAGATCTTTTTCAGGATCTCGCGGCTGTCCCCTTTTTCCTTCGCCAGGAGCGACGGGTTGGTGGTGACGCCGTCGATGATGCCGAGCGCGACCAGCGCTTCCATGTCGGGCAGGTGGCCCGAGTCGATAAAGAACTTCATGATTTTCTCCCTTGCGCGGTGGCCTTCGCCGCGGCCGGCTCGTCGGCCACCGGATTGATGAGATCGCCGACGCCCGGAATCCTGATGGTAACGCTGTCGCCGGACTTCAGCGGGCCGATTCCCGACGGCGTCCCGGTCGCGATCACGTCGCCGGGCAGCAGCGTCATCACCCGGCTGATGTAGGCGACGAGGTAGTCGATCGAGAACACCAGCTGCTTGGTCGAGGAGTTCTGGCGGCGCTCGCCGTTGACCCAGCCCTCGATGCCGACGCCGGCCATGGCGTGGTAGTCGATGCCGGTGGTGATGCACGGGCCGATCGGGGCGAACGTGTCGAAGCCCTTGGCGTGCGTGTACTGCGCGCCCTTCTGCTGCAGCTCGCGCGCGGTGACGTCGTTGAAGCAGGTGAGGCCGAAGACGTAGCTCGACGCGTCGGCCTCGCGCACGCGATGCGCGCGCGTGCCGATCACGACGCCGACTTCCGCTTCGTGATCGACCCGCCCGGCCCCCTCGGGCAGCAGGATCGCCTCACCCGGACCGACGATCGACGTCGACGGCTTGATGAACATCAGCGGATCCTTCGGCAGCGGCTTGCCCTGCTCCGCGGCGTGATCCTTGTAGTTGAGGCCGATGCAGACGACCTTCGAGGGGAGCACGGGCGCCAGCAGGCGGTGGGCGTCGCGGGCGACCTCGTCGCCGGCCTCGTAGCTGCCGAAGAGCTCCCCCTCGAGCAGCCGCCAGGTGCCGGTCTCGGCCGCCTCGATGACGTGGCGCGGCCTACCGTTGTAGTCGATGCGATAGAACTTTTTCATCTGGCGGTTTCCTGCACGCGGTTCGACGCCGCGCTCCGGTTGGGCGGCGTCGCGCGATCGACGGCGACAATCGCGTAGACGTAGGTGACGCCGGCGCGGACGGTGCGATCCTGGTAGCGCGTCTCCTTGATCGGCTGGGGCGTCAGGGGCTGCAGTGTGTCACCCGGCGCTTCGCCGCGCAAGACGAGATAGCCGCCGAAGTCCCCCTCGGTGTTCGCGTCCCAGATCAAGTTGATGACGCCGGTCGATCCGACGCCCTGCAGGTTCTTCGGCGCCGCCGGCGGGAAGGTGTCGCGCGGCGTCACGCAAATCGGGTCCGACGGGTTGCTCTCGATCATCGCGGTGCCGACCGCGGCGACGCTGCGCACGACGAAACACTGCTCCTTCCCCGCTTCGGCGCCGTCGCGCGCGAAGGTGGTCACGTCGAGCGGTTTCGGGTTGAGCGGCACCGGCGCCGCGACCGGCACGCCGGTCGCACCCGATCCGGCCGCGGGCACCGCGTAGACGTTATAGAGGACGCCGGGGATCTCGTCGGAGGTCGACGCCGGCGGCTGCCACGTCACGGTCACCGAGGTTTCATCCCACGTCGGCGGGGTCGCGCCGGGGCGCGCCGGGCCGGGCGCCGACAGCAGCGGCACTTCGACGCGCGCCGACGGCACCCCGGCGCGGCGGTTCGACGACACGCCCTGCACGACATAGAGCCGCGTGAGCACGAGCGGCCCCACCGGCGCGGGCGGCGCCGGCGGCGCGGCCGGGGTGCCCGGCGCGGGCGGCACGGGTGCGGGGAGAACCGGCGTCTTCGCCGTCGTGTCGATCTTGGGCGGCTTGGTGATCTGCTGCGGCATCAGCGCCGCCGGCGTCAACGTCTCGACGAACGTCAGCTCGTCGCCGGGGCGCGGACGCTGTTCCGGCGTCTCCGGCTCCCCCGCGTCGGGATCGAGCGGCGGCGCGATCGCAATCTTCGCCACCACGTGCTCCGGCTTCAGGAGATCGCGGTTCGGCGGCATGACGCTGCCCGGCGCCAGCGTGACCGCGTAGACGTTGAGATGATCGACGGTGTAGGCGCCGGTGCCCGCGGCGCTCTTGCTCGGCACCTTCATCTGCAGGTAGACGGTGTCGCCGAGACGGCGGGCGACGACCGCCGTCGGCGCCTCGGGGGCCATGTTGAGCGGCGAGAGCGGCGGCCCTTTCTTGCCGCAGCCGCCGAGCAGCGCCAGCGCGGCGATGAGGGCGGCGGTGCGGGATCTGAAACGTGGCGCGGAGATGGGCAACGTCTCTACAGGATATATCGCGACAGATCTTCGTTGCGCGCGATTTCGCTGAGCATGCGATCGACGTACGCGGCGTCGATGGTCAGCTCCTTGTCGACGAGATCGGGCGCGTCGAACGACACGTTGTCGAGGAGCTTCTCCATCACCGTGTGCAGCCGGCGCGCGCCGATGTTCTCGGTGCGCTCGTTGACGAGCGTCGCCACGTCCGCCAGCCGCTCGATCGAGTCGGGCGTGAAGGTCAGCGTCACCCCTTCGGTCGAGAGGAGCGCCGTGTACTGCCGGACCAGCGCGTTCTTCGGCTCGGTGAGAATGCGGACGAAGTCCTCGCGGCCGAGCGGCTCGAGCTCGACGCGAATCGGGAACCGGCCCTGCAGCTCCGGGATCAGGTCCGACGGCTTCGACACGTGGAACGCGCCCGCGGCGATGAACAGGATGTGGTCGGTCTTCACCATCCCGTACTTCGTGTTCACCGTCGTCCCCTCGACGATCGGCAGGATGTCGCGCTGGACCCCTTCGCGGCTGACGTCGGGCCCGTGGCCGCCTTCGCGGCCGGCGACCTTGTCGATCTCGTCGAGGAAGATGATGCCGGCCTGCTGGACGCGATCGACCGCGGCGCGCGCGACGCTGTCCATGTCGACGAGCTTCTGCTCTTCCTCCTGCCGCAGCGCGTCGAGCGCTTCGGGCACCGGCACGCGGCGCTTGCGCGTGCGCCCCTGGAACATCCCCGGCAGCATGTCCTTCAGGTTGATGTCGACCTCTTCAACCGACGTCCCCGAGATGATCTCGAACGACGGGAACGTGCGCTCGCGGACGTCGATCTCGATCTGCTTGTGATCGAGACGGCCGTCGCGCAGCTGCTCGCGCAGTTTCTCGCGCGTGCGCTGCGCCTGTTCGCGGATGGCGGCCGCCTGCTCGTCGTACTCCGCGGCCGCCGGCAGCGGCGGCAGCAGCAGGTCGAGGACGCGCTCTTCGGCGGCGACCCTGGCTTTTTCGCGGACTTCCGCCGTGCGCTCCTCGCGCACCAGCTCCACGGCAATCTCGGTGAGGTCGCGGATCATCGACTCGACGTCGCGGCCGACGTAGCCGACCTCGGTGAACTTCGACGCCTCGATCTTGAGGAACGGCGATTGCGCCAGCCGGGCCAGGCGCCGCGCGATCTCGGTCTTGCCGACGCCGGTCGGCCCGATCATCAGGATGTTCTTGGGGGCGACTTCCTCCGCCATCTCGGCGGGCAGCTTCTGCCGGCGCATGCGATTGCGCAGCGCGATCGCGACGGCGCGCTTCGCCTGGTGCTGGCCGACCACGTACTTGTCGAGCTCCGCCACGATCTGGCGCGGCGTCATCGACTGGATCGTGGAGGCGGTGGATTCCGGCAGGTAAATCGGCATGACGTGCGGCTTACAGGACTTCGATGGTCAGTGAGTCGTTCGAGTAGATACAGATCGCGGCGGCGATGTGCATCGCCTGCTCGGCGATGCCGCGGGCGTCGAGCGCGGTGTGCTGCGCCAGGGCTTTCGCCGCGGCCAGCGCATACGCGCCTCCCGATCCTATCGCGACAATCCCATCGTCGGGCTCGATGAGATCGCCGTTGCCGGAAAGGAGGTACGTGGACTCGCCGTCCATGACGACCAGCAT
>Ga0066652_100000685_pt1 | contig 16559 bp, 18 predicted proteins | sample GraSoiAngelo_101_FD_71413 | JGI IMG/M metagenome (GOLD analysis project Ga0066652, IMG submission 71413) | Grasslands soil microbial communities from the Angelo Coastal Reserve, California, USA - 14_0903_02_30cm | ecosystem: Environmental > Terrestrial > Soil > Grasslands | place: USA...
CAGCGATCTCGTCCTCTGCCTGGAACGTCCGGACGCCGAAGCTCTTGTGTCGCGCGAGCTCCTCGAGGATCGACGAGGCGGGCGTGATGGGGTACGCGCCGAGGAAGAGGGACAGGCCGGACTTCACCGACGCGGCGACGAGGCCGTACGCGAGCGCCTGGTTGCCCGTGATGTTGCGATAGAGGCCGGGCCGGAGCGCTGCGGCCTTCACCTCGTACTGCACCGCGAACGACTCGGTCGTCTCGCCGAACGCGTAGCCCGTGTTGAAGGCCTTCACGTTGGCGGCCGCGATCTCAGGCCGCTTCGCGAACTTCCGCTCGAGGAACGAAATCGTTCCCTCCGTCGGGCGGCCGTAAAGCCACGTCATCAGGCCGAGCGCGAACATGTTCTTCGAGCGCTCCGCCTCGCGCTTGGTGATGCCCTCGATGTCCTTCAGCGCCTCGATCGTCATCGTCGTGAGCGGGATCGCGTGCACCTCGTATGACTCGAGCGACCCGTCCTCGAGCGGGCTCGTCCCGTAACCGGCCTTCTGCAGGTTGCGCTCGGTGAACGCGTCGGCGTCGAGGACGAGGATCCCGCTTGGCGGCAGGTCCTTGAGATTCGTCTTCAGCGCGGCCGGATTCATGGCGACGAGCACGTTCGGCGCGTCGCCGGGCGTGAGGATGTCGTGGTCCGCGAAGTGGAGCTGGAAGCCCGAGACGCCGGGAAGCGAGCCGGCCGGCGCGCGAATCTCGGCCGGAAAATCCGGGTACGTGGCCAGGTCGTTCCCCATCACGGCGGTCTCGGAGGTCAGGCGGCCACCCGTCAGCTGCATTCCGTCCCCGGAGTCCCCCGCGAAGCGGATGACGACTGATTCCAGGGACTCGACGGGCTTCGAGGCCACGTCTGAGTTGTAGCGCACGGCCGCAGCCGCCGAGCGCCGACCCGCGTGGCTACGCGGCGATCGCGGCGTCGACGCCGGGATGCATAGCGCGCCAGACCCGGAGGTACGCGTCGAGCTCCATCCGCTGGTAGACCGGTTCCACGTCACGCGCCGGCGGCGACGCCTCCACCAGCGTGGCGGCCCGCCGTTCGACGGAGCAGTTGCAGCGCTTCAGATACTCGCCCAGGTCGTCGACGAGATCGGGATCGCTGACGTGGATCCGCATGAGAAGGCTCCCTTCAATAGCCCGCAGTACCTCAGGAGATAACTCCCGGCGCGACGGCTGTCCATAGGACCTACGGGTAGGACCTGCGGCTAGCGGCGGTCGAGCCGCGGCGCGGCGACGGCATAGAGCGTGGCGTAGCCAATGCTCAGGAGCAGCGTGAAGCCCAGCGTGACGACGATCAGGCGCGGGTTGCCGAACGGATCCTGCAGGCGGGCATGAGCGAGACGCGCGAACCACTCCGGCCGCGTCAGTGCGTCCCAGCTGTTCGCCCGGAGAAAGCGACCGAGGTAGACGCCGAGGCTTCCGAGACCGCAGGCCGCGCCGACGACGAGCCAGCCTGCGACCGCGCCGACCTCGCGCCGAACGACGCACTGCATCAGGTACAGCGACGTGAACCCGAGCGCGAGCCCTGTTGCCGCCGAGGCGACGATGGTGAGCGCGTCGTACCAGAGCGGCGAGAACGGATCGCGCTCAAGATGGATGAAGTCGGTGACGATGTAAGGCGCGTTCGGGAAGAAGAGAAGCCAGCCGACGCCGAGCGCGGCGATCGTCAACGGGCGCCGGGCCCACGCATAGGCGGCGAGCGCGAGGACGAACGGGATCCACGCGAGCACGAGGTTCCAGACGAGGTAGCGGAAGTTCACGTCGCCTGTACGGAGGTTCCGCGCGACGACGAGCGCCACCGACGCGCCCGACGCGAGGACGAGCACGACGAGTGTGGCGACGCGGCGGCTCACGCCTCCGCCTCCGCGAGGAGAGCGTCGAGGTCGAGCGGTGCCGACATCATCGCGACGCCGTTCCCGTCCGGCTCCCGGGGCCACTCGCTCTCCGGCCGGTCGCGGTACAGCTCGATCCCGTTCCCGTCCGGATCGCGCAGGTAGATGGCCTCGCTGACGCCGTGGTCGCTCGCACCGCCGATCGGGATCCCTGCAGCGACGACGCGGCGGAGCGCGTCGGCCAGGGTCTTGCGGTCCGGGTAGCGGATCGCGACGTGGTAGAGGCCCGTGGAGCTGGGCGGCGGAGGCGAGCCGCCCTTCGACTCCCACGTGTTCAGGCCGATGTGGTGGTGATAGCCCCCGGCGGAGATGAACGCCGCCGAGTCGCCCATCCGCTGCATCACGTCGAACCCGAGCACGTCGCGGTAGAACGCGAGCGCCCGGTCGATGTCGGCGACCTTGAGGTGGACGTGACCGATGTCGACGCGCGGATCGAGACTCACACCCCCATCGTGCCCGCTGCTACCCTTGTGCTCAAGCGAGAACGAGTTTGGCTTGTGCTCTTTGAGCCTTCCTGGCCCGTTCGTGATCGGCAGGGGAGGTGTGTTCATGGCAAGCGGAACCGTCAAGTGGTTCAACGACTCGAAGGGCTACGGCTTCATCGCTCCCGAAGGCGGTGCGAAGGATGTCTTCGTCCATTACTCCAGCATCTCGGGTGATGGCTTCAAGAGCCTCAGCGAGGGAACGAAGGTCGACTTCGAGGTGACCGAGGGCGACAAGGGCCCACAGGCCGTCAACGTCGTACCGGTCGCCTAGTGGCCAAGGAAGAGAAGATCGAGTTCGAGGGCGAGGTCGTCGAGGCGCTCAGCAACGGCAAGTACCGGATCGCGCTCGACAACGGCCACGAGGCGCTCGGCTACACGGCCGGGAAGATGCGGCGCTACCGAATCCGGATCCTCCCCGGCGATCGGATCAAGATCGAGCTCTCCGCGTACGACCTGACGCGCGGCCGGATCGTCTACCGGCACCGGTAAAGCCGTCGAGAGGAGGACGGGTCAGACCCTGCGTCTGGCCCGCTCGTCTCGGTGTAACGAAGCGCCACGACGCGCGACTACGTCACCGTGAAGCGTTGTGTCGGCCTGTTCGTCCTCCTCGGCGCGCTAGTTGCAGCTCCGGGCATCGGCGCGACGTCGAAGGCGCCTGTGATCGTGATCAAGACGCAGGCGTTCGGGCGTGTGCTCGCGGCACCGAACCACCTGGCTCTCTACTACTGGACGCCCGAGAAGCGCGATCGCCGGATCCACTGCACGGGGTCGTGTCTGACCGCTTGGCCGCCGCTGATCGTCAGGTCGGCAGGTGCAGTGCCGAGACGGCTCGCACGCGTCCGCGGCACGTTCGGCACAGTCCGGCGGCCGGACGGCCGTCTCCAGGTGACGTACAACCGGCTACCGCTCTACACGTACCACGCCGACCCGAGGAACCGGCCGCTCTGCAACAACGTCGACGGCTGGTTCGTCGTGAGGGCGTAGCGCGTCGGCCGACAGCACGAGCCCCGCGAGCGACCACAACACGTAACCCATCCACGGATCGCCGATCACGTCCGTCTGCACGGCGAGCACGAGCGCTGCACCGAACGCCGACGAGACACCCGCCGCGGCCCACCACTGCGAGCGCAGCGCCTTGCGGAGGAGCGCGACGAAGAGCACGAGCGACCAGAGCGTCCAGAGGATCGAGCCGAGGATGCCCATCTCCGCGCCCATCTCCGTGTAGTTGGATTCGCCTGCCTTGATCGGAGTCGCCGTCCTTGACGCCGTCTGGCCGGCGTTTCCTAGCCCGTAGCCCTGCGGGTGGTGCACGACGGTCCGTGCGCCGTCGCGCAGGCTCGTCAGGTGACTCCGAAAGGACGATTCGTTCGTGCTCGCCGGATTCGTGCTCGCGCCCGGATGCTGCCTTGCCTGCGCGTGCTGATAGGCGATGTCCGCCGTCGTGAACCGTCCGGTGGGCGCAACGTGCGGGAAGACGTGCACCCACGCGATGCTGACGCCGATCGTCGCGGCAGCCGCGAGCACGGGCCACCACCGGCGCTGCGCGAACGCGAACACGACCAGGCCCGCGGCGAGCGCGATCAACGACGAGCGCGAGAACGTGAACAGGAGCCCGACCGCGACGAGCACCCCCGCGAGCGCGAGGAGCCGCACGCGTCGACGAAGCGCCGTCGCGAGCAGCAACGCCAGCGTGAACATGTACGCGCTCGCGAGCGGCGAGAGGAACACCGAGACGAGCCGGCGCAGGAACGGTTTGTCCGAGCCGACGTTGTAGATGAAGTTCTCCGGCAGTCCGCCGGTGCCGTGGTAGTCGTAGCCCAGGTGCTTGTGGAAGTACGGCACCACGGCGGAGTCGCGCCACCAGGCGATCGAGATCGCGTACACGTCGACGATCCCGATCACGGCAACCACCGCCGCAGCCGCGACGAGGGTCCAGGCGAGGCGCACGAGCTCGCCGCGACGGACGATTAACGAGCGACCGAGGAAGTACGCCGCGACCGGGACGAGGTTGTGCTTGAGCGCGAGGCCCACCGCGTGCCGGTCGGCTGAGCCGCCGAGCACGTGCTGCGGGATCAGCGCGTAGACGCAGACGAGCACGCCGTAGGCCACGGCGAGCACGTCCACCGGACCCGGCCGAAACGGGAGCCGCCGTTCGCGCACGACTCCGGCGGCGACGCGGAGAAGCCCGACGGCGAGGAGGATCTCCTTCCAGGCCTGGATCGCCGTCAGCGCGGAGCCGCGGATGCCCGCGCCGTAGAGGGCGGCGCCGAGGGCGTTGTGGACGGCAAGGCCGAGAATCCAGGCGTAGAGCGCGACGACCGGCCGGCGCCAGACGGCGAGGGCGAGAGCGCCGATCGCGAGGCCGTAGAGGACGAGCGCGACCGCCGTCACCATCGCCCGAGGGTACAGCGGGGCGGGTCAGCAGGCCCGCCCCGTCGCCGGTCGAAGACTCGTTATTCCCCCCAGGGCCAAACGCCGCTTTTGATCGTGCTCGGCATCAGGGCCACCCCCTTCCCCCTATCGAGTCCGCAGTGGTCCTCATGTTGTCACGAGGAAGCGCCGATTGACTAGGGGTCGGCGTCCGGCGCGTCGCCGCGACCCATTTGACATAAGTCCGTAATCCGCGAAAGATGGCAGAGGTGCCGATGATCTCCGAGGCGCGTGAAGAGCAGGAATCCATAGGCGCGCGCCTCAAGCGACTGCGTCTCGAACGAGGTCAGTCGCAGCGCGACCTGTCGTCTCCGGGCGTCTCGTACGCGTACATCTCGCGCATCGAGGCCGGCGCTCGCACACCGTCGGTGAAGGCGCTGCGCATGCTGGCGAAGAAGCTCAACGTCTCGGTCGAATACCTCGAGACGGGACTCGACCTACGCGAGTCGGAGGATCGGGAGCTCCGTCTCGGCGACGCCGAGCTTGCGGTCCGATTCGAGCCGGACACGACCGAGGCGGAGGCGCAGCTGGCAGGCCTGCGCGAGGAGGCGCTCGGCGCGGGCGACCAGGTCGGTGCCGCGCGGGCGGTGATCGCCCTCGGCTTCGCAGCCGCGCGGCGCGGCAACCATCTCGACGCCGTCGAGCGCCTCGAGGAAGGACTTCAGATCTACCGGGTCGGTCCGCATCTTCGACCCGACGTCTATGCGACGCTCGGTCAGTCGTATGCCGCGCTCGGGGCGGCGGATCGCGCGGTGCGCCTGTTCGAGACGTGCCTCACTGAGCTCGAGGACGCGGCGCCCGAGGACACGAACCTGCGCGTCCGCTTCGCGACGCTCCTCAGCTACGCGCTCAGCGACGCCGGCGATCACGGACGCGCGGCCGCCGTCGTGCGCGACGTCGCCTCGACGTTGCGTCAGGATGGCGATCCGCACAATCGGGTGCGGCTGTATTGGGCCGTGGCGCGGTCGAGCGGAATCAGCGGCCGCCCGCTCGAGGCGCTCGAGTACATCCGGCGCGCGATCACACTGCTGGAGGTCACCGACGACACGCTGCAGCTCGCCCGCGGACACATGCTCGCCGCGAGCATCGAGGTGGACGAAGGACATCCCGAGCAGGCGCGCGAGCACCTGGAGCTCGCCGAGCCACTTCTGGCCGCGAGCGCGCTGCCCGCCGACACCGGCATGCTCTGTGTCGTGCAGGCACAGCTCGCAGCTCTCGAAGACGACGGCGCCCTGGCGGTGGAGCGCGCACGCAAGGCCCTCGCCGTGCTGGACACCACGCACGGCGGCGAGCAGGGGACCGCGGTGCTGGCGCTGGCACGCGGGCTCGCGCTCTCCGGCGACGAACAGGGAGCGTCGGACACGTTCCGGCGCGCGGTCGACCTTCTGGCTGTGCACGGACGGCGCTACGAGGCCGCAAGGGCGGCGCTCGCCTGGGGCGAGTTCCTGCGCGAGCACGGCCGCGACGACGAGGCGGAGCCGGTCCTGCAGCGCGCTGCGGAGCTCGGTCTCGAAGCGGACGTCGAGGCAGCCCGCCGACGTTGACGATCGAGCGGGTCGCAGCGCCCGCCGGGCCTTACTCGCTCGCACTCTCCATCCGGCACGCCACCGACGCGACGCGTCACGTCCGCGACGGCGCGCTGACGACGGCGCTCCGGGTGGAAGACCGCGTCGAGGTCGGCGTCGCCCGCCAGCTCGTCGACGGCCGCGTGGTGCTGCGCGCGCAGAGCGAAGCCGGCCTCGAGCGCCTCCGCTTCGTCCTCGCCATGGACGCCGACCACACGGAGTTCCTCCGGCGCTTCGGCCGCGATCCGCTGATCGGCGAAGCGACGCGCCGGTTCCGGGGGATGCGGGTTCTGCGTCTCCCGACCGTCGCGCAGTCGCTGATGCGTGCATTCTGCGGCCAGCTCATCGAGACACGCCGCGCGCGCCAGCTCGAATACCGAATCGTCCGGGCCACGTGTCCTCGCGTCGACGGGACTGAGTTTCACGCTCCACCGACGACGGAGACGTTCGCGACGCTCGCTCCGGCGCGACTCCGCCAGCTCGGGCTGCATGCCCGCCGAGCGGCGGCGCTCGTCCGGTTCTGCCGGTCACTCGACGTCGAGCGACTCCACGAACAGACGACTGACGCCGTCGCCGCACGCCTGGGACGTGAGCGCGGGATCGGCCCGTGGACCGTCGGCGTCGTCTGCCTCGAGGGCCTCGGCCGACCCGAGCGCGGGCTCGTCGGCGACCTGGGCCTCATCAAGCTCATGTCAGACCTGCAAGGCCGCTGGGTCGAAGGGCACGAGACCGAGGAGCTGCTCGCGCCTTACGGCGAGTGGGCCGGCCTCGCGAGCGTGTACCTCTGTCTCGCCTACGCGCGCGGTCTCGTCCCGCTTCCGGGCTCGTCGCGCGCGCACAAGCCGCCCGCGTTCTTCCGGACGGCACCGGCCTTTCGGTGATCGAGCTCGTTCTCGGCGACATCACTGCGCAGGAGGTCGACGCGATCGTCAACGCGGCAAACTCGACACTGCTGGGCGGCGGCGGAGTCGACGGTGCGATACACAGAGCGGGTGGACCGGCGATCCTGGCCGAATGCCGCGACCTTGGCGGTTGCCCCACCGGCGACGTGAAGACGACCGGCGCCGGACGATTGCCGGCGCGGCACGTTCTCCACGCCGTCGGTCCGGTTTGGTACGGCGGAAGTGCAGGCGAGGCCGAGCAGCTGGCGTCGTGCCACCGGCGCGCGATCGAGCTCGCGGCCAAGCTCGGGGACCGGACGGTCGCGTTTCCCGCGATCTCCACGGGTTCATACGGCTATCCCGTCGACAGAGCCGCTCCCGTCGCGATCGCCGCAACGGCGGACGCGCTCCGCGCGCATCCCGAGGTGGAGCTCGCACGCTTCGTGTTCCGCGACGAGCAGACGCTCGCGCACTACAGAGCCGCACTGCCCAAGTAACAGACTGTTACTTGGCAGTCCCTAGACTGCCGCTATGGCTTCGCGGAGGATTGCGATCCTCGGCACGGGCAAGATCGGCGAGTCGTTGCTCGGCGGACTGCTGAGCTCGGGCTGGCGACGACCGGACGAAGTCGTCGTGACCGGCCGGCGAGAGGACCGCATACGCGAGCTGGAGGAGCGCCACGGCGTGCGCGGCACGCTGTCGAACGCCGAGGCCGTGAGGGGCGCCTCGCTGGTCGTGATCGCCGTGAAGCCGCAGGACTTCGACGTGCTCCTCGGCGAGATCGGCGGCCTCCTGACGCCGGAGCAGACGGTGCTCTCCGTTGCCGCGGCGATACCGACCACACAGATCGAGGCGCGACTCGAGGCTGGCGTTCCGGTCGTGCGCGCGATGCCGAATGCGCCCGCGCTCGTGCACGAGGGCATGGCCGGCGTCTGCGCCGGCGCCCACGCCGGTGACGAGCAGCTCGCGCTCGCCGAGGAGGTGCTCTCGCATCTCGGCGCCGTTGCGCGCGTGCCCGAGCGCTACATGGACGCGGTCACGGCCGTGTCGGGATCGGGCCCTGCGTACTTCGCGCTGCTCGCGGAGGCGATGATCGAAGCGGGCATCCTCCTCGGTCTCAGTCGCGAGACTTCGACGCAGCTCGTCGTCCAGACGATGCTCGGCACCGCCAAGCTGCTGCGCGACGAGCAGATGCACCCCGTCGAGCTGCGCGAGGCGGTCACGTCCCCCGGCGGGACGACCATCCAGGCGATCCGGGAACTGGAGCAGGCCGGCGTGCGCGCTGCGTTCCTCAACGCGATTCAGGCCGCGATGGTGCGCTCGCGCGAGCTCGCCGCGGGCGAGTCGTGATCGGGCGCGACGTCGAGCTCGTCATCGTCGACGACGCGAAGGAGGTCGCCTCGGTCACCGCCGCCCGGCTCGCGCGAGTCGCGCGGGAAGGCGGGAGCGTCGTCCTCACCGGCGGCAAGACGCCGCAGCAGGCGTACGGGCAGGCGGCGCGCGAAGCGCCGGACTGGAGCAACGTCGAGCTGTGGTGGGGCGACGAGCGTTGCGTTCCGCCCGACGACCCCGACTCGAACTACGGCATGGTGAGAAAGGCGCTGCTCGACAAGCTCGAGCGCGCGCCGCGCGCGGTTCATCGGATCAAGGGCGAGCTCGGCAAGGAGCAGGCGGCAGAGGACTACGAGCGCGAGCTCGACGACGCGCGGTTCGTCCTCCTCTTGCTCGGGATCGGCCCCGACGGACACATCGCCTCGCTCTTTCCCAAGGCGCCGACGTTGCGGCAGCGCAAGCGCGTCCTTCCCGCCGAGCCCGGCTGGGAGCCGTATGTCGACCGCGTCACGTTGAGCCTCCCCACGATCCGATCGGCGAGCGAGATCCTCTTCGTCGTCTCGGGACTGGAAAAGGCTGACGCTGCACGACGGGCATTCGTGGGGGAACCGAGCGACGAGACACCGGCTAGCCTCGTGCGGGCGGCATCGGGTCGTACGACGGCGATCCTCGATCGCGGCGCAGCGGCCGAGCTCGAGGGTTGACAGGCGCGGGCCTATATGTAGAAGTGCCCCAGGGGCAGCCCAGTGCAAGACACGCTCGTACTCGACAAGCCGGAGCAGTTGAAGGCTCTCGGCCATCCGCTCCGCATTCGCGTCCTGGAGATGCTCGGCCAGGAGGGCGAGGCGGAGCTGACGAACCGCGAGCTCGCACAGAGGCTGAACGTCGACCCGGGGCATCTGCACTTTCACGTCCGCATGCTTCTGCGCGCGGGACTGATCGAGCTGACCGAGGACGGCGCCGGCCGCGAGAAGCCGTATCGCTCGGTCGCGAAGACGTTCCGCGTCGCGCCTGAGCTGCTCGCCTCGGGAGGAGCGCGCGACATCCAGGCGGCGATGATCGACCACGTGCAGCGTGCACATGCGCTTGGAGCCGAGAAGGGTGAGTTTCGCAGCGCGCAGCTCGAGCTACGGCTGAGCATGGAACGCGCGGTTGAGATGATGACCGCGTTCCTGGAGGCCGCGCAGGGCGTCGAGGACAGCAGCGCCGAGGAGATCGTGCTGACGATGTTCGCGCACCCGCCCGTCGCCGGCGGGGACGCTACGGAGGAAGCAGCTCCGAGCTGAGCTCGACGGCGATGCCGCGCCGCGCCGCGAGCGCCTGCAGCACGAGCACCGTGTCCGCGACCGGTACGTCCTCGAGGTATTCCGTCCTCGTCTCGAACGACTCGAGCACGGCCTCGATCGCCTCCGTGTAGCCGACGGGGTCCTCGGCCGCGATGCAGGCGAGCGCGTCACCGACCGCGGACGGAAAGCCGTCGTGCGTCCGCAAGCCGTCCGCGAGTACGCGCGCTTTCTCCCAGTCTTCGAGGACGAGCAGCGCGAGGCACCCGGCGTAGCGACCGATCGGCGACCCGGCTTCGGCGGCGCCTTCCTCGAGCGCCCAGCGCGCTTCGCGTTCGGCGGCCTGCCAGTCGCCGGCGAGGATGCGCGCCTTGGTCGCACCAATGGGCCTACCCCAGCTGCCGGCCGGGGCGTCGGCGTAGCTCTCGCGGTATCGCTCGGCAGCGTGCGCGAACCAGCGGCTCGCCTCCTCCCGCTCGCCCGCCATCAGCGTCGCGAGACCCGCTGCGCCTGCCGCGTTCGCCATGCGCGTCAGTTGCCGCTGTCGAGCGTCCGGCTCGTCCGGCAGTCGCTGCTCACCGTCCCGGTATCGTGACTCTGCTCGCGTTGCGATCGATCTCCAGTCGGGCATGAGAAGAGCTTAAGCGTGTCGAGCGTTTCGCCACCTACGACCGAGACCATCTTCCTCGACCTCCCGTTCGCGATCGCGCCGGGACGGGTGTTCACGCCCCGACCCGCGACCGAGGGGCTCGTCCGGACCGCGCTCGACGTGATGGGCGACTCGCCGAAGACGGTGGCCGACGTGGGCACCGGCAGCGGGGTGATCGCCGTTTCGCTTGCGGTGCAGAAGCCGAACGCGGAGATCTGGGCAGTCGACACGAATCCGGCCGCCGTCGCGCTGACGCGCGCGAACGCCGAGCGGAACGGCGTCGCCGACCGCGTGCACGCCGTCGTCGGCGACCTGCTGCAGCCGGTGCCGCAACCGGTCGACGTCGTCATCGCAAACCTGCCGTACCTGCCCGACTCGCTGCACGACGCGAGGTATGACGCCGACCCCGACGACGCCGTGTACGCGTCGGGCGACGGGCTCGATCCGTACCGGCGCCTTCTCAACGCGTGCCGCGAGGGCAAGCTCGTCACGCCCGGCGGCCTCGTCGTGATCCAGTTCCACCGCCAGGCCCTCATTGCCAACTGCTGGCAGCTCGAGGACTTGCGGACAGAGCTCGAAGAGCGTCGCGAAGCCGCCGCATAGACTGGCTTTCGTGGCGAGAGAGCTGCGCGAGGTCGTCTTCGTCGACGGTGTCCGCACCGCGTTCGGGCGAGCGGGCCCGCACGGAATGTTCTGGAAGACCCGGGCGGACGACATGGCGGTCAAGATCGTCCGCGAGCTGCTCCGGCGAAACCCGGGGCTGCCGCCGGAGCGAATCGGCGACGTCATCTTCGCCGCGACGGCGCAGGTCGGCGACCAGGGGCTGACGCTTGGGCGCGATGTGGCGCTCCTCGCCGGAATCCCGCAGACGGTGCCCGGATTCGCGCTCGACCGGATGTGCGCCGGCGCGCTCACGGCGGTAACCGCGGGAGCGGGCGAGATCGCGCTCGGCGCCGCCGACGTCGTGCTCGCCGGCGGCGTCGAGCACATGGGTCACCATCCCATGGCAGAGGAGGTGGACTTCAATCCACGCTTCGTCGCCGAACGGCTCGTCGATCCGTCGGCCGTGACTATGGGCGCGACGGCCGAGAACCTCCACGACCGGTACCCACAGATCACGAAGCAGGACGCCGACGCGTTCGCGGTTCGCTCGCAGCAACGCGCCGCGGCGGCATGGGCAAACGGCGTCATGCGCGACACGGTCGTGCCGATGACGGTGTTCACCGACGACGGCTGGCAGGCGGCGGACCGCGACGAGTTTCTCCGCCCCGATACGTCACTCGAAGGACTGGCCGAGCTGCGGACGCCTTTCCGCGCCGGCGGGCGGGTCACGGCCGGCAACAGCGCCGGGCTCACCGACGGCGCGACGGCCTGCCTGCTGGCCGCGGAGGAGACCGCGAGCGAGCTCGGGCTGACGCCGAAGATGCGGCTCGTCGCCTATGCGTTCGCCGGCGTCGAGCCGGAGCTGATGGGAATCGGGCCCATCCCGGCGACGGAGCATGTTCTCGGACAAGCGGGTCTGACGCTCGACGACGTGGGGCTCTTCGAGCTCAATGAGCCGTTCGCCGTGCAGGTGCTCACCTGGTGCGACGGAATGGGCGTCGACCCGGAGGATCCCCGGCTGAATCCGTACGGCGGCGCGATCGCGTGCGGGCATCCGCTCGCGGCCACCGGCGTTCGGCTCGCGGCGCAGCTGGCCCACGGGCTCGGCAAGCGACCGGACGTTCGCTACGGCCTCACGGCACTCTGCGTGGGTATGGGCATGGGCGCCGCCGTGCTCTGGGAGAACGTTGGCGCCGGTCACTGAGTTCAAGCTCGCGCACATCGGTGACGTCGCGCTCGTCACGATCGACAACGGCGAGGACTGGCAGAAGCCGACCTTCTTCGGCGAAGCGGCAATGCTCTCGCTCGACCGCGCTCTCGACGAGCTGGAACGCGGGAACTTTGCCGCCGCGGTCCTCACCGGCAAGCCGTTCTTCTTCGCCGCCGGCGCCGACATCACGCAGTTCCCGGGCATCACCGCGGAACGCGCACGTGAAGGCTCGCGCGTTGGCCACGAGCTCTTCACGCGTCTCCGCGCGCTCCCGTTTCCGACGGTTGCGGCAATCAACGGGGCGTGTCTCGGCGGCGGCGTCGAGCTCGCTCTGCACTGCAGCGCGCGCACGATCTCGACAGCCGTGCGCCACTTCGCCTGTCCGGAGGTCTTCCTCGGGCTCTTTCCCGCCTGGGGAGGCACACAGCTCCTCCCGCGGCTCGTCGGCCCCGAGGCGACCGTGAAGGTGATCGTCGCCAATCCGCTCCGACAGAACCGGATGCTGACAGGACCGGAAGTCACAGAGCTGGGAATCGCGGACCGACTGCTGGCGCCGGCCGAGTTCGTCGACGAGTCGCTCGTGTTCGCACGCGAGCTCGCGCAGAACCCGCTGGAGCGTGCCGATGCCGACTGGAGCGACGCCGACTCGGTTCTCCGGCGCGCGCGGACCGCCGTCGACGACCAGATGCACGGCGCCGCGCCGGCCCCGTACGTCGCCCTCGACCTGATCGCCGGCGCGCGAGAGTGGACGCTAGAGGAGGGCTATCGGCGTGAGGAGGACGCGATCGCGGAGCTGCTTCCGGGGCCGCAGGCCCAGGCCTCGATCTACGCGTTCGGCCTCGTCGAGCAGCGCGCGAAGCGCCAGCCCGGGCGGCCGGACGCAGCGCCGCGCACGATCCAACGGGTAGGCATCGTCGGCGCCGGCCTGATGGCACGTCAGATCGCGATGCTGTTCCTGCGCCGCCTCGAGATCCCGATCGTGCTTCGCGACGTCATGCAGGAGGTGATCGACGACGCGTTGGCCGACGTCCGGGCCGAGCTCGATCGCCAGGCGGCGAAGGGTCGCTACGACGAGGGCAAGGCCCGGTTCCTCGCCGGTCTCGTCTCCGGCGGAACCGGGCTCGAAGCCTTCGCCGACTGCGATCTGGTGCTCGAGGCGGTGTACGAAGAGCTCTTGGTGAAGAAGCAGGTGTTCGCGGAGCTCGAGGGCGTCGTCGCCGCCGACTGCGTGCTCGCGACCAACACATCCTCGCTGTCCGTCACGGACATGGCCGCCGGGCTCCGCGCGCGCGAACGCCTCGTCGGCCTGCACTTCTTCAATCCCGTTGGGCTCATGCCGCTGCTCGAAATCGTCCGTGCCGCGGAGACGGACGACACGACGTTGTCGACCGCGTTCGACGTCGCCGCGCGGCTGCGCAAACGCCCCGTCCTCGTCGAGGACGCGCCCGGCTTCGTCGTCAACCGCGTGCTGACGCGGATGACGCGGGTGATCATGGACGCGATCGAGCACGGCACGCCCGCCGACGGGGTCGACGAAGCGGTCATGTCACTCGGAATGCCGATGGCACCGTCGGTTCTGCTGGCGATGGTCGGACCCCGCGTTGCGAACCACGTTCTCGAGACGATGCACGAGACCTGGCCGGACCGATTCCCGCTGTCGCCGACGCTCGCGAACTACGCCGCCGGAAACGACGAGGTCGTGATCGTCGACCACGACCCCTGGACGCACGACGAGATAGTGGAACGCGTGCTCGAAGCCGTCGCCGACGAGATCAGGCGCCTGCTCGACGAGGGCGTGGTCGGCGAGGCCGCCGACGTCGACACCTGCCTCCTGCTCGGCGCAGGCTGGCCCTTCTTCCTCGGCGGCATCACGAAGCACCTCGACCAGACCGGCCTGAGCGAGCGCCTCTTCGGACGGACGTTTGCCGACGTCCGCTCGGCGACGGCAGCGTAGGCTTCGCCCGATGGCGCAGGACGACTGGCGTATTCGCATCGAACTGCCCGACGAGGAAGGCGCACGCGGCCTGCTCGCCCGGCTCCACCTCGGGCGACGCGACGCGGCTGACCTCGCGGACGAGCTACGCGCGCAACGCCTCGCGGTCTCGCAGGACGAGGACACCGTCTTCGTCTATGCAGCGTCGGGGATGCAGGCCGAGCAGGCGAGCCGCGTCATCGAGCAGGAGCTCCAGGACGAGGGCCTCACGCCCACGCGACTCGTCACCGAGCGCTGGCTCGCCGAGGAAGATCGCTGGAACGACGATCCCGACGGCCCGGACGTGGAGGAGGATTTGCTCGAGCGCGGCTACGCGCCGTGGGAGGTTCGAGTGGAGTGCCGCTCCCGGGGCGAAGCGGGCAAGCTCGCCGAGGAGCTCCGCCGCGAGGGCTACGGCGTCTCACACACGTTCACGTACGTGATCGCGGGGACGGAGACGCGGGAGCAGGCGGTCGCTCTCGCCCGACGCGTCCACGGGGAGGTCGAGCCCGGCGGCGAGCTCGTCTACGAGGTACAGCCGCACAACCCGTTCGCGGTGTTCGGCGGGCTTGGCGGCTAGGCTCCTGGGCGACGGGGTATACTGGGGAAGCAGGCTCGCCTAGGGGATTTGCGAGCCAGCCCTTTCTCGATTTGCAGCGCCGACGCGCTGCGTCCATGCAGAGAACGACAGAGATTCCGACGACAGCGTCGGAGGGCACCGACGGCCTGACGGCCGACGCCCTCCGAGCCGAAGCCTGGGCAGGCGAGCCCTTCCTTCGCGAGGGGGAAGACCTGGCGCGCGTCCTCGCGCCCGGCACGTCTCGCCGCCGTGCGCTCGACGACGCACTGGCCGAGATCGACGCCGGCCGGCGCTCGCCGTCGCCGCAGTGGAAGGTGCGGTACGCCTTGATGCTCGGTCTCGAGCGCGTGCTCGCCGAGCAGCCGCCCCATCTCGCCTCGGGAACCGAGCTCCGCCGCCACCAGGTGGACGCGCTCGCAGGGATGCTCACGCAGCTGATCGCAACGAATGAGGAACACGCGAACGGGGACACCAACGGCAGCGGCAACGGCGTCGCTCTCGAAGAGCCGGTCGACGAGGACGAGGACGACGAGCCGACCGAGGACTCGGCCGAGAGCGCCGTCGACGGGGACGAGGAGCCCGAGACGACCGGGTGGACAGGCCCCGACCCGGGCGCGGTTCGCCGGTACCGATTCCGCCATCCGACGGCGTCGGGCAAGACGATCGCCGCCGGCGGGTTCGTCGAGGCCGCACGGACGCTCGGCGTCCTCATCCTGACGCACCGGCGACTGCTGGTCTCGCAGTTCGAGCGCGACCTGACGACCGAGGGCTACGGCGATCGGTTCTCGCCCGCCATCGAGCGCGACCAGACACCGCCGCGCGATAACCCGCTGACGATTCAGACGTACGCGTGGTTCGCACGACATCAGTCGTCGGTCTCGCGCGACGCGTACCAGCTCGTCATCTGCGACGAGGCGCACACGGCGCTCGGCGAGAAGACGTCGAGCGCGATCCGCTCCTTCCCGGAGCCCATCTACATCGGAATGACCGCGACGGAGCAGCTGATCGCCAAGCAGGTCTCGGACGTGTTCCCGGCGTCGGTCGACGATCTGCCGCTCCAGGATGCCGCCCGCCGCGGCCTGATCGCGCCGCTTCGCTGCCTCCGGGTGCCGCCGGTTGCGGCGATCAACCAGGTGCCGATCGTCGGCGGCGACTTCGACCAGGAGATCCTCGCCAAGACCCTCGACCACCAGGCGCTGAACCAGGCGGCCGCGTCGCTGTACCGGGACCGCTTCGACAACACGCCGGGCATCGTGTACGCGGCCGGGGTCGACCACGCGTACAACCTGGCGAAGGAGTTCCGCGCCGCCGGACTGAAGGCGGAGGCCGTCTCCGGCCGGACGCCGCCGGTGAAGCTCGCAGAGACGCTCGCCGCCTACGAGCGTGGCGAGATCAACGTGCTGATCAACGCGATGCTGCTCGCGGAGGGCTGGAACTCGCCGCGCGCGACCGTGTGCATGCACCTCGCACCGACCGCGTCACGCCGCGTCTACCAGCAGCGGATTGGCCGCATCATGCGCATGCACCCGCGCAAGGAGGCGGGGATCGTCGTCGACTTTGTCCCCAAGGCCGCGACGCACAACGAGCGTGTCGTGTCGCTCCACTCGCTGCTCGACGCCGACTTCTACCGCGAGGGCGCCCGCGT
>Ga0066652_100000689_pt1 | contig 16541 bp, 14 predicted proteins | sample GraSoiAngelo_101_FD_71413 | JGI IMG/M metagenome (GOLD analysis project Ga0066652, IMG submission 71413) | Grasslands soil microbial communities from the Angelo Coastal Reserve, California, USA - 14_0903_02_30cm | ecosystem: Environmental > Terrestrial > Soil > Grasslands | place: USA...
TGGGCTTATGCAGGTTTGTTTTTCGACCTCATCGCAGCCGTATATTCCGGTATTGCATTATCCGGGACTTTAGACCCAATGATGACTTTCATGTTAGTTTGGTTTGTTCCCGGCATTCTGTCTTATATTTTCTGGCATAAAAAAATGAAACTGGATATGCTGGAGGTAAAATAGATTTTTTAATATCGACCGTTCATAATTCACTTAACATTACCCAATATAAATGAATAAAAACCTATTTTCTGTACTTCTTCTTGTTGCAGGTCTTTTGATCACTACCTGGTTAAAGGCGATAGACATTACCCGTGTCGAACCGGCAAACTGGTGGTCAGGGATGAAGAATAGCGAACTGCAGATCATGGTATATGGACCTGGTATTAGCAAGTCAACAGTGACGATCAATTACCCCGGGATAAAATTGAAGGAAGTCGCCAAAACAAGTAATCCCAATTATTTATTTATTTATATCAGCATTACTAAAGGAACAAGGCCTGGCAATGTACCAATGTATTTTACAGAAGGCCAGCAAAAACTTACCTACAACTACCCGCTACTTGCGCGAAATGATAAAAGCGGTGCGCTGGGTTTCAATCCATCCGATGTTTTATACCTGATAACACCTGACCGCTTTGCAAATGCCAACTCAGCCAATGATAATCTCGAAGAAGTAACGATTAACCGCGAAAATCCTAATGCCCGGCATGGCGGCGATCTTGAAGGCATAGCAAACCACCTGGATTACCTAAGGGAATTGGGTATTACTACTATATGGCTTAATCCGATCCAGGAGAATAAAATGCGGGGCGGCTCTTACCATGGCTATGCCATAACTGATTTCTATAAAATGGACCCTCGTTTTGGAAGTAACCAGGAATTTAAATCGTTGGTAAAAACGGTCCACGATAGGGGAATGAAAATGGTTATGGATATGGTCTTTAACCATTGCGGCAGTTCGCATTGGTGGATGAATGATCTCCCATCCAAAGACTGGATAAATAATGACGGAGTTTTTCTGCAGACCAATCATGCTACTCTGACTGTCATGGATGTTCATGCTTCTGAAACCGAAAAAAGCAATTTTTTAAATGGCTGGTTTACCAGGAGCATGCCCGATTTAAATCAACGCAACCGTCACCTTGCCACTTATCTTATCCAAAACAGTATTTGGTGGATAGAGTTTTCACGTATCGATGGCATCAGGCAGGATACTTATTCTTATCTCGACTATGATTTTTTAGCCCGTTGGTGCAAAGAGGTCTATGCTGAATATCCCCATTTCAATATCGTTGGCGAAACATGGTACAATAAAGCAACAGCACCTGCCTGGTGGCAGCAAAATTCAAGGCTCGCCAATAAAAACTCCTATTTAAAAACAGCCATGGACTTTTCGCTTACATTTATTATGCAAAATGCTTTCGGCAAAAGCGACAGCGGCTACCTCACGAATATTTTTGAAGATATCGCACAGGATTTCATATATCCTGATCCTTATAACCTGCTAATATTTTTAGATAATCATGACCTTAGCCGGTTCAATCGTGCCGATGATACCGATCTAAAACGCTATAAACAGGGCCTTGCATTTTTATTGACTACACGTGGTATTCCCCAAGTTTATTACGGCACAGAGATATTAATGACCGGAACAAAAGAAGAAGGTGACGGAAGACTAAGGAAAGATTTTCCGGGTGGATGGCCAGGTGATAAAACTGATGCGTTTTCAAAAACTGGTCGTACCGACATGCAAAATGAAGCATGGGATTATATGCAAAAACTACTGCAATGGCGAAAGAACAGCGTAGCGGTTACACAGGGAAAGCTAATTCATTATGCCCCAAAAAATGGAATATATGTATATGGCCGTATAAAAAATAACAATACTGTCCTGGTCATACTCAATGGAAGCGCGAGCGAGCAAACTCTGCAAATGGGTCGCTTTAGCGATATAACAGGAGACTTTCGCAGTGGCCGTGATATAATTACATCAAGGTCATTTGATATTAAAAATCCGATCACAATACCAGGAAAAGGTGAATATATACTGGAGCTAGGCAAATGAAATTATGAAACCGGTCAGGGGTTCCAAAGGTTTTTGAAAATTACAGGCAATACATTATTTCAAGTCAAAACTTGGATATGAGTCGAACTCCCGAAATCACACTTCAAATATTGAATATAGATGAATTGCTTCGTTCTCCTGTTTCACCTTATCGCAAGAGAACACTCAAAACTGATGCTGAAGAATTCATTGTCGAAGAGGCTGAAGCTCTCTCCCGTAAAACTGCAATTAACATAAAAGTACATCTTGCATTATCGGAAGTTAAGTACAAAGATGATATAGCGACTGCCATACACAGGCATTTCTGTTACCGCAGGGAGCAATCACAAAAAGAGCTTAAACGCGTTTTCCAATACGGCTGGAGAACACTATTCATTGCTTTAGGTTTACTCGCTGTCATATTTTCCCTGACCGAAATCGCCGCCCGGTTTATGCCTGATAACAGGATTATCCTGTTTATTCGGGAGTCATTTATTATTCTCGGATGGGTTGTCTTGTGGCGCCCGCTGGAATTGTTGCTCTATGACTGGTACCCGGTAAAAATGAATATCAATTTATACCGCAGGCTTGAAGACAGCAAGGTGCAGGTTGTCATTAACAAGTCTTAAATTATAAAGTATGCACGAAGAAGGTCAACGACAGGATATTCTAAACGATCACTTAATGACCAGGAACGACGTGATTGCTATCATTCATCCGATCGAGATCAAATCGGATTATATATTTTGCTTCAAAAATTCTGTTGTAACTATCCTGGCAAATTCGTGATTCAAACTTGCAAGTGCAGTTGCATGTATAAGTTCCGCAGGATAATCCTGGCCTTCCAGGCCTTTTTTATTGAAAGTAGCTGTTGCGTCAGATACAAGAAAGGTGTCAAACCCCAAATTGCCGGCCATTCTTACAGTTGTTGATATGCAATGGTCAGTGGTCAAACCCACCATAACAAGTTTTGTTATTTCTAAATTGTCAAGTCGCTCTTTCAGATCTGTCCCGATAAAAGCGCTATTTACATTCTTTTTAATTATTGGTTCGTCGTGAATTGGTCTAACAAGGTCTTTGAAATCATTTCCTGCATTTGCTTCATTTAGCAAAGATTCGGGTTTGGATGAACAATGTTTAATATGGAAAATCGGAAGCCGGTGCTCTCTCCAAAGTTGTAAAAGCTCCCCTGCATTTTCTTCGGCATCCGGGTTGTTCCTTTGCCCACCCCAATATGCAATATCGTCAAAGCCCTTTTGAATGTCGACCAGTATTAATGCAGGTCTGTCTGTTCTTGAAATACTCATTTTACTTTAGTATTACAAATAGTAGTGTTACTTGAAATTATTACAGCAGTTGCTCAAAATATGCACCGATCTGTCTTCGTTTGTCTATGAACTGCAGTTCCAAGATCCAATGTCTTTCATTACCGTCGGCGTCCAGTAGGGACATATCGTTATGATTGTCGGGGTGAATATCCAATTCCAGGCTTTTAGGGTCTGGTGGTTGCTCATGAGGAAACTTTCCGACGATATGCCCTGCAATCTCTCCTGCAAATTCCCATCCATACTCTTTTGCCTTTGTGGCGACGTAGGCGAATAATACTGACGCTTTCACCGTATCCTGGCTATGATACCATTTTTGGATTTCATACCAGGCTTTTTCAACGTCGTTTTTCAATTGCCACTTTTCGGGAGATAACCCCAATACATAAGTTCTGCCAATGTCAGCCTCATAACCGTCCACTACCGGGCCCAAATCGATGAATAGAATATCATCTTCGATTATTTCGCGATTGGGCGGGTTATCGAGATAGATCGCCAGGGTATTTTTCCCGCTTCTCACAATTTTCTTGTGCCAGTGTTTTTCTATCCCAAACACCTTTAGCGCCAAATCACAGATCTCCAGGCATAGCTGTTCCTCTGATTTTCCTGCCTGAATTAAATTGCTTTCTTCAATAACTTTAAACAGATGAATTGAAATATTTTGTGCGTTTATTAGTTTTTCTCTTGTCATATGGCCTCTTTTATTGCAAAATAAATGAGACCATATGAGGTGAAAGTTAATCTACATTAACTCGGCCCAGTTTTTTCTTCAGGGTGCTTAAAAACTGCGGGGTGACACCCAAATAAGAGGCTATGTCTTTTTGAGAAAATCTTTTTTCCGCGTATGGTTTCTTCTTTATAAATAAGAGATATCGCTCTTCGGCAGAAGCAGATAAGGCCAAATTTATTTGTTCCCTTTGAGTAATGAAGGCGTTTTGAAAAAGTATCCGGAAAAACCGCTCAAATTTGGGAATCGTTTGATAGATCAAAGCCAGGTCAGTCTTGCCTATTTGTAAGATATCCGTATCTTCTATTGCTTTAATATTCGACCTGGACGGAGTTTGCGTTAAGAAGCTGTATAAATCATCTGCCCACCAATCCTCGATCGAGAAGTCGATGATATGTTCAAACCCATTTTCGTCCTGGTAATAAGTTTTTAGACAACCCCTGACTACAAAGGATTCATATTTGCATATATCTCCTTCCCGAAGCAAAAATTCTCCGTTCCTTAGAGATTTTGGCTTTAGCAATGAGGTGAAAAATTCTTTTTCTTCAACCGTCAGCGAAATATGTTTTGAAATACTGGAGATAAAAAGGTCAAAACTCATAAATTGTCGTTGCAATTGTCAGTTAATTTTCATTAATTAAATTTAAATGCCCAAGAAGAAGTTCTACAGGATTTGATAATAGTTGTAGTTTTTTGTTATTCATAGCCATATTTTTTTAAAAACTCTTTTCTCAAACTTGCAACTTTACCAGAAAAACGTCCATCAAACCATATGTAATGTGGAGCGCCTTCCAAGGTATCAAATTCAAATTGATTGCCTAATTGTTTCATTTTTTCTGCGAAAGCTTTTGCCGTTGCATAGTCCACACTTTGGTCGTTTGTACCGTGAATAATTAGCATAGGTGGAAGTCCTTTTATCAGCAAATGCTGGGGTGATATCTTTTTTACCAGGCTCTTATCTTTAAGGTCCCTGGTTATCCAGTCTGTACTGCCCTCAGAATATAAATTATAAACACCCGAATTAACCAGTAATAAGTTTGGAGAAGCACTATAATTTAAGTTATCTGTACTTTCATTCCACTCATTTGCCATGGCAGTGGTTAAAACCAAATGACCGCCAGCGGAATTGCCCGATGCCACAATTCTGTTCGTGTCAATATTGTAAGTATCAGCATTCATTCTTAACCATCTGATTGCACTTCTTGCGTCTTTCACCGCCTCAAAAGGAGTTGTTTCGTGTCTGTCAGCAAGCCTGTATTCCACTGATACGGCAACCCAATTTTTTTTTGCATAGTCCGCACAACTATAGAATGCCCATTCAGGATTTCCTTTTGTCCAGCTACCGCCGCTGAAATAAACAATAACAGGAAATTTCTCCTTCTTTTGGTAAGGACTGTCAGGCAAAAAAATATGTAAATCAAGATTATATCCATCGATAGCTTTGTATGTTTTAATCACATGTCCCTTGTATAAATTTACACCCTCCCTATAAACGCTGTCAATTGTTTTGTTGTAAGCCGGATTTTTACAAGTTGAAAGAAATGATTTTACATCACCATCAATATTTTTAACTCCCCAGTCTTCTATGTGCCCGGATAAGTAATGATATTGCCAGTAGTCTTTACACTCCTGACGGGTAAAATATTTAGGGATCAAATTGAGATAAGCGTCAAGCCTCTTATTGTCGGACTTTTTGTACATCTTCTTCTTAACTTCTTCCGAAGAGCGGTGCCTTAAAAAGGCTTCCACATATCCCTGGAAATCCCTGCTTGATAAAAGTTCTGGGTCATTAAAGTCTTTTAAATGCCCGTTCAGGGTTTTTTGCGTAGCTGTTGATAACTGGGCTTTTTGGCCCGTGTAATTTTCATGAAAGTATGGGTAGTCTAATACAATCCTGTCAAAAAAATATTCAATGTCCCTTCGTTCATTAGGCACAAAATTTTTGTCAATTGTTTGAAACGATTTTTCATAACTACTGGCAATTTTTAAAAAAGGAGCCTTTAATGAATCAATTTTTTTAATAAACTGGTTCTCGTTCAGAGAATAGATAGCTGGGCTGTTCGGGTAATATGTTTGCGAAAATTTAGTGCTGATAACTCTTAGGTCAGCGTTGTAAGCATTTCGCAAAGAATCTGCGTGATCAGTTTGCCCAAAACAAGCAATTGAAAAAAAAGAAAAGAATGTGGCTGATAAAAATTTCATTTGGTTGATTCGTTATAGCTGTTGAAAATGTGGCTGCTAACTCATAAATAATGAAACCCAATATTCAAGATACAGCAATCCACTTTCAAAGAACGCTTTGGCGCATCGGGGATTAAAGATAAAGGTTGTTCCCCTATCCCTTTGAAGAACCAGGTATCAATTTCGTTGAAAAAGCCGCCTTCACTCCTGGGTTTCACTTGAGAGCTTCGGCGGGCGCAGTGCACCCCTCAGCCTGAGTTCGAACTTTCATGGACCGGTTATTAGAAGACTTTACAATGTTATTTTGATCTGATATTCTTCAGAATGAAAAAATGCAACGAAGGTAATGTCACAGTTTGTCTATCGCTTTCAAACGCTGTCTTACTTTTTATTTAAAAATGGTATTATTACTTCCGGTAAAGTAGGCGCCATATAAATATCATAATGTGTATGATTTGGGATGATGGCAAGTTGTGAAGCCGGTCTTCCGGAACCGTCCCAACCAGCATCTTTCAAACCCCCGCCAAGCAATTTGAAGAACTCTACCATGTGACCCGGCATTACCCCGTCTGCATCGGCAGACACTAACAATACCGGTAACTTAATTGCTGCCACTTCTTTAGACCAGTCATAATCTTTTTTGATGGCCACAGCCATTTTCGTTACCAGTTTTGTCCAGTCTTCAGGCTTTGGCGCCAGTTTTAAATAGGATTGGTAGAGCGGTGATTGTTTCATCGCCTCTGCGGAGGCAGGCCCCATCTGATCCTGTTGAGCAAGTAAATCCGGAAACCATCCTTTCCGTTTAAACGGACATGAAACCAGCACCACTTTTTGTAGTAATTCCGGATGCTGAATGGCGAGGCGGAGGGCAACCATTCCTCCCAATGAATAGCCGACGATATTTGTTTTTTCAAGATTAAGTTCTTTGATCAACGCAGCTATGTCATTGGCCATCGAATCCGGGACGATTGGCCTGTCAATATCGGCAGTACGTCCATGGCCCTGCAGATCTACGGCAATCACTTTATAATTCTTTGCAAGCGCTGCCCGGGCAGGCATAAACATTTCCGTATTCCCAAATCCGCCATGCAAAAGAATCAATGGTTGTCCTGTGCCGGTAATCTCGTAATAAATTTTGAGCCCATTGACGGAAGCGTATGCCTTGATCGTATCTGTTGATCTATTATCTTCGGCGAGGGAATTCCTGGATGCAGTGTCATTCTTATTTTCGGTAGCGGATTTCTGCTGAGAATCGCCACAGCCTGCCATGAACGATGCCAATGCCAAGCAGATCATTCCCGTTTTAATCATGTTTTTCATAATTGATAATTTATAATTTAAAGATCGAAGGATTTGCTGCCTGCCGGCCTTGCTCCGCCATCCGCGTATCGCTAAAGCTTTAGCGGAGGCGCAAGCTACGCGAAGGCGCAGTAGGCAGGTCTTTACCCTTTTTTAAATTTTTTGGAATGCGTATAATTTTTATAACACAAAGCTAGTATCACCGCTTCATTCAAACACGGTGTTGTTGTGACTATTTGAGGGGGCATTTGCGACCAGTGTACGGAATTTGCCTTTGACTTCCGGAACTATGATCCGTAATGAATTCAAAAGATGTTCTGCCTGGTCCTGGCTATTATTTAAAATATCACAGGCTGATTATGCCCGAAATAAAAAACCGTCCGAGTATAATTGGGACGGTTTTAGTTTTTTATACTACCCTGTTGTTAGCGTTAACAAGCTAACACATTTAATGAAGGTATCCATAATATTCAGCATCTGTTGCACAATCCCACCAAATAGGCATACTCCAAATATTCGCAGCAGTGGCATGGGGATTTAAGGCAAGGGTGTTTATTGAATTGTAATTTATTTCATAAGTTGGAGGTAATGCCCAGCGGCGCATCCAGTACCGCGGGTCTGTTGGGGAAGTACCTGTCAGTTGAGCCTGGCCTGTAAATAAGGGACCTCGTTGATAACCCGGGTAAACAACGCCAAAACCACCAACGTTACCTGCACTGAAATTAAACCGGCGCATATCATTCCAGTTTTCAATGCTGCAACCCATGGCAATGTATTTCTGTAACATGATATCTGACATTGTCAGTGTCCCTGCGCCCTGTGCAACCGCAGTGCTCGCAAGATAGGTGGCGATAGCAGTTTGATCCATTGGTTGCATATCAGGAATGACAACATTGGCCGCATTTTTGTCATAACCTCCCGCTTTCCATTGAGTGAGCTTAGCCTGCATCATATCTATGTGCGCCTGGATACCTGCCCTGTATGCTATGTAAGCATTCGCAGCGTCAGCCATTCTCATGTACACTTCGGCTTTTATAAAGCACATTTCGTGGTAAGTTAAAATTTCCTGGTCGGAAACAGGGCGGACCTGGAAGGAGCCTGTCGAACCAATAACGCCAGCATTATATGCTGCTGTTGAAGGATACCAGTTAACATCATTTGCAGGCTGAGCGGCTATACCCGACGTGGCCAGGGCGCTGCTACGCAGGTTCACATAAACGGTATCTCCGGCAAAAATGTAATTCGTACTGTTTATATATATGGAGCCTGCCTTGTATGTCACGGTTACGTTATTGCCACTTGTGGTAAAAGGACGGCCGGCTGCAACCTGGGCAGCAATGAAATTAGCACGTTCAGTAGCATCAGCAATAGCATAGGTTATATTGGTATTGGTCGCGGCATAACTCGCAGTTTGAATAGAGGTAGCGGTGCTTTTCAATAACCGGGTTGCCGGGCCATAAGAATCAACACCTACTGAACGGTTCCAGGTATAAGATGATACCTTGCCGGTAGCATCCAGTTGAACATTAGCCATGGAAGCAGGCACAATCTTAGTCATCCTGGGATCAACTACCCCGGAACCACGCATATTCGTCAACAGGTTGTAATGGAATTGGGAAATGCGGTTAGAACTGCCATAAGCTGCATAGTCAAAGTTTCCGTTTGTTACCACGGGATCACCTATCAGGTAATCGGTTACGGTGCTGTTGTTGAAGCCAGGCCCTATAGTGTTATCGGCATTTGATTGTGGACCTTTGGATAAACAATACAAAATAGAATCGCCATTATACAGGTCCGATTTTTTTGAGAGCTTCAGCATATAGCGGGCTTTTAATCCCCAGCATAGTTTTATCCACTTGCTTACATCTCCACCATTCCATAAATCTCCGGAAGCAAGCTGTGGTGCTCCAGCATCCTGTGTTTTACTGAACAGGCTGATCGCTTCATTCAATTTTGACATACATCCATTAAAAATGGTTTTACCGTCATCAGGAACCGGGCTTGGATTTCCTGTTGCTGCTTGCGTGTAAGGCATTTCGCCATACAAATCCAGCATTTCCATAAAACCCATTGCGTGAAATACATCGGCCGCAGCCATATAATGATAGGCGCCTTGTTTTTGGGCGGAATTATACATATCAACCACATTGGAAGATACTGCCACAAACCATGTTTGATAGGGAGTTGTTGAATTGGAGTTAGAGCATTGCCATGTTGTGCTAAACGTATTGGGAGTAGCAGAGTTAGTATAATAAACTCCCGCCTGGCACGATGTCCGGTAATTGGTAACCCCTGAAGTGTACTGGTAAAAGTGTTGAATCCAGGGCAACCGGTTTTGGACTAATACGCTTTGATTGTTTGGACTATTCGGGTCCGTATTGACGTCCAACCATTTTTTACAGGAAGCCAGACCCAATATGAGCGCACAACCCAGTATAATATATTTTGTTTTTTTCATGATTTAGTTTTTTTCGAGTTAAAACTTGAGATTTATACCGAATGTGAAACTTGCTACAGCAGGCACGCCTAAATAATCTATACCTGTAGAACCCGAACCTCCTGTTCCACCTGCTGCACTTACTTCAGGATCCATTCCTTTGTAATTTGTCCATGTAAATAAATTGGTGCCTATTGCTGTTGCCGAAATACCTTTAATGATTTTTTGATTCTTCAATATACCGGAGAAGTCATAAGTTAATGATAGAGAACGTAGCTTCACCCAATTTACTGAAGTAATAAAATTATAGGAGTTGGCCGCATAGTTTGTCCAATATCTTTGAATCATATCATAACCTGAAACGGTTGTACTGCCAACGGTATATGACTGATTTGCGTTGTAAGTTTGAGTAAAATCAGCTCCTGTTACGCTATTAACCCCGCTAACTGTTACCGATTGGCGATCATTCAGCAACGTCTGTTTGCTCAAACCGTTTACGACCAGGGCATATTCTGTACCATTAAACACATCACCTCCCTTTCGAATATCGAATAGAAATGATAAGGAGAACATTTTGTAACGGAGAGTATTATTAATCCCGCCGATGAAATCCGGCTCACGGTTACCTACAACCGGGTTATTAGCATTGATTTTATAAAATCCGGTTGTCGGATCAACCTGATAGCGGCCATTTGGAATTTCGGCGCCTTTTGAGTCAAGTTCCCGGAAATAAGATTGACCGGTCATTCCCAAAAAGTAACCACCGTTGGGGATTGATGCTGCTTTCACTGTTCCAAATTGAGCATCCGTTGGGTAAAAATAGGCGACACCCGGAATGAAAGCTCCTAACCTACCCTGGTTATAGGAGAAATTCAGGATTACGTCCCAGCTGAGATCCCTTTGTGCTATTGCTTTACCTGAAAGGGCTATTTCCATACCCCTGTTAAGTACCGAGCCGGAATTGAGGGTGCTGAAAATAAATCCGCCGGATTGGGCTAAACGCGGTTGCCCGATCTGATTCTGTGTTTCACTATGATAATAAGTATAATCCAAACCAATACGGCCATTCAAAAATCTAAACTCTCCACCAACTTCCCAGGAATTTTGAATTTCAGGTATCAAATAAGGATTACCTGCAGCCCACTGGTTACCAACACCGATAAAGGAACCGATGGTGATCGAAGGGTTTACATAAGTATTCGTAGCATAGACATTGGCGTCTTTCCCGACCCTTGCCCAGCTTGCCCGCACTTTACCAAATGATAGAATTTTGTTTCTGGGTAACAATTGCGTAAAAACAAAAGAACCGCTGACAGATGGATAGAAATAAGACCAGTTTTCTACAGGCAGCGTGGAAGACCAGTCATTCCGTCCAGTTGCAGTTAAATAGACAAGATCTTTATACGATACACCAGCTTCCCCATAAACTCCTACCAACCGCTTAGTTGTTGTTCCATCTGTAAAGAATTTATTCGCAGTTGGTATATTATTGAAGCTAATAGTACCAGGAATAGTAAAACCATATCCCCAATGGTTTTGACTTGAGGTTTTCGTGTCTTCCGAAGTGGTACCTAACATCAGGTGCGTATCAAAGACCCCAAAAGTCTTATGAAAATTACTCATCACGGTTGTTGTAATGTAGGTATAGTCATAAAGATCTTTACTCAGCCGCCCGTTCTGGTATAAAGGAGCCACGGCAGAACCTGGAGCAATGAAAGTATAGTCATTAGTAGCATACTGGTCGTAACCTAAACGTCCTGTAATATCCCACCAGTCTGCCAATTTAAAATTGGCGCTAATTCCGCCGGTGAAACGCCTGGTTTGTGATGTTAAATTATCCTGGTTAATGATCCAGTAAGGATTATCTCTATCGCTTTCCAAAGGAAGGGTTCCGGCATATATCCGGTGTTGCGTCCCATCCGGGTTGATGTAATTTTTTATATCGTATGTCAGAGGCCAGCTATACAAAGATTGCATACTTCCAACCCCGCTACCATATAACCCGGCAGTAGTCAATGTTCTATCGATATTGGCATTAGAATAAGCAACATTCGCATTCAAAGTCAAACGTCCGTATTTCTGTTCGCCATTAAAACGAAAAGTGGTTTTTTTATAACCTGTACCGGGTACGATACCTGTTTGGTTAAAGTTAGATGCCGATAAATAAAAAGAACCGTTCTTCGAACCACCGGATACGTTTACATTATTATCATATACAAGACCATGTTGAAAGAAATTACCGATATTGTCATAGATCGTACTGTCAGAAGGAATTTTTGCTCCCCATGAACTATAAGTGTTCGCAGTGTTGAGAACACCATTGCTGGAGTAGACACCGGGACCGAATACGGTTTGAACCTCAGGCAATTTATTCGCCCAGGAAGTGCTTATTTTACTATTGACATTAACAGTTACCCTGCCTTCACTCCCTTTCTTTGTAGTAATAATAACAACACCGTCAGCGGCACGGGCGCCGTATAAAGCTGCAGCAGCAGAACCTTTTAAAACCGACAAGGTTTCAACATCCTCGGGGTTGATATCCATGATACGATTTGAGTAGGTTGTATTACTACGGGACAAGCCATCGGTGCCTGTATTGCCCGTGACCGTAGTTGAATTATCATATATAATACCGTCAATAACAAATAACGGCTGGTTTTGCCTGCCTTCGGATGTTGAATTACCGCCACGAATCGTGATAGATGCACCGGCACCTGCTGAACCACTAAACTGAGTAACATTTACACCGGGCACTTTCCCTGCTAAAGAATTAATGACATTGGTATTTTTGTTTTTCATCAATTCCGCCGCATTCAGGTCAGTGACCGAATACCCCAATGCCTTTCGTTCTTTTTTTATACCCAAAGCGGTCACAACAACATCGGCCATCTGCACGGATTCTCCTTTTGATAACCGTACTTCCATGCCAGTTGACGCAGCTATCGTTTGCGTGGAATAGCCTATATAACTAAATTCCAGCGTAGCCCCTGCATTTGCATTGATGGTGAATTTGCCTTTACTGTCTGTAACAGTTGCCCGGGTTGTGCCAGTCACGGTAACCGTTACGCCTGCCAACGGTACACCGTCGTCTGAAAGCACAGTCCCACTAATGGGAATCCCCTGGGCCACCAGATTGTTTGCTATCATGCCAAGCAGAACGAGCATGATCAACCTAAAAAGCTTCCATTTTCTCATACGTTTACTTTTTGTTTTATTAAAAAAAATTATATGCCCACTATTGCCTTCTGTATATTATAGATGATTTCGGTGTTTATCAACATACGGGCTTCGTAATAAGATAACCGATCGCCATTTAACCCGCAAATGTCTATTGATTGAGCCAGCTTTTCAGAAATTGTCACACAGGAAATTTTTGCAGAAGCCTTAAACATGATCTCCATTAAAATTTAATACTCATATTTCTTAGTGGGAGCTAATTTGTCAGCATTGAAATATGAGGATAAAAACCTGAGAGACAATTTTCCGGTCCCTAATGCTGCGTTAATAATATGTTTTTGATCCCACTAATCTGAAAAAAGCTGCTGGAATGATCGTAATACAGGGTACGTATTTTTATGAAGCTATGTCGGGCACCATATATGGAATGAAACGAATAGTTGTAAGCGGGTAAAACTAACTTTCATTTTTATGATAGCTCACCTGTTGGATTTGATCCTGTAAATTAAAATAACAGTCAAAATTATTATAGCTGTCGTACAGGTTAGATTAAATATCAGTTAGAACTTATATGCAAAATTTTTATAACTTAATAATTGGGTTATTCTAATCGCATCCGATTTTGGCAATTCATGACAATTGAAAAGTGTAATCAAACAACCTACTTTGTTTTATACGTTACCTGATCTTTACCAGGTATCTATTCAATGATAAGTTTGTAACCCCTGCCATGTACGTTAATAAATTTAATGGAGTTATCGTCGCTTAATTTCTTACGTAATTTAGACACCAATACATCAACATTTCTACTGATTACAACTATACCTTCATCTTCCCAAATTTCTTTCATCAGTTTTTCCCTTTCCACGATCTGATTTATATTTTCTGCAAATATTTTTAGTGCTTTTGTTTCTTTTTCGGAAAGCGTAATAGTTTTATTCTCAGTTTTAAGAAAATTATTATCTGCGTAGAATCTAAAGCTTCCTAATTGTATATAATCATTATTCTCGAAGATTGATTCTTTCTCTTCTTTTTTCCGAAACTTATCTTTCACATAAAAACCAACAAAACTCAAAGGAATGATCAACAGTAACAACAAAAAGAAATTAAACTTATTTTTCTTCAAAAGTTCAATTTCAATAACATAACAGCCAACCTCCAGCCTTCGACCCCTGCAGGGTGTTAAATCGCCTGTATGGCTATTTATTTCAAATGCAAAGACAGTTTCATTTTGTTTACAATTCCTCAAATTCACTATATAATCCTTGGCCAGGGCATTTTTTCGAAATGTTCGTTGAACTAAATTGATGAGTGTATCTGAAATAAAACCAAAGTGATTTTGAAAGGATATCTGGTATGTATTGTCATTTAATTTCTTAACCGGCAGCACCCGGGATGAGGAATCTTTAGCTGTAAGCAAAAGTTGATGTCCTAAATCACGCAATACAACTTCTACATGCTTCCCGGGGATCTCATTCTTTTTATTGATAAATGCAACATCAGAAATCAAAATAGCAATTATCATGATTGAAGATCCGAACAGGATAAATGGCTTCATGTGTGCAAAAATAATCTATTAAAGCCCGGTTTTCGGTGGTTTTACAAACGTTTTACGTATCCTTTACAACTCTTTACTATTAAAAAGCCCCAGGACAGTTGACGCCCAATACCTTTACTTTATTGTTTCACCAAATAAAGTATAGTCATGAAAATCTTTAGCCTTGCGTTTTTGCTCCTTTTTCTATTCCCCTTTGTATTTCCAATCACGGATAGTCAGCAAAAACTGAATAAAAATAGGTCAGGTGTTGCAAACATCGTTTTTAAATCTACTGATGGCGGACAAACCTGGCAGGACATCAGCAAAGGGCTGCCGGAAAATTTGAGGAAAGATAGTATCCGGGGAAATAGCTTCTTTGCAAATGATAAAGGGCTCTTTTTAAGGGTTGGAAACGGACTCTATCACAGTACACCAAATGCCACAGCTCCTTTTTGGACCAAAGAGATTTTCCCTGACCAACATAACAGCATTGCCCCCGGTAAATCGGGGATATTTGCCAACAATAACTGGGGAGTAAATTTGAAAACAACAAACGGAACGAGTGTATGGTCGCCGATATTCGAAAATATTCAGGCGTCACGAATACGTAGCGCTTTTGAGACTGCCGGAGGTACAATTTTCATCCTCACCGCCAGAGGTCTTTTTAAAACTGCCAACAATGGAAAAACCTGGAAAACTGTCCATACCGAAGGCATGGATGGGAATTTGGCAGAGTCGAATGGCGTACTGGTGGCGGTCAGTATGAGAAGGATAATAAGATCGACCGATAATGGCGAAACCTGGGCGGTGGTGATAAGTGATAGCAGTGTGGCCTTCGATGTAAAACCGATCAAAGGTGGATTCGCTGCTATCACTGCTGGTTCAGAGTCGGGTACCAGGAGTTTAAGGACATCTTACGACGCCGGTAAAACCTGGCAGCCCATTGATGCCGGCGACAAAGTTTTTATTGATTCAATATGGCGGACCTGGGATGATCGCCCTCGTATGCAAATTTTCATGACTTCAATTATCCAGGTTGGTGAAAACTTCGTTTGTGCTCATCCTGGCGGCATTTTCAGATCATCAGACAAAGGAAAAACATGGAAATTATTACTTCCTTCTGTAGAAGATAAGGTCTTCAATTTATTTGTTTCAGGCAACGTGATCTATGCCATACCCAGCAAGGGTGGATGTTGAAAAATCCAGGCTGACATTTATGCATTGTTTAAAATTACCGCAGGTGGCGGATATAATTAGTTGTGCGCAAGTTGAAAAAAAATAAAAAATATGAAAAAAAGTATAATGATATTGATGATGGTGACAACAGGATTTTTTTGCTCCGGGCAAAGCAGTACAGATTCCGTTTATACAGGAACTTTGGATTCGGTAAAAGCTGAAGTTGTTATCGAGCCCGAAACTAAAGGCTTAACCAAAGCCGGACTTGCTAAAGCAATCGAGACCGGAACGATTTATAATTCTACATCGCCTTATCATAACGATTTGCATGAGTTTACTTATTTGGTGGCCATGCGGGATTTTTGTAATAAAACTTTATTGCAAATGCGTACCAATGGTGAATCCGATAGCTATCGGATGAATAAGAAGCGTTCTAAAGAATTGAAAAGGGAATTGTCAAATTCTAAGGCAAAATTAAATTCTTCAAAATATAAGGGTTTAAAAATTGCATCCGGGCAATATGAAGAATTTTTGAAACAGATTAATGAACGATTCAGGGATTAATGTAGTGGCGTTTCCTACGCCCCGGTGCGTGTCTTCACGCACCGAAACTTTCGAAGACTATGTTTATTGGTTCGTGGAGA
>Ga0066652_100000690_pt1 | contig 16538 bp, 11 predicted proteins | sample GraSoiAngelo_101_FD_71413 | JGI IMG/M metagenome (GOLD analysis project Ga0066652, IMG submission 71413) | Grasslands soil microbial communities from the Angelo Coastal Reserve, California, USA - 14_0903_02_30cm | ecosystem: Environmental > Terrestrial > Soil > Grasslands | place: USA...
CAAGAAGTTAGTATTACAAGGGCTAAAGGGAAACAAAGCTCGGGGGTATTTTGATCATAGAATGGACAGTTCCAATCAAGGATAAAAACAGAAAATCCAGTACTGCAAATGGACAAAATTTCGCCCCTCGCAGCCGGTTTCTTTCCCCAATTTTTTTGTTCAAATTGCTTCGTTTCGTGTGAATTTTATGAAGAAAATGGAACTGGAAATAGTAGCCCTATCGCATAGTATTACCCAAACTCATTCATATGCAGTTGTATTGGGGGAAGTGAATGGGCTTCGCAGGCTCCCTATCGTGATAGGAGGATTTGAGGCGCAGGCAATTGCGGTAGCCCTGGAAAAAATGCATCCCAGCCGTCCTCTTACTCATGACCTGATGAAAAATTTTCTCAATGCCTTCGCTATCGATCTGCATGAGATCATTATCTGCGACCTACAGGAAGGCATCTTTTATTCCAAGCTGGTTTGCGCTTCCGAAAATGATACGATAGAAATCGACTCAAGAACTTCGGATGCCCTGGCCCTCGCCGTCCGCTTTGGCTGCCCGATCTATACATATGAAAATATCCTGGAAAGCGCTGGAATATTGATGGAAGATACCGGCTCTACCGGCAAAAAGAAAAAAGCGAAACAGGAAGTCGTGGTAGAAGAACAAAACCCCGGCGGCGGCAACGAAGACCTCAAAACCATGACGTTGGAAGAGTTAAACAATCTTTTAAGTGAAGTGCTCGAAGGTGAAGATTATATCCGGGCGATAGCTATCCGCGATGAGATAAACAGTCGAAAAAAGAATCGCTGATTACGCGGATTGTGCGGATTGTTTGGATTACGGGGAATGAACCTTATATTATATTGCCTTCATATTTTGCCACCAGTTTTCCTTGCCATTAAATCTCTTTTCCGTGATTTCTTTTCCTAATTGCAAGATCAATCTCGGGCTTAATGTTGTCCGCAAACGAACTGATGGTTACCATGATCTCGAGACCGTGTTTTATCCGCTACCCATCTATGATGTGCTGGAAATAATTCCTGCGATCTCCACTACCGGTAATGACGTCGCATTTACAGCAACCGGGATTCCAACAGGCGCTAATGATGAAAACAATCTTTGTACTAAGGCCTATCAATTATTAAAAAAAGATTTTCCGCATCTACCACCAATACAAATGCATTTGCATAAAACCATACCAGTTGGTGCTGGTTTGGGAGGCGGCAGTGCCGACGCTTCATTTGCATTGAAACTGCTCGCAAAACTATTTGACCTTAATCCTGACGATAGAAAGCTGATGGAGTTATCGCTTGTTCTTGGAAGCGATTGCCCTTTTTTCATGATCAATAAGCCCTGCTTTGCAACTAACCGGGGAGAGATCCTTAACCTGTTAACGATCGACCTGGGACAGTATAAACTCATTTTAGTAAACCCAGGCATTCATATACGAACTGCCCATGCTTTTTCTCAAGTCACACCGACGACACCCGAAGAATCGATCAAAGAGATTTTGCAGTTACCTATCAGTTCGTGGAACGGCAGGTTGAAGAATGATTTTGAAGCCCCATTGTTCAAGCAGTATCCCGAGATAGGAAAGATTAAAGACGAACTATACGAAGCCGGTGCGGTGTATGCATCCATGAGCGGGACCGGTAGTACGGTCTATGGCATCTTTGAAAAAGAAAAGAATGTACACCTCTCCTTTCCCTCACATTATTTTACCCGAGAATTAAATCTTTGAAATCTTGTGGTTCCTCAGCCTAAAATAATTCTCACGCTACGGAATTGGAGAATTTCCACGGATGCCTTAGGGACTTTGCGATCCTTTCGATACAAGAACTATCGCAAAAGGCGCCAAGACACGAAGATTATCTCGTGGCTTTCGTGTATTCTTAGTGGTTCATAAATTCGTCGGTATCTATAGGGATCGATTTTATCGCCGCGAATAAGCGGTTGACTTCATTTTTTTCTTATAGCCTGAAAAATCGAAGAGTCAAGATATATGCAATAACATCCATTATTCGGCGAGCTTCAGCAAAGCTTCTATATCCAAAGCGTCCGATACCATTTGCAAGTTTCCGTTATTATCTCTGGGCCACAATTCCCTGGGTCGGTCCCAGTACAGCTCCACACCGTTCTGATCGGGATCATCGAGGTAGATCGCTTCTGAAACTCCATGATCGGAGGCTCCGGTTAATGGATATGCGGCATCAATTAATCTTTTTAAAGCAACCGCCAGGTCCCTGCGTTCAGGATACAATATAGCCGTATGAAAAAGACCGGCTGATTGCCTTGGCGCCGGCGAGCCGTTCTTACTATACCAGGTATTCAATCCAATATGATGATGATAACCCCCCGCAGAAACAAATACAGCGCTTTCGCCATAATTCTGTTGTACTTCAAACCCTAACAGGTCACGGTAAAATTGTAAAGAACGTTCAAGGTCAGCTACTTTCAGATGCACATGGCCTATCCGGGTGCCAGCCGGTATCTTATATGGGTCCATACTTTCTTTCTCCTTTTTATTTAGTAATTTGCATCAAAATTCGCACTATCAGTCACAATTCCTGCATATCATTCTTCCTCGACGGAAATCTCGATCTTCTCAATCATCGAAGATAAGCCCTTCACAATACAGCGGCAACGTCCGCCTTTTTGTATTCATATTTCGTACTTCTAACTTCTTACATCATACTTTATGCAATCAACGGTCAATGACATGCTTTCAAAAACTCAATATTATCTCGAACTGGAAGAACAGTATGGCGCGCATAATTATCATCCAATACCGGTTGTACTGAGCAGAGGAGAAGGTGTCTTCGTGTGGGATGTAGATAATAAACGATATTATGATTTCCTGAGCGGGTATTCCGCGGTCAACCACGGACATTTGCACCCGAAGATCCTGAAAACGTTTATCGAGCAGTCACAACGTCTAACCCTGACAAGCCGCGCGTTTCATAGCGATGCATTGGGTGAATATGCCAAATTCATTACCGCGTTTTTCAGTTACGAAAAAGTGCTACCAATGAACACAGGCGTAGAAGCTGTTGAAACAGCGATCAAGCTTTGCCGTAAATGGGCTTATGAAATAAAAGGCATTCCCTCCAACAAGGCAATAATCGTTGTCTGTGAAGGAAATTTTCATGGCCGTACCACCGGGGTCATTTCTTTCAGCAATGACTCACTGGCCACAAAAAATTTCGGTCCCTACCTGCCCGGGTTTACGATCATTCCTTATAACGACGAGGAAGCACTTAAAAAAGCCCTGGAAGATAAAAACGTCGCGGGTTTTTTGGTAGAACCCATACAAGGTGAAGCCGGCGTGGTTGTGCCCGCTGAAGGATACCTCGCAAAGGCCAAAAAGCGTTGCAAAGAGGCCAACGTGTTATTTATTGCCGACGAGATTCAAACGGGCTTATGCCGGACAGGTCGTATGCTGGCTTGTGATCATGAAAACGTCAGGCCGGATATTTTAATTCTCGGCAAAGCGCTTGGCGGAGGAATGTTGCCCGTAAGTGCAGTGCTGGCCGATGATGAAATTATGCTCACACTCAAACCCGGTGAGCATGGCTCCACTTATGGTGGCAATCCTCTTGCCTGCAAAACCGCGATCACTGCCCTGCAGGTATTAAAAGATGAAAGACTGGGTGAAAATGCCAGCGAGATGGGCGAGGCATTAAGAAAGGGATTGAAAGATCTTGGTTCGCGGCATATTTCTGTCATACGTGGGAAGGGTTTACTGAACGCGATCATCATCAGGCATAGCAATAAAGATGCGGCCTGGCAACTTTGTTTGCAACTAAAAGAAAATGGTTTATTGGCAAAACCAACGCATGGTGATAAGATACGTTTTGCACCGCCACTTACTATTACCAGGGACCAAATCATGGATTGCGTCGACATCATCGGCAAATCATTATCTTGCCTTGACTGACAGGTTAAAAAAATTATGTCAATAGCTTCAGATCATCAGGAGCAACACCTGAAAAGCAGTGATCTTATTACCGATGTTGTAATCGGGATGAGCGATGGTCTCACCGTTCCTTTCGCCCTGGCTGCGGGATTGAGTGGCGCCGTTGATTCGACTGCAATTATAGTGATCGCAGGTATAGCCGAGATCGCTGCCGGTTCGATCGCGATGGGATTGGGCGGTTATCTTGCCGGCAAGACCGAGCAGGACCACTACAACAGCGAGCTTCAACGCGAATATTATGAAGTAGATAATTTACGTGATCGTGAAATAGCTGAGACAAAAGAATTTTTCGCCAATATCGGGCTGAGTGCTGAACTACAGGAAAGAGCTACCGAGGAAATTTCAAAAGATAAAAAGCAGTGGGTTGATTTCATGATGAAATATGAACTGGGTCTTGACAAACCCGATCCACGCAGAGCTACCAAATCAGCTCTTAACATCGGCATCTCATATATAGTCGGAGGATTAGTCCCGTTGAGCCCCTATTTTTTTGTGCATACTCCTACCGAAGCATTAAAAATATCCATCGTTGTTACGCTTATCTGTCTTTTTGTTTTTGGCTATTTTAAAAGTAAGATCACCGGTGTCAATCCCTGGGCAGGCGCAATCCGCATTATGCTTATCGGCGCGCTGGCTGCAGGAGCAGCGTTTGGAATAGCAAGACTGATAGAAGGATAAATAATGTTTAGCTAAGAGGTTGAAGGAGGAAAGGAGGAAAAGAGAAGAATAAAGCCATAGGCACCAACTGTCACGAAGAACTTGCCCGAACCTTTCATTGCACTCTATAAACCCTATAGCTAAGAGATTGAAGGAGAAAAGGAGGAAAAGGAGAGAAATAAAGTCATAGGTCACAAAGTGTCACGAAACTCCAATAGTAAATCTTAGGAGCATTAACCTGCGCCCTTTACGATAGTTGTTGTATCGCAGGAATGCTAAGAACCACAAGGATTGCAAAGTCTCACAAGCTGTTTCCCTTCATCTTCATTGTACAATAAATGTTTTTACAAATTTATCTCTGGTGCCGTTTAATTGCAGGCTATAAATACCAGATTTTAAAACAGGCAATATGATGATCCCCGATACTGAACCACCTGGATGATCGAGGCATTTGACATAAACCTGCTGACCTATGCTGTTAAATACGCTGATACTATACCGGCCTTTTGCAAGATCATTGGCCTGGTATTTCAACTGCCCGTCTCTTGTGGGACTGGGATAAATCGAAAGAACTGTCGCTCCGCCACGCATTTCCAGTTTAACGATGATACTATTCTTCAGTGTGCCTCCAGTTCCAAAAGATCGTACCTGGTAATAATTGATACCCTGCACAGGATGAGTATCGATGAAGCTATAATCCACTCTACTGCCATCATTTGATATTGGATGGACTGAACCAATGGAATAAAAATTTTGCCCGTCCGCCGAATGCCCGATTGTATAGTAAAGAACTTCCAGTTCAGATGTATTGCTCCATTCAATCTTTACAGCATCGCCCTGTTGTATCGCCTTTATATTCGTGAAGCCGACGGGTAAAGTGACCAGCGATCCATACCCAAAAGTAATTGGACTGAAATCACTGAGTATTTTCGAAGTTACCTGCCCGGAAATTGCAGCACCGGGAAGAATACCCATTCCCGAATTTTCATCCTGCCAGCATGACCCGGTATAATGAGCTACAGTAATTGCTTTTGATGCATCGGGATCAGGAGCAGTAGAACTTCCATTCGTCCAATGGCCGATACTGGCAGAACGATCATAATTCAACCTCACCTGTGCATTAGCTGAACCACCTGTTCTTTGAATATCCCAAAATTCATTATTCACATATGCCTGGAGTCTTGCCGGGTTACAAGCTGGTGAAGCGGTATTGCTACCATTATTGAAATATTCCACAATAAATGTGGATGGGTCGGAGGAAGCTGCGATGATCTCAATTGGTTTGTATATACCAGTTTTACCTGCCGGGAAACTATATACGGTTGTATTATTTGTTTGACGCACTAATGGCCCATCGATATAGGAAGCCGTCGATCCACCAACAATCGAAGCTGTGGGTGTAAGCGTAATTAAATTGCCCGGACTTGTCGTTACAATCGAATTCGTAAGTGAAAGACTACCGTTGATGATCGAGTTGCCGCTCATGACCTTCGTTGAAGTACCGCTGATTACAACATTAAAATAATCGGGACGGCCATTGATCGTTTGGATACCTGCGCTGGATTTATATTCAACAGTAGAAACGGGACCAAGGCTAAAACCTCCAGCATTGACGAATATATCACTCAAACCGCCGGGATGCTCGACTCCTACCCTTCCATTTATAAGTATCGATGTGGTGCCACTGAACTGGCTAAATGTATTCGCTGCCGATTCCAGTGAACCGTCAATAAGCAGTGTGCCACCATTAATCGTCTTATTATTCATCAGTGTAGCGCTGGCAGATGTTATTCTTATTCCCGGGTTATTTAAGGTTAGAATGCCAGTTCCTCCCAGTTTTCCACTTGATCCGTTTATAACAAATTGTCCTGATGTTGCATCCTGTGTAATATTGCCGGATCCTTTGATCCCATTCCTGAATGTTTTAATTCCTGCCCCCTGAAAACTAATATTCCCAATTGGTTCAAAGATCCCATTGATCACTGTTGGGTTGGCCCCACCAGCTCCAGTAATATTCGCAGTAGTCCTGAATACAGGAATGGTGGATGCATTTACATTAGGAAAATAGGTCGCCCCGCTGGCCGCGAAAGAAGAGCTAAGCGTATATTCCAATATCGAACCATCCTGGTAAATGTAGGCGGACGAATTGACTCCTGTTCCATTTCCTGTATAACCTGTCCGCGATATTCTTAAAATGCCGCCGCCGTTGATACTAACGGTCGGTGTACCCGCACCAAATGATGGTCCCGCGGTAGTGGCCAGCGTCAATACACCACCATCCTGTATAATAATATCATCACCGGCTCCGTCATGAATGGTAAATATTCCGCCGGAATTGATTAATATGCCCGCGTTTTCTATAATGAGTTGATCAGCGGAAGCAGCAGATGAAATAGTGACAGTATTTCCATTCCTAATTATGATCGCGTTTGCATTTTCATTCGGAACAAGAGTCGATACCATCCAATTAATATTATCCGGCGAGGATTGCCAGGTTGCAGTATTGTTCCAATCGCCTGTGATCGCTGATCGGAAATAGTCGTTTTCTGACGACGAAGCAGATAGGGAAGCTGTAAAGCTAAAATCATCGATGCCCATTCCATCGTCAGAGCCTGAGGCATTGAAATCTGTCCACCTGATAAAAAAACGGTTGCCATTGCTGATGCTCAAACCAGCCAGGGTATATGAAATAACTGCAGAGTGTTGAATACTTCCGCTGCCAGTCGCCTGCCCGGGGTTTGCATAATCCAGTGTATCTACATCTGTCCAGTTGCCGGTATTCAGCGAAGATGCATTCGTGCTGTATTGAAAGTCCAGCCGGTCCGACCTGTTAGCCGCTGCTACTCTCCATGTTTCACCAGTATAGGTTACGGTCAACGAAGTGATCGTTGAGCCGGTATTATTGATAAAATAAAAACCAAAAAAAGGAAGGACACTGGCCGACTGAACTCCTCCCAGGCGCCTGTTGGTGCCTGATGCTATCCCAAAATTATATGTGTCACCAGCGCTAGAGGAACCTGTGCCAGCAGTTATCATTGTATTGGCCCCCGAGCCGGTTTCTGAAAAAAACCATCCTGCGAGCGAAGAGCTGACACTATTTAAATTCCCACCAGTCACATTAGCTATTGTGATGGCTCCAAGACTATCAAAATTCTGCGAATAGCCTGGTCCGCTCAATGAATATTGACCTTTCACTTCTTCTATCAAAATAAATAGAAGGATTATAAACAACAATTTTCTCATACTCTAGCTTTCATTTTAATAAATTAATGTGAATGGGCTCTGCATACGTTTTAGACGCTGATAAAAATATTATAAGATGCAGGTGGTGGCCATGGGTAAAAAAACATTTGTAACGTTAAAAACCCCGCTTTGGGGCGGGGTCTTAACCATTCATCATGCAACATTAAACCTCTATTTTACAACCAGGGGTTTTACCAATTTTATCTCGCTGCTATTAGTGAGAGATATAGTATAGATGCCTTTGTTTAACGATACCGGCAGTTGGAACTGCTGGCTGATCGAACCACCATCATGATTGAATCCGTGTTGATATACGATGCTTCCTGTTGGATCATAAACATTCAGCCTGTACCGGCCTTGCGGGAGGTTGGTGGCCTGCACAGTGATCTTCTTATCTTCAGTTGGATTGGGATATAGTGACAGTGTTACCGCGGATTGTTGTGCGATACTGATTTTTACGACTCCGCTATAAATAAAATGGAAATCTTTGTCAACTCCTTTAACCCGGTAAAAAAATATTCCATCTGTCGAAACTGGATCCACATGAGAATAGTCCTTCCTTGATTCACTGTTGCCATTGCAGGCAATATTGGCAACTGGAATAAAGCTTCTTCCGTCTATTGATCTTTCCACTTCATAATGATCCAGGTTGTATTCGGAAAAGGAAGACCAATCAAGGTGCACACTATGATCCTTCTGTGTTGCCCTGAGTTCCCCGAATTTAAGGGGGAGAACCACACCGGTATATCCGACTCCAAATGGCGAGAAGCTGGTGATATTCGTTCTGGTACATATATTCTGGCTTTGATTTCCCAACCCAATGCAAACTTCCCAATAAGTTCCATAGTGAGCAATTCCGATCTGGTTATCCGCTATATTCTGAAACAACGATCCCTCTAGCACCGAAGGCCATCCCAGCTGCATCGTAGTATTTCCAGATCCACTGTTACGGTTCACCTGCCATACCGCATCAACAATTGTTTTTTTCTGGCTGGTATTGAAGGCTGTCCCATTTGGTTGCCCGTTCGCTGTGACGCCGCTAAATACGCAAATACTGAAATCATTCGTAGCAGGCGCAGTCAACGTAACTGGAAGATAATAAGTTCCATTTCCCACAGGTATTGTATTTGTACCGGTAAAATTCTGCACGCGAAAATATCCTTTAGCGCCTGTTGATGTGTTTACCTGTGTTGCAATATGTTTGGTGCTTCCAAATGCCGAACCAGCGACCGCATTGCCGGAACTAACTGTCAGAGTATTGCCAACTGGTATCGTCAGCTTTCCGCTATTGAGTGTCAGGGTATCCGCAACAGTCACATCTTTATTCAATGTTACGTTAGCACCGATCTTTAGATCGTTAGCTGCAATGGATAGTATCGATGAAGGAAAAGGTGTTGTTGTCGCGGCCAGGAATTCATACGAAACGCCTGAATTAAGCGTCACGGCTCCTGTACTTAAGGAACCAGGCAAACCCGATGTATTGTACGTAATAATGCTGCTACCGGAGACAGCTATAAACGAACCTGCCCCGGTTATGCTCCTGTTAGTTGCATCCAGTGTGCCATTTACCGTAAATGATCGCGACGCAGCCACAGCGATATTATTATTCAGGGTTAATTTTTTCCCCGCATTTACTTTCCAGTTTATATAAGTGCTGGTCAATACACCGGCAGATTGTGTAAAACTGCTATTGCTTCCATTGAACTGGATGTTCAGTACATTGGAATTATTGTTTGACCGGACAAAGGTTCCTCCAGTCTGAATAAATGATCCATTGATGATGATCAGCTGGTCGGCGTTGGCATTACCTGAACTCGCTTCCAGCGTTCCGCCCTCGATAATAAGATCACCACCGATGGTCAGTGTATAATCCTGCATAGTAGCCAGCCTGAACTCCTTATTGGCGTTACCGGTAGACCGAATAATAAAATTCCCTGCAATGCTGTTAAGATCTCCTGCCTGATTCATGTTGGATGTATACCCGGGCATATCGATAATGAGATTTCCCCAATTAACGGAAGCCGGCAGTTTACTGCTACCGTTCCAATCATTTATTTCGACCGTGCTTGTGACCGCGAGAATAATGTCGTCGCTGCCGGGGAAAGCGGAGCTGTTGTCATTGTGAATATAAGTTGCGTTGTTATCAGCCTGGAAAATATCCACAGTAATCTTATGATTGGCTTTTAAAATAGCGCCGCTTTCAACGATGATCTTTGAATCGGTGCCTCCCAGGCTCCAGTTGGCCGTGGTAGTAATGTTGTGATTAGCCTGGATGACAAAAATGTCTCCTCCGTTAAAATTGGAAGGGATGCTGCCCGTACCGTTCCGGTTGGTGTGCCAGCTGGATGTAGAATTCGGGTTAGCGTTGTTGGTCGAATAGTACGTAGTGTTTGCACGCGCAGAAAGGGCAAAGAATAGGACAAGCAGGCAGGGTAAGGATGGCTTCATGTATTGGATTTTAACGGGCTCTAAACTATCTAAGAGAAACTACTTAGTCAAACCTAATTGATTATTATCAAAACGTTTTCCTTCATTTTTAAAGAAGTTTGCAGGAATCACCACGGATAATTACGATGCCGTCTATTACAACGATGCAAAATGAGAATATTGAGGTTCCGGTGTAAAAAAAACGCCCCGACCTGGCGGAGCGTTTTACGAATAGGTCAAATTGTATTACTCTTTATTGAATAGTGCCGTTGCTGTTTCGCAATCTGATGATTGACATAACAACTTGACAAGGTAGCGACCAGTTGCCAGTTTGGTAATGTCTACCGGTATTGTGTTTGATCCCAATCCTACTGATTCTACTTTCTGCATAACAGTCTTACCATTTATGTCTGTTACCAGCACTGTTATCTTTCCAGCCTGTGGCGCTTCGATCATCAGCTTCACTTCTGTTCTTGCAGGGTTGGGGAATACGCCGCTGATACTTAGTGAAGTCGGTTTTTCTCCGACAATCACGATTATATTACTCAATTTATTCCTACCGTCTATATCTATTTGTTTTAACTGGTAATATTGTCTTCTGCTGGCAGCGGGACTAATATCATCAAAATTGTAGTTCAACTCAGCGGTGCTGTTGCCGTCATTGGCTAGTGAATTCACAAAGCCGATGGCTGTATAATTAATTCCATCCCTTGAACGTTGTACTTCAAATCCACGGTTATTCTGTTCGCCTGCAGTTTTCCAGTTCAATGTATTCTTACTGCCATTTTTGTATCCGCTTAAATTAAGAAGATTTACTGGGAGGGCTAAAAACGCTACAGCTGTTAAGTCATTCTGAGTAGCAACATCCAAATGGGAAAAAGTAGGTGAGCCGACTACAGAGGTCAGAAATGCGTTATTAGTTTGGTCTACGACCTTCAGCCTGTTATGCTGGGCAAGGGTCCTGTCGACTGCCGATGATGTCTGAATCTTAAAAGTAAAAGCATATGACCACGTCCCTGCTGCAAGTGCGCTTACACTTACTGATGTAGTATTTAAAACTATGGCTACATAATAAAATTGAGGATCGCCGATATCAGTTATCGCTTGAGGAAGCATCACGGTAGGAGAAGATGAGCCATAAATAGCTGAGTTAGCCTGGACTATACTAACCACATCATCGGTTGCAAAATCATTGACTGGCAACTCCAGATATACTACAAACTGGTCGCCAGTAGGTGTAGGCGTATATGTCAAGCCTCCTGGTTTAACTCGCAAAGAAACCGCAACATAAGCTCCTGAACCCCCATTGCTGCCATTTGCCCCGTTATTAAAAAGACCTATATCTATATTGTCCGGGTGAGGACCAGGCGTCTGGCCAAACGAAAACATTCCGTTTACCAGCACAATCAGTATTGAAATTGCTTTCTTCATAACTCGTACAGTTAATTTTTTATTTGTGTTCTTTACGGGTCGCATTAGGAACTCCATTCAATGGTATACCTAACATAAAAGAGGCATCGGATGGAACTGGGGGAATACCGAGGGCAGTTACCCTCATTTTTCTATCCATATTAATATCCCCGATAGTATAACCTGAAATGGTACCGTTTGGATTTCCGCTCAGAATAATTCCAAGCATGTAAGACACATCGGACGGGATCGGCGGAATACCTTGTGCTATTACCCTGACATACGAATCGAGATTCGCATTGCCGGCCCACATCAAAAAGGCGCTTCCATTCTGAGCCATTGCCGCGTTGGTCAAAATCGTTCCATCCTGGAATGCCTGCGCTTGCCCGGTAGTAAAATAATACTGCAAGGGAACAGCGTTATCAGCCAGCGCTAGCGGGGCGGCAGTTCTGATAGTAAGATGATTCCTATGACTAATTAAAATATTATAGTTTCCATCGGCGTCAATAGGAAGTGACAATGGAGATACCCCATCGAGATCAACAATATCCCCGTCCCGCTGCAGCAATGCTGCCCGTGTCTGTAGTTTTATGGAGGGTGTTGTAGGATCTAGAGTAGAGACATATACCCAATCAACTATCGCGTCATTTCCTGTTACACTAAAAATGGACGGATTGATCGTTTCATTTACAGTTCCCGATCCGTCATAAATACCCACTCTTGCAAATTTTGGATCAAGAGCTGTATTATACGGTTGAGTTGTGGGAATTACTGGGTCTATCGCGCCCGTAGACGGATCATCACGTAATAAATCATTCATCAACCCAGTACTAGCATTGTAAGCCCCCTGCAAAAACACTTTAAGATTCATCTTTGCAGTGTTTACCCTTTCCAGGTCGGCGATTGCAAATACACCTGTTGATGTTATACCGGTACGCGTTCGAAGAAATGGATTTGAGCCAGATGCGGCTATCACATTACTTGCTGGGAGGTCCCAGTCAAGCAGAGTATTGTATCGGGCAATTCCTGATTTAAGGCGATTAAAGCCGGCTGGCTCATCGGTTCCAACCCATTGTCCCGTCAGGGTTAAATTCGATCCATTTGCTATGCCTTCATTTACAACCCAGCTATTGTTGACAAAATGGGTAGTAACAACGCTTCCTGATGTGCCATTTGCCTGGACGTTCTGCTGGCAGCGTACTGAGATGTCATCAGGAGTACCGCTGTTAGATATGGTAAGAGGATTAAACTCCGTGGCACTGAAACCGACCGGGTAAACAAATGCGGTTGTTGCGAGATTAGTTCTCACAACGGCTCCTGCGCCATTTGTAACAACAAATTGGTTATTGTCGGGATTTTGAAATGTAGCGACCGAATCCATGGTGATTGCCTGGTCACCAAGGACCAGTTGATTGTTATCGTTTTCGAAGCTAAAACCTCCTTTGACAAGCATAGCATCGGATAAACTGGCAGTAGCCCCGACACCCTTCGCCAGGTTCACGTTCAGGTAAGTTGAGCCTACTCCGCTTTTTATGCTATCCGTATTGGTATTGCCGATCAGTCTCAGGTTGATGTTCTTAAAGGAATTACCGTAATTGACAAATTTGGTGCTGGCTTCATATAGGCTACCCACGGCGTTATTTGATAAGGTCCCCCCCACCTCGTTCCTGAGTTCTCCATCCGATGACACGGTCCCTGAATTCTGGATGGTTCCTTTGTTCACAATGCTACCGCTGCATTTTATTGTTGCACCGCTCTGAACGGTAATGGTAGCACCATTATTGATGAGTTGACAATGAGCGATGATCCCTGTAAATAATGCTGGCAAAAAAACAAATAAGCAGCGTTTCATGGTAAATAAGTTGAACCGTTAATAATTGGCTTAAAAATACAAACAAAGCCATCTTATGCTGTTTCCATTGAGTAACCGGCACGGGCAGTTTATTAAGCGGACGGATAATTTTAAAAACAATAGCGATCGATCAAATTAAAGTTACGATTAACGCTTGACCCCGAGCTCCCCTTTTTGGGGGAATATCTCCAGCCTAATAAAAAGATCCGCTCGGCTGCCGGTTTCACGGCAGCATCGGGCGGATCAGTTGAATTATTTATATTCTTTCTTATTGCTTATTGAATGTCGCTCCAGTTGTCTCACAGTCTGAAGATTGGCATTTCAACTTCACAAGGTAACGGCCGGTTGCCAGTTTGGTGATGTCTACCGGTATTGTATTTGAGCCCAGGCCCAGCGATTCAGTTTTCTGGATGACGGTGTTGCCATTCATATCCGTTACTATGACTGTAACGTTATCCGCCTGAGGCGCATCGACCATCACTTTCACATTTGTTCTTGCCGGGTTAGGAAACAGCCCACTAATGCTTAAAGTGGTCGGTTTGTCACCAGTAATTACCACTGTGTTGCTCAATTTATTGTTGCCATCGAAATCAGATTGCTTCAATCGGTAATATTGCCTTTTGCCGGCAGCAGGGTCATTATCATCAAACTTGTAACTTAACACAGTGCTGCTATTGCCCCCGTTTGCCAGAGAATTTACAAATCCTACTGCAGAATAGTTCGTTCCATCAGTAGAACGCTGTACTTCAAATCCAAGATTGTTCTGTTCGCTTGCAGTTTTCCAGTTTAATGTATTCTTGCTGCCGTTTTTGTATCCGCTTAAATTAACAAGGCTTGCTGGAAGAGTTAACAAACTTCCGGCAGTTAAATCGTTTTGGGTAAGCACATCCAAATGTGAAAAAGTGGGCGATCCGACTACAGAAGTCAGAAAAGCGTTATTGTTTTGATCTACTACCCGAATTCTATTATGCTGGGCAAGTGTCCTGTCTACTGCTCCTGATGTCTGAACCTTAAAAGTAAAGGCATATGACCATGTTCCTGCAGCCAGGGAACTTAAGTTCATTGATGTAACATTTAAAACTATTGCTGCATAGTAGAATTGAGGATCACCAATGTCACTTACCGCTTGTGGAAGCATTACCGTGGGGGAAGCTGAGCCATAAAGAGCAGAGTTGCCTTGCACAATACTAATTACATCATCGGTTGCAAAATCGGTGACTGGTAACATCACGTACACGACAAACTGGTCCGCTGCAGGTGCAGCTGTATAAGTCAAACCGCCGGATTTAACCCTTAACGACACAGCAACATAAGCTCCCGAACTCGGATTGCTGCCATTCGCTCCATTGTTAAAGAGGCCTAAATCTATATTGTCGGGATGAGGGCCTGGCGTCTGGCCATAAGATATTAATCCGGTCGCCAGTACGATCAAAATTAAAAACGCTTTCTTCATAAACTTTACTTTTATTGGTTGATTATTTATGTTCTTTTCGAGTGGCGTTAGGAACTCCATTCAATGGTATACCTAACATGAAAGATGCATCAGATGGAATTGGCGGTATGCCAAGAGCAGTTACTCTTGTCCGTCCATCCATATTCATGTCGCCTACAGAATAACCGTTAAGAGTTGTATTGGGATTCCCTCCTAAAAGAATTCCGAGCATATATGATACATCCGATGGAATTGGCGGTATACCCTGTGCTGTAACCCTGACAAAAAGATCAAGGTTGGCGTTACCGCCCCACATTAAAAAGTTGCTTCCATTCTGAGCCATCGCCGCATTCGTTACGATCGACGCGTCCTGGAATGCCTGGGACTGTCCAGTAGTAAAATTGTATAAGGCTGGGGTCGGGTTACTTCCAAGTGATCCATCCAGCAATTGTGTTGTTGCGGTTCGAATACCCAAATGGTTGCGATGACGAACTGTTATATAGTAGTTGCCGTTTGCAATGCCCCGGAAAGTTACACTCGATACCCCGTCAAGGTCTACAATCGAACCATTCTCCAATATGAACGCTGCGCGGGTTGCTATTGGGGCAGCAGGTGGTGGTGCACTTCTGAGTTCTAGCAATACCCAGTCAACAATATCAGTCGTGGCGACAGTTGAAGTAAATATTGACGGCGAAACGCTCTCAGTGCCATTATAACCAAGATTACCGTAAGCAACTGTATTAAATGGCTGATTAATAGCCTGGGCTCTCAGTATATCTCTCCAAGCGGTAGTTACATCTTTATGACGCGATAAAGCTCCATCATAAGCTCCCTGTAAGAACGTTTTCAATGTAACCGGGGTTTTGCTTGTATGTAAATAGAAATTAGATAATTCAGGTGTAGACACTCGTATCCAGTGAACAAGGCCGTCAGCCGATGTGCCATTCCCCGCCTGCGCGAGATAGGAACTGGTACCGGTAGCCAGTGTAAAATCGCTTTCACAGGTGGAACTCGTTTGACGGGTTACACCCAAATTTCCAATGGTCGTACCCGGATCTGCGACCTGCAGTGCCTGGAGTTCAGTGTGCAGGAAGAAGAACTGGGTTTCCACGTTGGTAGCAAAAGGATTGTTGATGCTGAAATTCCTGTCAAGATATTTTTGACCTGAAGTGATATCGGTTCTTACAGTCCCGGGGTTGATGTTTTGAGATACTGTATAAAAGCTTACATCTGTCCCTGCCTGGCTTCGCACAAGTGCAATCAGTTTACTGTTTATATCCAGTAGCGGCTGCCAACCGGTATAAGTTGAATTCCCGTTCGACTGAGGTGCCTGGTAAAGGCTGGAACAATCGTTGCTGGTGGCCAGCATGTTGAAATTAAGCTCATCAACGGAAATACAGAATGTGCCTCTTGGCGTGGAATTGCTGAACCTGTCTACCGCAACATAATATGTTTGACCCGCCTGGAGTCCTGTAGCATATACCACCGACATAAATCCAAAACCATTTGCTGAACCGCCATCATCATCACAGGAGATAATACTGAATGTCGA
>Ga0066652_100000691_pt1 | contig 16527 bp, 7 predicted proteins | sample GraSoiAngelo_101_FD_71413 | JGI IMG/M metagenome (GOLD analysis project Ga0066652, IMG submission 71413) | Grasslands soil microbial communities from the Angelo Coastal Reserve, California, USA - 14_0903_02_30cm | ecosystem: Environmental > Terrestrial > Soil > Grasslands | place: USA...
CGATCTCGATGTCGTGATACCGATAGATGCCGGTCCCCGCCGGGATGAGATGGCCGATGATGATGTTCTCCTTGAGCCCCAGCAGGTCGTCCCGCGCGCCGCGGATCGCCGCGTCGGTCAGCAGTCGTCTCCTGGAACGACGCCGCTGAAATGAACGACTTGCGTCGTCAGATTCGCGTTCGTAATTCCCAGAAGCAGCGTCTTCGTGTCCTCAGCGATAGTACCGAACGACCTTGGCCTTCCCATCTGCGCGCACGAGCACCACCCCGCCACCACCAATCACGTCCACACGAGGGTTCGACGGCAAGGCAGGTACGAACTCGACCAAGTACCCGTCATTTCTTCGGGAAAAGCTATGCACCTCAAGCCGAAGACCTTCTTGGCCGCGCGTTAGGGCCTTGCGGGCGAGGGACACCACACGGGCGCTGTCAAGTCCCTGCACATCGCAGGAAACCGGTCGCGCAGGGGAGCATCGCGCCGGCGCCGCACTAGATGCAGCCCAGGCACCCTCGATGCCCAGATGCAGCGTGAAGACGGTGACGACTATCGCAGCACTCATCTCGGTACCCTCCAAACAAGGTGCGAGCCGAAGATTTGATGGGCAGTCGCTAACGTGCGCAGGTTATGTGGGAGCCGTTGGGCAAGGCAACCGAGACCGAATCTACCGAAAATGCGTAGTAAGGTACACCTCTGCGGCTGGCGTTGCGCAAGTCCGTCCTACTCACGCTCCCGTAGGTTGTGTCCCATGGACCGAGCTTAAGGTGCCCGTGGACCATCGCGGTCGCGCCCACTGGGAAGAGATATGACCCCACAAATTGATTGGACGATATCATTGGTACCTCTATCCAACTGCCATTTGGAAACACCCCGTTGGTTTGCTCTGCGTTGGTTGCCTCGGACCGGAAATAGGCGTTGTTACCGGCACCTTGGACTTCAGGGGGCAACGCCAACGGGCACGACGGCCCCTGCTGGCTCTTGGAGGCGGCGGGGGAGGCGGCGGCGGAAATGGCGGGCAGAAGCCCACCCCCGTAGCACGTTATCATGTCGACGTTAAAGCCAGGGAACATTCCTTCTGGGTCCAAAAACCAGTTCCCGGCATCGTCTTGGTATCCGGAGATCTGGGCGATGCAGTGGGGTGCACCGCCGCCGCCGCAGTCGATAGCCGTGGTCCCGGCGGACTGAGCGCTCTCGTTCTCAGGAATGACGTCTGCCTCTGCCCCCATCGGTGCCGACAGCTGACCCTGGCGCGCCGTGACGTCACGTTTGCAGAATTCGCCGCTCGGATCACTGTAGTTGACGGGATCATTGCCCGCATACGCGTACTGGTTGATTCCCGCCGCGAGCCCGAGGGGGTCCTCCGACACAAAGCGCCCCAGCTGCGGGTCATAGTAGCGCGCCCGCAGGTAATAGAGGCCCGTCTCGCTGTCGAGCTGTCGCGCGGCGAAGCCGAGGGTGTTCGGCACCGGATTCGCCGGCGACCCGTCATCGCCCCCGAACGGCTTGTACTTGTACTGATTGACGAGAACCCTGGCGCCATTCACCAGCCCCACTACGTTGCCTGTGACGTCCTGCGCGTAGTAGAAGACGGAGTCGGCCGCGCCCCGGCGCCGCAGGCTGTGCGGCTGGTCCACGCCAGGATAGTACGTGTACTCGGCCAGCCGGTTGCCGCCGCCGTCCACCTCGGCGAACAGATCGTGCCCGTCATAGAGGTAGCGTGTCGTCGCGGTGCTCGTCGACGTGCGCACCCGACGGCCCAGCCCGTCGTAGCCGAACCGAACCATCGCCCCGTTCGTCTTCACACTGTCCAGCTGGCCCCGCGCGCTCCAATACAGGTATTGATCGAAGCTGAGGTCGCTCTTGTACTTCCGGATCACGTTCCCGTCGGCGTCGTAATCCACGTTGTAGCCATCGAAATAACGCAGGCGGTTGCCGGGATCGGCCGGCGTGGCGCCACGGTCGGTCCGGTTCCCGACCTTGTCGTAGCTGTAGAACTCTTGGTTCGATTGGTAGGTCTTGGTCAGCGGAACACTGCACCCGTGCCCGTGGATGGAATCCCAGGTGTCGACATCGCAAGAAGTGGTGAAGTCGAGATAGGCGGAGTCGCGGTTGGCGGGGTCATAGCGGAACTCCCGGCCGTGGTTGAACTGCACGTTATAGCGCTCCGCCACCAGGCCGAGGGAGTTGTAGTTGTACAACACGCCGATGGTGTTGTTGACCGCGCCGTCCGTGAAGGTAAGCTGGCCGGTGCTGTGAGGTGCGGGATACTGCCCCACGACTCCCAAGCTGTTCGGAAGCGACATGGTATCGGGCAGGAGGTCGTTGTCGTAGTGAATCGGCGTGCGGCCGCCAGCCAGGTCGGTCAGCGTGTCCAACCGCATGTAGGCATTGTAGTGGTAGCTGATCGTATCCGCCCATGGGACGTTGATCTGTAGCGCGGTCCGGAGGTCTCGGATGTTATACGCGGACTGCAGCTCGTACCGGGTCCCCGCGCGTACGCTGACCTGATACACCGGGTGCCCGGCCGCGTCGAGCTTGAGGCTGTCTGTGCTCTCGGGGTTCGAGGCCGCGGTGAAGCGGTCCTGGAGATCGTACGAGAAGCTTGTGGTCTTGCCGTCCGCCGTGACGGCCGTGGGGCGGTTTAACGCGTCGTACGCCGCCCACGAGATGGTCTGCGCGCGGCGGTTGATCCACTGCCGCACGTTGCCGTTCTGGTCGTATTGATACTGGTCCTGCCTGCTCCCTGGATCGGTCCGCGCGACGAGCCACCCCAGGGCGTTGTGCGTGAACTGGTAAACCTGCCCGATCGGGTCGCGCGCCTGCCGCAGGAACAGCGAGTCGTAGGTGAGCAAGGTCGTATCCGCGACCGCACCGATCGTCCGTGTGGTCCGGTTCAGCGCGTCATACTGGAATCTGGTTCGGCGACCGAAGGGGTCCGTCGTCGCGGTGTCGCGCCCGACTCCGTCATAGGCGACCGACGTGGCGCCGCCTACGACGGTCTCAGAGGCGGTGTTCATCCAGTTGTTGCCCGTGTCGTAGACCCGGCTCATTTGGTGGCCGCCGGGGTCGGTCGCGGTGAGCATCCGGCCGCGCCCGTCGTAGGTAAACTTGCCCGCGGGCTGCGCCGCCTTTCCCACCCGCGTGCTGTCGAGCTTGCCGACGGACCAGTAGTTCCAAACGGAGTCCGCGTCGCCGAAGACCTGCGTGACCTGGTTCCAGGTAGACTCGTAGACCTCGTTAATGGTCCGGCCGGTCGTGCTGTCCCACAGTTGCACCAGGTTCGGGCCGCTCCAGGTCCGTCGCACGATGTGGCCCGAGGGGACACTGTCCCGCACGATCCGCGACTCGCCGTCGTGAGTATACCGTGTCGTCCTCGACAGGGCGTCATCGATCTGCGTGACTGCCCCGAAGCGATCCACCTGGAGGACCGTGACGTACCCCCGCGCATCGGTAACCCGCGCCCGCACCGTGTCGGCACCAGCCGGCGTGGCCGGGGTCGTCGCCGTCGAGCTGTACGGGACCCCTACGTGCTGCCACGGTGAGTCGCTCGTCGTAGGTGACACGGTCCCGGCGCCGAAGATCGGTACCTTGGGGTACGTGGTGGACGTCAGCTTCCGGGACAGCCCGTCGTAGGCAAAGGTCGTCGTGTCCCCCCGGCGGTCGATCACCTTGGAGAGCTGGAGGTTGCCGTCGATCACGAACGTCGTGCTGACGTTGTCCGGATCCGCGATGGTGGTGAGCTTGCGGCTCGCGTCGACGGTGATGTTGGTGGTCCGGACCGGGGTGGCCGGATCCTGGATGCTCGCCAGCCCGTTGGCGCCGTACCCGAGTGTCAGGGCGAGGTTGGCGGGGTCTCTAATCTGGGAAACCCTGCTGCTGCCGTCGTAAACGATCGTCGTCACGTTGCTAAAGCGGTCCCGCAACTGCACCATCTTGCCCGTGTTGTCGAACAACGCCTGCGAGCGGTCCGGGTAGGTCCGGGCAAACGTGGTGCCGCCCACCACACTCCGCCCAAAGAGGGAGAAATCCCCTGCGGGCGACACCCAGGATGCCCCCACCTTCGTGAAATACACGGCGTTGCCGTCCCCCTCCGTGACCAGCGCGGAGCTGTCGGACTGCAGGTAGAGCATCTGTATGCCGCCGAGCGTCCAGCCTGCGGCGATGGCGGAGCTCGTCTCGTTGACGACCACGAGCTTGGTCGCAAGCGATGTCGTGATCGAACTCTGGCTACCTGCATCGTAGGCTGAGACCAGGATGTCCAGCGGGTACACTCCCGTGGTGTAGCCACTCGCGTCGAACTGCCCGCCGAGCCGAACCTTGGTCCGCCCCGGGTAGGCAAAGCGGAGCGTCTGGTCCCCGTTGACAAAGGTGACGAAGGCCCCGTTGACCTTCACCTGTAGCCGGTACTCTGTGGGCGTGTAGCCCGTATCCGGGGTGACCTCCACGTGCACGAACGGCCGGGGGTTCACCCGGTCGCTGTTGTAGACAAGGGTCGCGCTGCGCGGCGTGTCGAGCGAGAAATACGGCACGGTGGTCTGCGCGTAGATTGTCGCGAAGCAACTTGAGGCGCAGAGGCTGTAGTCCTGCTTGGCGTAGTTGTAGGGCCCGAAATCCACGAGGGGGCCACCCGGGGAAGCCACGGGGATCGTGTACGACCCGACGTCGGTGATGTCGCCGTTCGCTGCGGTGAGGCTTAGGGTGCCCGTGCCAGCGGCAGCCACGGAATAGCTTACAGTTACTGACCCTGAGGCCCCTACGGCCAGCGGCAGCGACGTCGGGGTCACGGTTCCACATGTGACGGTGCCCGACGCTGTGCAGCTGAGCGAATACGTCCGTTGTGCCTTATCAGCATTCCGGACAGTGAACGACGCGCTATATGTTTCTCCAGCATTGGCGCGACGCGTGAGATCGACGGCGCCATGGGGCGTCACGTGGAGCGTGTGGCCCACCGGGACGGTCTGTGTGCCGCTGCCGACGCCAAAGTTTCCTTCAGCGGTGAGCTGCACTGACCCCACGCCCTGCACGCCGACGTTGTAGGTGACTAGGACGTCCGTGGAATCCCCAGGGGACAGGCTCGCAAAGAGGGGACAGCTGACCCCGTCGACGTTGCTCGAGCCGTTGCAGCTCAGCGTGTACGTATCGCTCTCCGTGCCTGTGTTCTTGACCCAGAAGATGGCGCTGTAGCCGGTTGTGTAGGGGGCGCGCTCCGGGGCCGTGGGCGGCGTCGGGGTCACCCTTCCGCGGGCGCCGAGTGGCACATCCTGGACGGGCGATGGGACAGGGGCCGCGTAGCTGACGTGGACGTCCGTGAAGGGGGCGTCGTAGCCAGTCGCGTCCAGCGCGCGCTCGGGCGCCGTGCGCGGCGTCGCAGTCACGGTTACGCCGGTGCCGAGTGACAGGTTCTGGCCGGGCGATTGGACAGGGACCGTGAGCAGCAAGGGGACGAAGGATGAGGGACTCAAGAGGTTCAGTCGTCCCGCTGCCGGCAGCGGTCTCCCGACGCGAGGGGAGGTAAAGAGAAGAAGCAAGGAAGGGAGAAGCGGAGCGAGACCAAACGGGGCGAGCACCGGAGACTCCGAGGAAGCAGGTCGCCCGTCCTCTAGGCACGCGACGTGCCAGACCCTTGGGAATGGTCTGGCTCGGTAAATCAACGACTTAGCGATTTCGGGAGGGCGGCAAAGTTCACTAGTTCACGAAAATTCAGTGAACTCGGGTGAACTAGTGAACCATGGCCTGCGAACGCGGAGCCGGTGCGGCAGTCTGTGGTTACTGCGTGGAGGCCATCAGCCGTCTGCTGCCTGGCTCAGCTCGTCGGCTCACCGCGCCCGCTACGAAGTCTGAGCGCGCTGATTTGAGGCCCGCGCCGAGAGATGGGGCGCGCCGCTAACCCTGTCAGCGCGCCCCAAAAATCATCCGGCTTGGTCCAGCACCACGCGCCGCCCGGACCGAGGACCGCCGCAGTATCAGTACCACGCTTGAAACCGATAAACCGGGCCGTCCGCACGCTCGGTGACGTGCGCGCAAAACAGCCCTACACTGCCGTCCTCCGTGCAAGTCAAGAGGTCTTGGTCGTCTAGGCTTATGATATCCAGCACGTGGTCCAGGATCACGGAACTCTCGACTCGCACAGCCCCGCAATACTCGCTTTGATTAAGAAAGAGGTACATAGGCACGACGGGAAACCGAGCCTTGAGGTCCCCGAAGGTCCTTTCCAACACCTCGCGAGAAGGCGTCTTGACGAACGTGCGCCGCGGTTCGTTCCTCTCCCGTTCCGCGCGTACCCTAGCGGGACCGTACTTGCTCCTGACCGAGTCGGTTTGCTCGAGACTAGCCAGCTCGATCTGTTCCGGTGGTAACCTCAGCGCTTGGGACGCCCGCTGCAGGCACTCGCCGAGCAGCTTCGTTCTGCGATTTCTCCTCACCGCCAACTCGAGCTTCCTGCTCATCGATCCCTCCGGATGCATGGCACAGACCTTAGGGATTATAACATTGCTTTGATTTCGGCTTTCCGGTGTCTTGATCTTCGTTGTGCGTACGGCTAAAGCCATTGTCTTGAGTGCCGTATTCGTCCGGGTCCTTTTCGTCACCGGCTTCCCAGTGGGGATCGTCCGGATGGCTCCGGTCCTGTGTGGATCGCGTGACCACTTTGGTTTTGGTCCCACCGCCCGGCTTAGGCACCTCGTACTTGTATTGGCGATCGCCGCTCTCGGGATCGCAGCGTTGATCGTCGGGTTGTTGGCTCGTCGGAATATCCTGCGTTCTCATCACATCCCGCCGTGCGGCACGACTCGTCAGGGCCTGATCTGCGAGCCAGGCAAGTGCCCAAACGCCGGCGACGGCGATGGTGACAGTGCCAACCACCTGCCCGACGCCCGGGATGGCTTCTTCCGCCGCTCCTACGCCCGCAAGTGCACAGGGAGGGCACCACAGCCCAAACGGGTCTCTATAGTTCACGGGATCCCCGCCCGCATAGCCGTACAAATTGAGGCCGCCCGCGAGGCCGACGGGATCCTCCTGCGTGAACCGCCCGGTCTGCGGATCATAGTACCGGTTCCGGCTGTAACTGAGATTCGTCTTGTCCCGCTTGTTCTCGAGCACGGTCCCGTGCCAGTTGTCCCAGACGCCGCTGCGGTTGCGGTCAAACGCCGACCAGTAGTACGGCCACACGACGCTCACGCAGTCACCAGGGGAGGTCGTCGGGGGATTGCAGATACGACGGACGCCCGTCGTGAAGACGCCGACCGCTGCGTCGCCGTTCCGGTTCCAGAACGGCATCGTCGTGATGGGCGCGAGAACTTTGTAGGCGATGATCGACCCGTAATCGTCGTGCTGGTACTCGTAATTGATCCGCGTCACGGCAAGCGGTTGATCGATGCCCCGCCCGGGCGTATATAGCACGCGCCCGAAGTATTGGTTTCGATCGACGACGGCCGCCTGCGTCTGCAGATTGGGAAGCTGCACCGTCGCCACGTCGTTCTCGTAAACGGCGACCTCGTTCGCGGCTGTGCCCCCGGGCATTTGAATCTCGGCCAGCTCCTGGCTCCCGTTCCATACGGTGCGTCGCAGCAGGCTGGTCTTGCACTCGGCGGCCTCCCACCAGTTCAGGTTCCCCTCCTCCGTGCAGTCCTTCTTGGACCAGACCCAGACCCGCCGTCCCAGGGCATCGTACCGGTATTCGTCGAAGGCATACTTCGCCGTGGTCAAGACTTGTGTTGGGTTGGCCACCCAGCGCCAATCCACGGCGCGCACCGTCCCATCGGCACCGTAGAACGAGGCCCGCTCTTGGGCCGAACCAAACTGGCTTCCTTGATTCGAGGTGAACTCGGTGTTACCCGCCGCATCATACGTGAAGCTGGTCTGGCCCCCGAACACGGCATCCAGCGTGATCCGGCCCGTGCCGGCCTGATAGGTGGAGATGTGGTTCGAGTAGGACGTAGACGACACTTGCCCATTGGTGCGGGTGGTGTCGCGCGTTTCGCCATACGTGCGATTCCCCATGGCGTCAAACGTGAAGGATTCGACCGTTGCGAGGCGGACGCCGATCCAGCCCGTACCGTACAACTGTTCGCCGTGCTCGGTCAGCTTCGACATGGCGAGATGGCCGAGCCCTGAGTAGCCGAGACTCAGCGTATCCTGGTACCCGTTCGGGTCTCCGCTGCGGAGCAGGCGGACTTGTGCATCGTAGCGGTACGTCGAGGCCCGCACGAGGGCGGTGAGCAACCGCGGGAACGTCGTGCCACCCCTGTTCTGGACACTGTCGGCGGCGAGCCGGCCGTCGGCATCGTAGCGGAAGAACTCCTGGTACTGCGCCGGATACTTGAGCGAGTCGAGCTCCGCGCGGGCATTGTACGTGAAGACGTACGGGTTCCCGTGCAAGTCGGTCACGGACTGCAGCTGGCCCAGCTGCTGGTCGTATGCGAACCCCATCGACGCGGACAAGCCCGTGGCGCCGAGTTGCTGCGGAATGGCCAACGACGTCCCGTGGCCATCGAGGTCGTATGTGTGCCGCACGCCGTAGCCATGCCGGGTCCAATCGTCGCGGCCCACGGTCTGGATCCAGAGGCTGTCGGTTTCGAGCAGGCCACCGGGGTAGTAGCTCCGCTTGACTTTGGCGTCCGCATTGTCGGCCGTCAGAATCTGCCCCAGCGGATCGTAGGTGAACGTCTGGGTCTCCGCCCCGATCTGGTACGCGGGGTACGGTGCCTGCTGGGGCCAGGAGATGTTGGAGGTGCGGCTGGCGTACGAGACGCCGGGGAGCGCGCGAGTGGAGAGCCGGTTCAGCCCATCGTACGTCATCGTGAGGATGTGCCCGCGCCGCGTCGAGTCGGTCACGACGTCACCCGCGGGGTCGTACGTCCACCTCTCTTGGTGCCCGTCGGGCGCGATCTCACGCAGGCGCCGACCGGCGAGGTCGTAGGTCCATTTCGTGCGAATCGTGCCGATGCTGGCGACGTCGGATCGCGACCAGCGCAACAGGCTGTCCGCCTGCCCGGTCGCATTATAGTACTTCCGCACGAACACCGTCTCGGCCGCGGCTGCGCCGAGCGGCGGACCGATCATTATCTGTAACGTGTCGCGGTCGAGGGCATCATACTTGGTGATCGTCGTTTGATAGATCGCCGAGAGCGTGTCGATTCGCTCCTGAATCATCGTGTCGCGACCGATCGCATCCGGCGTGTAGCGCGTGTCGAACCCTTTCGGGGTCCGCACCACCGAGACGTTCCCCATCGTGTTGTATTCGATGGAATCAGGCGGCGTCCCCGGCAAGACCGTGGACGAGAGAAGGCGGAGCGTGTTGCCGTATCGGAAGGTGACGCGGCGAGTCGGATCGGTACCGACCTGTTGCCACAGCCGGTTGCCGTTCACCGGGTCGTACGCCATTGTCGTGGCGACGCCCGTCGGCGTCGCGACACTATCGGCGAAGTCCCATATCGGATTCCAGTGATACCGCGTGACCGCATCCTGACCGGTGCTCAGGGGGTTGACCGCGACCGTCGCGCCGATGTTCCCCCGGCGGTCGTAGCGCCCGCGGGTCACGAACCCGGTCGGCACCTGCAACTCGGTCGCGAGGAACTGCCACTCGCCGTCCTCGCGGCGCACGATGGTCTCCTGTCCGAGCGGATTGATGAGCCGGCGGGGCGCCCCGTAGCGGTCGAGCCAGAACTTGGTCTCCTGGGCGATATAGTTCGACCCCGTGGTAAATTGGCGGGCGCCGAAGAGGCTGGTGTAGACGTTCGTGGTGTCGGTGGCGGTCTTCGGACTCGCTGTGGCCAGCCCGAGCACATCCCGCGCCCGGAAGCCGACGCGAATCGAGTCGGACTGCAGGTTCACGTGGGCGCGCAACAGCTTCGCCGCCGCGTCATAGCTGTAACTCGTGACCGTCCCCCGGCGGTCGGTGCGCGCACTGATGCGCCGGCTCGACGGACTCTCGTACGCGAACTTCACGACCCCGTTGTCGGGATCGCGAATCGAGTCCACCCGCTGCGCGCTTGTCCAGACCGTTGTCGTCCGTCCGCCAGGCGCGGTCACGCTGGTCAGGACCGTCGTGCAGTCGCTCGGCGAAGCATAGGTGAAGGTGTAGACCTGCCCGCCGCCTTCCGCAGGGAGCGCGATGGTAATGACCCGTCCGCAAGCATCGTACGCGAAGGTGGTCGTGTGGCCCAGGCGGTTCACGGTACTCGTATGTCGGTAACCCGGGGCGCTCCCGGTCGTCCAACCGAAATGGACGCGCACTCCGTGCGGAACGATGCGCACGTAGTCGGCCGTTCGCGCGTCGAGGGTATCCGGGTTGGTCAGGTTGGGGGCGGCGTAGAGATTCACGCCCACGGACGAATACGTGTGAACCGAACCGTCGCCTCCAATCACGACCCTCCGGCCATCGGCGAGACCGAGAATCTTGTCTTCGAGGCCCACGAGCCACCACCCCGCACCGAACGGGCTATCCTTGCGGTTAACCACGGCAAGTTCACCGGTCACGCTCGTCGCGTTCCGCGAAACGCCGAGGTAGATCGTGGCGACTTCCAAGGTGTACTGGTAGACTGACGTCACATCCAGCGCCGCCGAATAGCCGAGCGCGATGCGGCGTGTTGCCCCCGGGGTCCAGTCACCGCCGACCCAACGGGCCCGGGCTACCTCTCCACGCCCGGTGATCGTCAGGATCGCCTCGATGGAGTCGGGCACGCTTGCGCCGCTCGCGAGCGTGACGTTTGCGGCCACGGTCGGATAGGGATCCGCGAACGCGCTGTTGTAAAGCAGCGTGGGGACTCGGGCCTTGTTCAGCGTCCGCGTCGCCGGTAGAGGGTGGATCACTCGCAGATCGCCGCACTCGAAGGCGGCCGCCGATCCGGCGGCGATGGTGAGACAGGCGCCGCGCTCGACGGTACTGCCGGGATTCACGTCCACCACCGACACGACCGGCGCGGGTGCACCGACCGCCGTTAGGGCCACCGAGGCAGAGTCTCGGAGCGTGTTGGTATCGAATGTATCGAACACCTTCACCATGCCCGTTCCGGTGGTGCCAGCTGCTCCCAGGGTGTACGTGAGGGTGACGACGCGGCTCTCGCCCGGCGCTACGTTCGACAAGCTCCCCGTTGGCGTGACGCCACAGTTGGTTACCCCAGTGCAACTGTAGTCCAGCGCGAGGGTCGCGTCGACCGCGCCGCGGTTCTTGACGAAGAATCGCTGCGACGCAGTCGCACCGGCGAAGCCCTGCCGCTCCGGCAGCTCAGGCCGCACCGCCACGCTGTGGGAGAACGTGGTCGCGTACGTGACGCCGTTGTAGGTCTCGGGGTTCGCGCCGCCCCCGTCGCCCCCGCGGAACGCGAACGCGCCCCCGGCCCCGTTGCTCGGAGGCGTAAACGACTTCGCCTTCAGTCGGAGGCTGTCATTGAGCCCGAGCCCGGTGACCGTGATCGCCTGCTGCTCGTGGCTCCAGGTGCAGGTCCTGGCCGCATACGGCGGGGGACCCGATGGGTAGCCGCAATTGTAGTAGTACGTCCCCCGCTCGACCCAACCGCTGCCGTCGTTCGTCTCGATCGCGACCACCAGGGAGGAGGACCCGTACTGCGAGGAGTGGGCGTTGATCGAGACGGTCACGAAGTAGTGGACCGTGTAGATGTTGTCGAACGCCCCGCCCGGATCGAGGTTCAACCCGGCCGTCCCGCCCGCGTCGCTGACCTGGTTGCCGCTCGCGAAGTCGTCCGACTGCGGCGTCGTGGGGACGACGACGGGCACATTGTAGGAACCGACATCGCTGACCCCGCCGCCGGAAGCGGTCAGGCTCAGGGTCCCGGTCCCAAGGGCTCCCACGCTGTAGTACGCCGTGTCGGTGGCAGCCGCGCCCGCGGCGAGGGTCACGCTCGTGAGGTTGATCCGCGTGCAGGTCACGTTGCTTGACCCACTGCAGCTCAGCGTGTAGGTCGTCTGAACGTTGCCGGTATTCGTGATGGTGAACGTCTGGCTGTAACCGCCTGTGTTCGCGGGCCGAGTCGGGGCCGTGGCTCCATCGGGGGTGACCGACACGGCGGGCACGGGCGGCCCAGTCACTGTCACGTTGTAGGACCCCTGGTCCGACGCCCCCCCAACCGCGCCGTCGGCAAAGACCGACAAAACGCCCGTTCCCGGACCACCAACACTGAACGTGGCCGTTACCGGCCCGGTACCGCTGGTCTTGCTCAAACTGACGTTCGTGATCGGCCCGGTCGCCGAATACGAGAGACTGTAAGTGTCGGGGCAGTCTCCCGTATTGGTAACGCTGAAGTTCAGGGTGTTGCCATTTGTGTTCGCGTTGACCGTAGCTGGACTACCGTCCGGCGTCACCGAGACCGCATACGGCACATCAGCCGCGGCCGCGTCGTCGCCCGTGAGGAAGTCGGGCGCAGGGCCCGACGGCGTCTTGGCCGCGGCTCTCTGCGGACAGATCCCAGCAGCCTCTATCGCGGGAAAACGTCCGACCTGGACTGCTGTGTCTCGAGATGCGGTGGCAATGAATGCCGGTGCCGTGAGCACGAGTGCGGCGACGGGCCAGGGCTGACGGAGAAGCACGGAAACCTCGGCGGATCGGGTCGACCGAGGTCAGGGCACGCGGCGTGCCCGAGTTGGACAAAGGCTCCGGGTCGGTAAATCAATGACTTAGCGAGCTGCGACGGGCGGCAAAGTTCACTCGTTCACGAAAGTTCAGTGAACTCGGGTGAACTAGTGAACTTTGGCTTTGCTCGAAGCGAGATGCCGAGCGCCCTGAGGCGCTTGAAGAAGGTTGTCCGCCCGACACGCAGGGCCGTCGCCGCCCGTTCGACGTCCCAGTCCGTCCGGTCGAGAACGGCGAGCAGGTCGTCCCGGGTGAGCAGCGAGCTGACGAGGTGTCCCACGGGACCCGACGGCGATGGGCCAGGGCCGCCGAGCGCGATCGCCTCCGCTACCGCCCAGGGCGGCAGTGTGCCGTCCTCGACCAGTTGCCCGGCCCGCTCGATCGCCATCCGAAGCTCCCGCACGTTGCCGGGCCAGCCGTAGTTGAGCAGCACACCCTCAACCGGGACTTCGAGGCGACGACCTTGCAGGTCCGCAAAGTGCTCGGCGAGTGGGATGATGTCCTCTGGGCGCGCGGCGAGGGGGGGCAGCTCGATCACGACGCCTGCGACCCGTTGGAAGAGATCCCGCCGGAAGGGGCCCCGACCGAGGGCAGTCCAGATGTCGTCCTGGACCGCACAGATGACGCGCAAGTCCACCCGCCGTTTGACGGCGGCGCCGAGCGCCTGTACCTCCCCAGACTCTAGGACCCGGAGCAGCTTCCCCTGCGCTTCCGGAGCAAGGCTAGTCAGCTCGTCGAGAAACAGAGTCCCGCGGTCGGAGCGCTCGATGTGTCCCACGCTCGCCTCCACGGCCCCTGTGAACGCACCGCGCCGATGTCCGAAGAGGAGGCTTTCGACCATGTCACGTGGCAGGGCACAGCAGTTGACGTCCACAAGGGGGCCCGGCCGGCCGCTGCGCTCATGAATATGCTGGGCAAACAGTTCCTTGCCGGTGCCAGTCGCACCGACGAGAAGGACCGGCAGACGCGTCCGCGCGTAGCGTTCCGCAAGCACGAGCGCCCGACGGATGGCCGGCGAGACACCGACGATCACCGCCCCACCCCCTTCGGCAGCCTCGGCGCCGTCACGCTGTCCGCATCCGCGTCCGTCTTGAGAATGCGAGGCGTCAAGAACAGGTACAGCTCCGTCTCTGTCTTCCGGCGATCGGCGCTCCCGAACAACCCGCCGATGATGGGTATCCCTGAGAGGATCGGTATGCCCGACTGCGTGCGCTCGCGCTGCTGGTCTCGCAGGCCGCCGAGGACGATCGTCTGACCGTCCTTGACGAGCACCTGCGTCACTGCCTCGCGCGTCGAAATCACGGGGGCATCGAATTGCACTTCGCTCGTCGCGGCGTTCACCTCCTGTTGAACGACCAGCGAGACGTAGCCGTCCTGGTTGATCGTCGGCCGGATGGTGAGCCGGGTGCCGACATCGCGGTATTGGACCACCTGGTCCCGCGTCGGCGTTTCGGTCGGCAGGGAGCGACTGACCTGCACGAACGGACGCTGCGAGCCCACGAGCAGGCGCGCTTCCGTGTTGTTCGACGCGAGCAGCACGGGGCGAGAGACGATCTGCACGTCCCCCTTGCTCGCCGCCGCCCGAAGGGTCGCATCGATCTCGGCGTGGCCGAGGTTCATCAGATGGATCACCAAGTCGCCGAGCCCCCCGCCCACACTTTTCGCGTCCACCGTCCCATTCCCTTGATCAACGGATTGTGGCGGGAGGAACAGATCGGACCCGAAGGAGAAGCTCCGGTCGTGCCGTGCCTCGACGATCATGACCTCGATCAGGACCTGAAGCGGCCGGATATCGAGCTGCTCGACGCCCTGCTTCAGGACGTCATAGTCTTGCTGCGACGCCCGGATCAACAACGAATTCGTCAACTCGTCCGGGACGATCGTGACGGGCCCGGCGAGCGCCGCGGGTTTCGTTCCCGGCGCGGCCGCAGGGGCACTCGGTCCGGGCGGAGGGGCGCCGGCCGGTGGCACCACATTGCGCCGCAGCTCGTCGGAGAGCGTCGCCGCGGCGGAGCCGGTGCGACCCGAAAACTCGCCTCCTGCCCCGAACAATAGGTTGACGGTCGCGGCGACGTCGGACGCGCGGGCGTGCTTGAGGCGGATGACGAACAACTGGACGGGAGCCCCGCTACCCTGCCCTGCCGCCCCGGGCGGTAGACCCGCACCACCCCCAACCCCACCGGGCGGTAGAGTGCGGGAAGGGGCGGTAGCGATCCGGAAAAACGCCGAGTCTTCGGTGAATTCGAGGTTCTGCGATTCGACTAGACCCTTGAGCAGTTCTCGCACCCCGGCGCGCGGCACGGGCGCGGGTGTCTCGAGCGACACCTTCACCGCTTGGATGCTCCCCACCAACACCGGCTTCGGCAGGTAGCGGCCTAGCGCCTGGATCACACCGCGGATATCAGCATCCACGAAGCGGACCAAGATGCTGTCGTTCACCGCGCGAACCGCGGCCGTATCCTGAGCGGCGAGAGGGACAAGCGCACCGATAACAAGAGCAACCACGGCGGCAACCTCCACCGTCCTCCACCGCCCTCCACCAACCTCCACCGCCTTCATCTCCATGGCTCCCTCACCGTCAGCGTCCACGTCGTGTCGAGCCCCGTGACCACGACCCGATCGGGCTTGATCGCCTTCACGCGGAGGCCCGCGATCGCCTCGCCGCTCCGCACCGGACGAGGGCCCTCGACGCCCGGCAGCCCCTCGACCAGCGCCGTGGGATCGCGCCCGCTGTCCCACACGATCCCGACGAGAGCGAGCACCGGCTTTGGAGCAGGCGGTGTCGCCGGCAGCGCGAGCCGCACCGGGTCATAAACGACGTCGCTCGGACGGCGCGTGATACGGAACGGATCGCGCGCGACGAGCGCGGCGGCGAGCGAATCGGGATGTGCCTCGACCGGTGGCGCGGCGACCTGCGCAGCGGTCGCCACTCGCTGCGGCAGCGCGACGCGTACCAACGGCGCCGCGACTAGCCGGACCCCCAGCGCGAGCCCGACCCAGCCCGCGGCGATCCAGGTCGCGTTCAAATGTCTAGGGCTCACGGCTCCCCCGTTTCCCGTTTCCCGCTTCCCGTTTCCGGGCCTTCCAGAAACCACCCCGTCACCGTCAGCTCCACTCTCAGCACCTCCGGCACTCTGTCCGCCGACCCCGCGTCCACGGCCGTGACCCTGAGCTCCCGCACCGCGAGCGCCACCTTGCCGAACTCGAGCGTCTGGAGCACGCCCACGAGTCCCCGCACGTCACATTCGAGTGCCGCGCGCAGCGTGGCGCGGCGGAGCCGACCCCGGACCACCGAGTCTGGCACGGGATCCACCCGTTCGAGCTTCGCTTGATGGCCCGAGGCGGCGAGGTTGACGCGCCCCGACAAGTCGGCCACGGCCTCGGGGGCGCTGTTACCACTCAGGATCTTGGGCGCGAGACCAATCAGCGCCTGGCCGAGCTGAGCGGCGGAATCGCGCAACACTGCTGCGTCAGCGAGATCAGCTCGGGCGCGGGCGAGCAGCGCCGCCCGCTCGCGCAAGCCAGCCTCGACGGCAAGCGCGGATCGCACCGTCCAGGGCAGGACGCGGAGCAGCAGGAGCGCAACGGCGACGCTGACGCTGCCGATCACGAGCGCGCGACGGTCCCGGGAGGTCATGAGGAGCGCCAACCCGTTGACGCGCGGCTGAAGCCGCGGCTCGGCGCCTGCCCGTGAACGGGCAACACCCGCTTCAGCGGGAGATGCCGAGTCGCGGCCTCGGCCGCGCTCTGGGAACGCAACACACGACTCTGCTGGGCCGTCACGACCCGTCCCGCCTCCCTCGTCCCCCTTCTCCTCCAAAAAGGACCGTAAACCGCTCCCACTCCCTCCCTGCAATCGGCTCTCGCACCGCGGGCCCGCCAAGACGAACCCCCGCGAGGCTGCCGAGCCGATCGAGTCGCGCCACGACATCGGTGGCGTGGCG
>Ga0066652_100000697_pt1 | contig 16440 bp, 9 predicted proteins | sample GraSoiAngelo_101_FD_71413 | JGI IMG/M metagenome (GOLD analysis project Ga0066652, IMG submission 71413) | Grasslands soil microbial communities from the Angelo Coastal Reserve, California, USA - 14_0903_02_30cm | ecosystem: Environmental > Terrestrial > Soil > Grasslands | place: USA...
CGGCGTGCGCATGTCGCCCTCATACGCCTCGTATCTGCCGAAGATCCGCTCGAACCAGAACGGTCCAGCCCTGCGCACGAGCAACGGCGCGAGCTACTGGAAGCTGCTCTTCCTCGAATTCGCTCCGGCCGTCTCCAACGCCAGCGCGAACCTCGTCGAGTTCGGCGTCGCCGGCTCGAGCCAGTCGTCGCTGTCCGGCGTGCCGCAACACCTCGTGATCGATCGCTGCTACCTGCACGGCGATGCGGGCTGGGGCCAGCGCCGCGGCGTCGCGCTCAACAGCGGCGACGCGCAGATCGTCAATTCGTACTTCTCGGAATTCAAAGGCGTCAGCCAGGACACGCAGGCCATCGCCGGCTGGAACGGTCCTGGACCGTTTCTGATCGAGAACAACTACGTCGAAGCCGCGGGCGAGAACATCCTGTTCGGCGGATCCGATCCCTCGATCCCGAATCTCGTCCCGTCGAACATCACGATCCGCCGCAATCTGATCACGAAGCAAACGAAGTGGATGACCGAGTCGTGGACGGTGAAGAACCTGATCGAGTTCAAGAACGCCGCGCACGTGAAGGTCGAAGGCAACACGATCCAGAACAACTGGGCGTCGGGCCAGCAGGGCTACTCGATCCTCATGACACCGCGGAATCAGAGCGGCACCGCGCCGTGGACCGTCGTCAAGGACATCACGGTGCAGAACAACGTCATCCGTCACATGTCGGGGGGGTTCAACGTCCTCGGGTGGGACAACCTCGCGAACAGCCTGCAGACGCAGGACATCGTGATCCGCAACAACCTGATGTACGACGTGACGACGGCGTGGCAGACGCCGAATCATCCGGCGCCCGCCCGGTTCGCGATCATCGGCGGCGGACCGAAAAACATCACGATCGACCACAACACCGTCGACAACAACGGCAGCAGCACGATCTTCTTCTACGGCGGCTATGCGCCCAGCGGCGTCAAGATTCCGGGGATGGAGATCACCAACAACCTGCTGCGCGACAATTCGTACGCCATCTACGGCGACAAGTACGGCGAAGGCTCGGTCGGCCTGGCGGCTTACGCGCCGACCGCGGTCACCGTCCGCAACACGTTCGCGGGCGGAGCCTCGAAGCAGTATCCGACCGGCAACGACTTCCCGACGCAGGCGCAATGGTTCGCGGACTTCATCGGTGAGCTGGCGGGCGACTACCGCCTGACGTCGACGAGCCTGTCGAACAACAGCGGCACCGACGGCAAGGACCTCGGCGTCGACTTCACGGAACTGAACGCCGCGCTGAACGGGTCGTCGTCATCGACGATCGAACCGCCACCGCCACCGCCGCCGACGACGGGCACGATCAAGATCGAGTTCGAGAACTACGACGCCGGCGGCCAGGGCGTCGCCTACAACGACACCACGTCGGGCAACAGCGGCGGCGTCTTCCGCAGCAACAGCGTCGATATCCAGGCAACGACCGACACGGGCGGCGGCTACAACATCGCCTGGGTGAAGGCGACCGAGTGGCTGAAATACACGACGACGCTTGCCGCGTCCAGAACCTATTCGATCGACGTCCGCGTCGCCTGCAGCGGGAGCGGCGCCGCGTTTCACATCGAAGTCGACGGCGTGAACAAGACCGGATCGATCGCCGTACCGAACACGGGTGGCTGGCAGACGTGGACGACGGTGACCAGGACCGGCATCTCCCTGTCCGCGGGCTCACACGTCTTCAAAGTCGTGATGGACACCAACAGCAGCAGCGGCTCGGTCGGCAACTTCAACTGGTTCGCCATCCGTTAGGAGTCGACACCGCGCAGGAAGCGGGAAGCGTATAATCCGCGGCTATGCGTCGCTGCGATATGCTGACCGTCCCGATGCTGATTCTTTTCGCGGCGCTCCCGCGCGCCGCCGACGCGCCGAAACAGCTGATCGCGCATCGCGGCGCATCCGGTTATCGTCCCGAACACACGCTCGCCTCGTATCGGCTCGCGATGGAACAGCATGCGGACTTCGTCGAGCCGGATCTCGCGGTGGCGAAGGACGGCGTCCTGATTTGCCTGCACGACGACACCCTCGAACGGACGACGAACATCGCGGAGGTCTATCCCGATCGCGCGTCGGCCAGCGTGCCCGACTACGCGCAGAAGGATCGGCGCAGTCAGAAGCACTGGCTCGCCAACGACTTCACGCTGGCTGAGATCAAGAAGCTCGACGCGGGGAAATGGTTCAAGCCTGAGTTCGCGGGCGAGCGCGTGCCGACGTTCCAGGAACAGATCGATCTCGTCCGCGGCAAGCCGGGAACCGGCATCTATCCCGAGCTGAAATCACCGGAACTCTATCGCTCGCGCCATGTCGATCAGGTGAAGCTGTTCGTGGACCTGATCAAGAAGAACGGCCTGGACAAGCTGGAGTCGCTGAGGACGACGCCGGTCGTCATTCAGTCGTTCGACATCGAAGCGATCCGGCAGGTTTCGAAGGATCTGCCGACCGTGCCGCGGGTGTTCCTGACGTCACGCGACGAGGACGTCACCGAAGCGAAGCTCCGCGAGCTGAAGACGTTTGCCACCGGCATCGCGCCTGAAAAAATCGTCGTCGCGCGCCATCCGGAGCTCGTCGGGACTGCGCATGCTCTCGGACTGACCGTGACATGCTGGACCTTCCGCGCCGACGAACAGACATCGTTCGCGAACGTGCGGGACGAGATGTCGCACTTCCTCTACACCTACGGCATCGACGCGCTCTTCACCAACAACCCGGATCAGTTTCCGCGGCGCTGACACGCGGACATCGACGTTTACCGTCCGTGCATCCGTTCGAGCCGGCGAGTGGCCAGGCGAGCGAGCAGTGAGCAGCCGAGAACCATCGTGACCAGCACGAGCGCGCCCGCCCACGCCTGGTGGTGCCAGTCCTCGTACGGAGAAATCGCGTAGGTGAACACCTGCACGGTCAGCGACGAAATCGGCTGCGTCAGCTTTGTCGTGAAGAACCGGTTGTTGAACGCCGTGAACAGCAGCGGAGCCGTCTCCCCCGCCACGCGCGCGAGCGCGAGCACGACGCCGGTGACGATGCCTGGCAGCGCCGCCGGCAGGACGACGCTGAACACGGCCCGGGCGCGGGTCGCGCCGAGCGCCAGCGCGCCTTCGCGCACCGATCCCGGCACCAGCAGCAGCAGCTCCTCGGTCGTTCGCGCGATGATCGGAATCATCATCGTCCCCAGCGCGAAGCCGCCGGCCAGCGCGCTGAACTGCTTGAACGGCAGCACGGCGACCGCGTAAGCAAACACGCCGATGACGATCGACGGCACGCCGTTCAGCGTGTCCGCGGCGAAGCGGACGAGCGACGCGAAGCGGCTCCCCGCGTACTCCGACATGTAGACGCCGGCGACGACGCCGATCGGAACAGCCATCACCGCGGCGAGCCCCGTGAGCATGAGGCTGCCGACGATGGCGTTGGCCATGCCGCCGCCCGGCTCCCCGACCGGCAGCGGCATGTGCGTGAAGAAGCCGAGCGAGATCGAGCCGATGCCCTTGGTGATGACGAAGAAGAGGATGAACGCGAGCGGCACCAGCGCGAGCAGCACCGTAAAGGCGCAGAAGCCGACGAACAGCGAGGACAGGAGCCTGCGCCGGGCGAGCGCGTTCACGCGGCGGCCTCTGCCGAGGCGGCCGGCGGCTCAAATGTCGCGCCGGCGCGGGGCGCCATCGACCAGATCAGCAGACGCGACAGCGAGTTGACGATGAGTGTGATGACGAACAGCACGAGGCCGATCTCGATCAGCGCGCCGAGATACAGCGCGTCGGCGGCTTCGGTGAACTCGTTCGCGATCACCGCCGCCATGGTGTACTGCGGCGCGAACAGCGACAGCGATATTTTGGGATTGTTGCCGATCACCATCGTCACGGCCATCGTCTCGCCGAGCGCGCGGCCGAAGCCGAGCATGATCGCTCCGACGATGCCGGTGCGGCCGTAGTGCAGCGCGGCGCGAATCGCCTCGAAGCGCGTGGCGCCGAGCGCGTACGCGGCTTCGCGCTGTGCGAGCGGCACCGCCTTCAGCACTTCGCGCGAGACCGACGAGGTGAACGGAATCACCATGATCGCGAGGATGAGCGCGGCCGAGAGCATGCCGAGGCCGAGCGGCGGCCCGCTGAAGAACGGCAGCTGCCGCACCGGGTCCGGCAAAGACGTCTCGAGCCATCGCACGGCCGGGACCATCACGAAGATGCCCCAGAGGCCGTACACGATCGATGGAACCGCCGCGAGCAGCTCGGTGAGGAAGACGAGCGGCTGCCGCAGCATTGCCGGGCACAGTTCGGAGATGAAGATCGCGATCCCGAGCGCGACGGGTGTGGCGATCGCCAGCGCGAGAATCGACGAGTACAGCGTGCCCCAGATGAACGGCAGCGCGCCGAACTCGCCGGAGACCGGATCCCAGATTTCCGTGCGCCAGAAGGTGAAGCCGAACTTCTCGATCGAGAGCCACGAATCGCGCACGAGCACGATGCCAATCGCGCAGACGATCAGCACGAGGACGAGCGCGAACGCGCCCGTCCCGAGCCGGAATCCCCAATCGCGCGACTTGTTCATCACCGATCCGCCTGACGTGCGCGACCCGCCCGACCTGTCCGCCCTACGAAGTCTTCACCTTCGCCAGCGCGTCCATCTCCAGCTTGACGACGGCTGCGGGGAGCGGCGCATAGCCGAGGTCCGCGCAGTATTTCTGGCCGTCGGTCAGCGCCCACTTCACGAGGTCCACCATCGCCTTCGACTGTGTCTTGTCCTTCGGGTTCTCGTAGAGCAGCAGCCAGGTGAACGACGAAATCGGATAGACGCCCTTGCCGGGCGCGTTCGTAATCGACACACGGAAGTCCGCCGGCATCAGCGTCGCAGCCGCGGCGGCTGCGACCGTCACCGATTCGACGCTCGCCCTCACCTGCTCGCCGGCCATGTTCTGCACGGAGCCGAACGCAATCTTGTTCTGCAGCGCGTAGATCAATTCGACGTACCCGAGCGATCCAGGCGTCTGCGTGACGAGTGCCGCGACGCCTTCGTTGCCGCGGCCGCCGACGCCGGCCGGCCAGTTGACGGAGGTGTTGACGCCAACTCGCTTCTTGAATTCATCGGACGTTTTCGACAGATAGTCGACCCAGATGTAGGTCGTGCCCGAGCCGTCGGCACGATGGACGACGGTGATGTCGGATGCCGGCAGCGCGACTCCGGCATTGAGCTTCGCGATTGCGGGATCGTTCCATCTGGTGATCTTCCCCATATAGATGTCCGCGAGCACCGGTCCGCTGAACTTCAGCTCCGCCTTCATGTTCGGAATGTTGTAGACCGGGACGACGGCGCCGAGCACGGTCGGGAAATGCAGGATTCTGCCAGGCGCGGCCGTCAGCTGATCGTTGGTCATCGGACCGTCGCTGGCGCCGAAGAATACCGTCTGACTGGTGATCTGGCGGATGCCGCCGCCGGATCCGATCGGTTGATAGTTGATCTGCACGTTGCCGTGCAGCTTGTTGTATTCCGAAAACCACTTCGTGTAGATCGGCGCGGGAAACGTCGCGCCGGCGCCGTTGATCTGCAGCGTCTGCGCCGAGACCGCGGCGGTGGCGGCGCAGGCGAGCGTTGCGGCGAGGATGCGGTTCTTCATGAGGGTCTCCTAGAAATTGATCAGGCCGTGCACGGCGACCTTGGTCTGCGCGGGGAGAAAGGGCGTGAAGTTGTCGAACATCTGACCGTCGTAATCGAGCATGAGCGCGCACGAAACCGTTCCCTGATGCGGGAACCAGTACGAGATGCCGGCAATCGTGCGGTTGCGCGTCTGCGTGTCGAGCGCAGTGTTGGGCGTCAGGTGGTCGTAGCGCAGCAGCGCCTCCCACGACGAGCCGTTCTCGAACGGCTTGCGGGGCGTCGCCCAGAACGACCAGCCGCTCGACGCGACGTCCGGCTTGGCGATCGACGGCTGATCGTGCGCCTTGATCGCGTCGAAGCCGGCGTTCAGATAGTGGGACTCGAACGTCACCTGGCCGACGGCGCGCGTCCGTTCCGCGTCCTTGATGTAGTTGTCGCCGAAATAGAAGCCGGTGACCCGCAGGCCGCGCGCGATCGGCGCAGCGCCGGCGAACGGCCGTACCGTCCCGCGGACTTCGATCGCTTTCTGATCGTTCGGATCGTTCCGCGCGTATCCGTCGCCGTTGTAGACGCCGACGTGCACCTCGCCGTAATTGTTCGGGATGTTCCAGTGGAACGACGCGCCCGCGTCGGCGGAATTGTAATACCCCTCGCGCTCGGTGAACGTCGTCCCCTGGAAGCGATACCGGTAGATGCTCTCCTCGTAATCGAGGAGCGGCGTCTGATGAATGCCGAGACGGACCCACGAGCCCCGGGTCATCCAGTCATCGAGGTTGAACTGCGCGTAGGCGTACTTGATGCGGAACACGAGGCTGTCGTTCGAAATCGTGTTGCCGGTCGCGAGTGTCACGAGTCCGCTTTCCCGCACGACGTCGGGCGTGATGCGGAACGCGACGATGTGCGACAGATTGCCGGTGATATTGATGTAGGACCGCGCGACGTTGAACGCGTTCGGGCTGATGGTGTTGCCGTCGGCGTCGGTCGCGGTCGGATTCGTCTGGAACGTGTAATCCATGTACAGCGTCGCGCCGACCTTGATCGAGGGAGTGTCGTCGGGCGGGGTGTAGCCGGCTGCGGGAGTGACCTGAGCCGCCGCTGAGATTGCCGTCGCAATCACCATCGCCGTCGCACACACACGCAGAATCATCATGGGCCGACGGTACGACAAGCGTGTATCCGGCGGAATTCGTCCGTGTTACGGACGCGTTAAATTGGGCAGGTGTTCTTTGCGCGTCGCGCGGACGTGCCATCCGTCGACGGGGATCGCACACACGCGCGTCATTCAGGCGCGAGGTCCGGAGTATCGAGTACGGCGTCGCGTCGTCGCCGCGGTTTTTTTGCCGCTGCCGCGCGGTCCGCAGCAGCCGGCTTCGCCGGCGCGAGGCCGGGAAGTGGCGCGCGGCTCTTCACGTCCTGCCGCTCGCGGTCGCGGACGAACGCTTTGATGATCTTCAACGCCGCCCGCGCCTCGCGCTCGGTGCGGCGGCCCTTGAAGTACGCGGCCAGCTCGCGGTTCGCGCGCAGCACCTCCTGGTCGCGCATCGCCAGCTCCGACGGCGCGACGCCGGGGGCGCCCGCGACCCGTTTTTTCCGTCCCATGCGCTCAGCATATCCCGAGGCGGCGGCGGAGCGTCTTACCAGATCACCTTGACCCCCAGCTGCACCTGTCTCGGATCGAACGTCGAGGTGATCGTGCCGAAGCTCGTGTTGCTGCGGTTGGCTGCCGGCGGCGTGAAGTTGACGCGGTTGAACAGATTGAACGCTTCCAGTCGGACCTGCAGGCGTACCGAGTTGCCGAGCGGCAGGTTCTTGGTCGCAGCGGCGTCGAACTGCCAGAAGTTCGGGCCGCGGACGTCGTTGCGCGGCGCGTTGCCGAACGGCTGGCTCGGATCGGTCGGCGCCGCGACGCACGCCGGATTGAACCAGCCCGAGTTCGACGGGCTCGCGGCGTACGGATCGCACGTGATATTGGGCCGGTAGTTGTTCGCGCCCGAGAAGTCGTTCGTGATCGCCGAGACCTGGGACGCCGCGGACGGCGTATAGGTGAACGTGACCATTTCGCCTGACGTGATCATATTGATGCCGGCGATGTCCCAGCCGCCGACGATCGCGTCGAGCGCCGGCGACATGCTGCCGCCCCACCGCTTGCCCTTCCCGAACGGCAGCGCGTAGATGAAGCTGGTCGTGCTGTTGTACGGCTGGTCGTAGCCCGAGATGCCGTAGTCGGCGTCGAGGTTGCGCAGATCCTGCGGCGCGGGAAAGTTGCCGTTCTGATTCTCGAGCGAGCCGGCGCCGTTGTCCTTCGCGCGCGACAACGTGAGCGATTCCAGCAGCGTCACCTCGGCGCCCATCCGCCATTCGAACTTCGTCTGGAACGCGTTGTAGAGTGACCGCCCGCCGTTGAACACGTCGGTGATGTCGCCGAAGGATTGAATCGGCCTCCGCGCCGCCAGCGGAATGGTGCCGGCGGCGTTGTTGGGCACGGCCTGGTTGTAGTTCGCGATGAGCAGTAGATCGTCGCCCTTGTTGCCGACGTACGCCAAGTCGAGCAGCATGCGCGGACCGAGCTCGCGCTGCACCGACGCGTACCAGCTCTGCACGTGACCGGCGTGGAAATCGCGCGGGATGTAGCTGACGAGGGCGGTCTGCGGGTTGAACTTCGACGGATCGGTGAGCCCTGCGGGATAGCCCTGCTCCGTCGGGCGGAACGACGGCGCGGTCGCATCGCTCTGCACGACCGCCGCGCGCACGACCTGCGGTCCGTTGATGCCGAGCTCGTTGGCCGATCCGATGCGGTTGACATGGATGTAGCTGATGCCCCAGCCACCGCGCACCACCGTCTTCGGCGTCGCCGTGTACGCGAAGCCGAGGCGCGGAGCGAAGTTGTTGCGGTCGGGTTCGACGAGCGCGCGATCCGCAATCGACCCGTCCCTCGCGCTGATCATCGTGTTCGTCGTCGGATCGAAGTTCGTGAGGACGTTGTTCGCGTCCCACATCGGCGATCCGTATTCGTACCGCAGTCCGGCGTTCAGCGTCAGCCGATCGTTGACGCGGAAGTCGTCCTGCACATAAGCGAAGTGCAGGTCCTGCCGCACGGTCGTGATGAGGAAGGTGCTGAGCGCGTACTGCGACCTGAGGCCGAGCATGAAGTCGGCGAGGTTGTACAGATTGCTCGATGTCGCGCCCGCCGGCCGCGTGAACTGACCCGTGTAGGTGTCGAGGCCGTACAGCGGATTCACGTCCTGCACTTCGACGGAGATCTTCTGATACTCGTAGCCCGCCTTCAGTGACTGGCGTCCGCGCAGCCAGGAGTAGTTGATCTTCGGGTTCCAGACCGTCGGGTACTGCCACTGCGGATTCGTCGCCTGGCGTCCGAGTCCGGCGTAGCCGCTGATGCTCTGCGACGGCAGTCCGCCCGCGATGCGCGGGTCGGTCGGCAGGCCGCCGATGCCGAAGCTGTCGCTTGCGCCGAGCGCCGGCGGATTCTTGCCGCCTTGCGTGTTCGACCAGCCGAAGCGGATCTCGAGCAGCGAGCTGTCGTTGGCGACGTAGCTCGTCCCGAGCACGAGCTGCTTGTTGCGGGCGTAGATGTTGCCGTTGCCGCCGCCGCCCGACGGCAGCGGAATCGGCGGGTCGTCGTTCGTGTTCAGTTCGCGCCACCCGAAGCGGCCGAACATCGACAGCGTCGCCGACGCCTGCAGGTCGATCTTGCCGCCGGCCTTGTCGGTGTGGTTCGTGAAGTCCTGCGCGATCGAATAGTTGTTCGCCGCGCCTGCGACGTTCGGCGCCGGCAGCCCGCCGAGCACCTGCTTCGCGAACGCCGTCATCGGAATCGGCGTGCCCGCCGCGTACACGACGCCGTTTCGCGGATCTTTGACGTCGACCGACAGGATGCCGGCATCTTGCTGCGTGGTCGGGAGCGTCGAGAAGGCCGCCGCTTTCTTGTCCTGGCGGAAGCCCTCGAAATCGCCGAAGAAGAACGCCTTGTTCTTCACGATCGGACCGCCAACGACGGCGCCGTACTGGTTGCGCGTGAGCGGCGGCTTCTGGCCGTCGGGAGGTGTGAAGTACGGCGACGCGTTGAGCGCCGTGTTGCGGAAAAACTCGTAGACGGATCCGCTCAGATCGTTGCCGCCGCTGCGGTACGCGACGTTGACGGTCGCGCCCGCGGCCCGGCCATATTCCGCGCTCTGATTGTTCGTCACGAGCCGGAACTCGGAGACGGCGTCCGGCGACGGCTGCATCACCTGATTCGAGAAGCCCTGATTGCTGGTGCCGTAGGCGTTGTTGTCCACGCCGTCGATCAGGAAGTTGTTGAACGTGCTGCGCAGGCCGTTGACGTTGAATGCGCCCTCGCGCGGCGTGCCGTTGGTGCTCTTGTTGAGCGCCGATTGCCTGACGCCGACCGACAGCAGCGCGAGCGACGAGTACTCGCGGCCATTCAGCGCGAGGCCGCGCATCTGGTCGCCGGTAATCACCTGGCCGCGCTGGCTCGAATCGGTCTCGAGCAAAGGCGATGAGCCGGTGACGGTCACGCGCTCGGTCACCTGACCGACCGTCAGCGACATGTCAACGCGCATGCGCGCCGCGACCTGCACCTCGACGTTGTCGACGAGCGCGATCGTGAAACCCGACTTCTCCGCCGTCACGACGTACACACCCGGACGCACGTTGACGAATTCGTACGAGCCATCGGCGCCGGTGACCTTGGTCTGCGAAATACCGGTCGCGGTGTTGGTCAACGTGACCTTCGCGTCGGGCACGACGCCGCCGGACGCGTCTCGGACCGAACCGACAACGGCGGCGGTATCGAACTGCGCGGCCGCCGGCGCGACGAGCGGACCGATCAGAATGGTCAGCAGGAGCAGGATCTTGCGGGTTACCGATGGCATCACTCACCTCCGGAATCAGACGGAACCGTCATCGTACGAACGCGCGGTGACGCGAGCGCGAAACGGGCGTAAACAGCGTGACACAACGTGCACGATGAGGTCGGAGCCGTTCAATCGATCGATCAGTCCACGAAACGACGGCGAATGTCGCGCGTCGGACGTAGCTCGGATCGTCGAATGCGACGAACCCGGACGCGACCGTTCCGGCGTAGACGATCAGCGCCAGCGCAGATGCCAATACGCGTTTCTTATGACTTCATCGGAATAATCAATTGGCGGCCGCCACCCGACCTCTGCAGGATCCGCTGACGCATTCACAGCGGAGGGTGGAATGAAGAGAGGCTCCCTACGGTACCTGGCCCTGCTGCTCGCGATGGCCTTCCAGCCAATCGCCGCACACGCTCAAAGCGGCACCTGGACTCAATTGAACGCTCCCGTCCGTGTTCAGGACGCGATGCTGCTCATGGACGGCTCGCTGCTCGTCGAGGAATACGCGAGCCAGACGGGCAACTGGTGGCGGCTGACTCCCGATTCGTCGGGCAATTATCTGACCGGCACGTGGACGCTCGATTCGCACATGCCGGCCGGGTACATCCCGCTGTATTACTGCTCCGCGGTGCTGCCCGACGGCCGCCTGGTGATCCAGGGCGGGGAATACAACTATCAACTCTCCGGCACGCCGCCGGTGTTCACCTACGTCGCTGTCGAGACGAGGACGGGCGCCCTCTACGATCCGAGGACACATTCATGGTCGACGCTGCCTACGCCCGGCACGCGCGTCGGCGACTCGATGTGCTCCGTCGCCGCCATCGGTCCGCACGCCGGGCAGTTGATGCTCGGGCCGAACGGCGGCTCGCCGGTGTACTACCTGAACTTGAGCACGACCCCGACGCCGACGTGGGTGAACCTCCTCGCGACCGGCAAGATCGGCAGCGAGAGCGAAGAAGGATGGACGCTGCTGCCCGATGGCACCTTCCTCGACATTCTCGCCAACGGGACCGGCGTCAACAGCAACCTCACTCAGCGGTACCTCCCGAACCTGAATCAATGGGTCAGCGCGGGGATCAGTCCGGTGCCGCTGAAGGACACGTCGTCTCACGAGACGGGTGCGCAAGTGATGATGTACAACGGCAAGGTCTTCGTTGCCGGCGCGGATCGCAACACCGGGTCCAACGCGGTCTTCACGCCGCCGCCGAACACGAATCCGCCGTCCACGGCGCCCGGCACCTGGGTGGCCGCTCCCGCGTTCCCGCGGAAGCCCTACGCGGCTGCGCCGCCCAGCACGAACTGCATCGGCGTCGCGCCGAACTTGATGTGTCAACTCGACGAGGCGGACGGTCCCGGCGCGGCGCTCGTCAACGGCCGCGTGCTCGTCGCCGCGGCCCCGGGGGTCTTCAATCCCGATACGTACTTCTTCGAGTACGACCCCACGACGGATCTGCTGAATGAAGTCGCGCGGCCTACCAATGCGGCGAACAAGCGCCAGTATCAGTACCACATGGTGACGCTGCCTACGGGCCAGGTGTTCGCGTCCGATGACTCGGCGGTCGTTGAGATCTACACGCCGAGCGGCGGGCCCAATCCCGCGTGGGCGCCGGTCATCATGTCGGTGCCGCACAGCATGGCGCCCGGCAGATCGCACACGATCGCAGGGCTGCAGCTCAACGGCCTCACCGAGGGGACCTACTACGGCGACGACTATTCGTCTGCGACCAACTATCCGATCGTGCGCTTCACCAATCAGGCGACGGGACACGTCTTCTGGGGCACCACGCACGACCGCGACAACTATCAGATCGCGACCGACGGCGTGGTGATCTCGGCGCCGCTCGAGGTACCTGCCGACCTCGAACACGGCACGACCAGCGTCATCGTCATCGCAAATGGCATCGCGTCCGATCCGGTTGAGATCAATCATCCTCCGGTGACGAACACGTCGGTCGCCGGCACGGCGGGTTCGAACGGCTGGTACGTCACCAACGTGTTGGTGACGCTGACGGCGGCCGATCTCGATAACGACATCGCCGCGACGAAGTACACCGTCGACGGCGGCGCTCCGCAGGACTACGCGGTCCCGTTTGCGGTCACCGGCGACCTGGTGCACGTGATCACGTTCTGGAGCGAAGACCAGTCCGGCAACGTGGAGACGGCGGGATCGCAGACGATCAAGATCGACACGACGCCGCCGACGGTGAGGTTCGGCGCGCAGTCGCCGGCGGCGAACGGCTTCGGCTGGAGCAACACGCCCGTTGATATTCCGTTCACGTCCGACGACAACCTGTCGGGCATCGCGTCGGTGTCGCCGGCATCCGTGCATTTCGCTTCAGAAGGGAACGGGCAGACGGTCACCGTTTCGGCCGTCGACGCAGCCGGGAATACGGCAGCGTTCACGTCGCCGGCGGTGAACATCGACCTGACGGCGCCGACGTTGACGCTCACGCCGAGCGTCGGCTCGCTGTGGCCGCCGAATCATGAACTGGTGGCCGACATCATTTCCGGTTCGTCCACCGATTCCGGCTCCGGCGTCGATCCCGACAGCCTGACGTTCCATGTCGTCGACGAGTACGGAGCCGTTCAGCCGTCCGGCCGCGTCACGATTGGGGCAGACGGCCGCTTTACGTTTGCAGCAGTGCTGGAGGCGGCGCGTCTCGGAGCCGATCTCGACGGCCGCGTCTATCAGATCCTCGTCGGCGGACGAGATCGCGCCGGCAATCCCGTCGGTGGATCGACGTTCGTGATCGTCCCTCACGACCAGCGGTAGTTTCCGCGCTGACGTCCTAGAGGCGGATGCGCCGGTGAACGACTGTCTGATCGCCCGAATGAATCGGTAACACACCGTCCGGTCGCGGCGGAATCGCAAGAGCCGCGGCCGGCGGAAGCCCGAGCGATCGCGCGATCACATCGAGCTCCAGCGGCGCGCCTTTCGGCACGGTCAGCGTCAGCGTGAAACCGTCCGGCTGCGGCGCGACATAGCCCAGTGTCCACTCCGGCGACGACGATCGGTACCGCGTCATGTCGACGGCTCTTCCGTCGACCTCGCTCGCGACCACCCTCGCGCCGATCGCTCGCAACCGAATCGAATACGTCCCCGCTGCCGGACGAACGCGAAACTCGAGGCGTCGCTCCGGCCCGTTCGAGGCGTCCGCGACGACGGCGAGATCCGGCACGCCGACGGCGACGGGCGTCGCATCGGCTGCGAGCGTCGGCATCTCCCCCGCGATCGCGCGCGTCCGCCAGTCGGGCGGCGCGACGACGCGCGCCGACCGCGGGACAGGGGCTCCCGGAGGAGACAACGCTCCGAGGGCCTGTATCGCCCACGAACCCGGACGCGCAATCGCCGGGGTCAACAGCCACGCGCGCGAACTGTCGCCGTCGTACGCGTACGCGAGCATCGACGGCTCGGGGTACGTCGCGCTCGGTCGTGCGATCGCCGCCGCGGCCAGCAGCAGCGTGACGGCCGCGCCGGCGAGCATCAACGGCACTCGCCGATCGATGATCATCGTCTCCATATGACGCGCCAGCAGCCAGCATGTCATCGCGACGAATACGGACATGACGATCGCGCCGGTCTCGCTCATGCCGAGCGTGACGACGGCGACGCCGTACCCCGCCGGGACGACGACGGCGAGCACGACGATCGTCGCCGTCCACACCACGGCGCTGCCGATCGCCGTGCGGCTGACGAGCGATGCCGCGGCCACGGCGAGCGCGGGCCACGCAAAGAGGTAGCTCGCTCCCGGCAGCGCCCATACGGTGCCGAGCGCAAACAGCGCCCAGACGAGGACCGCGCCGGCTCGCGCGCCCTCAGCGCTCGCATGGCGCCGCACGAGCGTCCAGCAGCCTGCCGCGATCGCGGTCGCCAGCAGCGCGATCGCCGTCGCGTAGGTTCCGCGAGACGCCGCCGCGCCGGATGCCGGCCCGCCGATCCAGCGATCGAACAGACGGCCGACGCCGGCGGCGGACACGGCGGCGATCGCCGCGGACGCGAGCGTACCGGCAATGCCGCGCGCGATATCGCGCACGCGGCGAGTATCGCGGCGAAGCCGCGTGACGGCGCCGATCGCGACGACCAGCGCAGCGATTGTGACCGGCATCGCGACGCCAACCGGATACACCGCCAGACCGATGACGGGCAGATTAAAGAAGACGGCGTCGCCGGTCCGCGGGCGCGGCAGCGGTTCATCCGCAAATGCGCGCGCCAGCGCGAGCGCCAGTTCCCCGTGATGCTGCACGCTGCCGACGTCCAGATGCGTCACATCGTCGCTCGGCGTGTGATAGCGCTCGACTCCGCCCGAGAACGCGAAGTTCAGCACCGGCTGGCCGAGGAGCACGAGTTCAGAGACGTCCGTATCGTTCGGCAGCAGTCGATACAGCGACGCGGCGAACGACGTTCCCACTGCGCCGCGCACCTGGCGGAGCGCGCGGACCGAATCGAGATTTCCGGCGCCGGTTTCGAACATCGTGGACGGTCCGTCCGTGCCGCGCCCCTCGAAGTTGAGCGCGACGGCCACGTCTTTCGCCCACCGATGCTCGCGCACGAACGCCGCGGCGCCCGTCAGGCCCGACTCTTCGCCGTCGGTGAACAAGACGATGACGTCATGCGCGAGCGCCGGACCCGCACGGAGTGCCCGGACCGTTTCGAGCAGCGCCCCGACCGCGGCCCCATCGTCGCCTGCGGCCGGCGCTGCGGGCACGCTGTCGTAATGCGCGACGAGCAGGACGGCGGGGCCCCCGGCGCTCCGCCCCGACAGCCGCGCCAGGACGTTCAGCACGTGAGCGGCGACGGTGTTGTGCGTCCCGACACCGGTCGTCTCCTGAACCTCCGGCTCGAGACCAGGCGTCTTTAGTGTCGCAACCACGTACTCGCGAACGCGCGCGTGATCGGCCGTGCCGCTCGGATGCGGCCGTTGGGCAATGGCCCGAACGTGCGTCATCGCACGGTCGGCCGAGAACGCCGTCGGGGGCGCCGACGCCGGCAGCGGCGCCGGTGTCCGGCGCGTAAACCAGACGAGCCCTGCGCTCAGACAGGCCAGCGCGATGGCTCCGGACAGCGCGGTTCGCGGCGAGTACATTCGCGGAATCGTAACTGAAACCTTACGCCGGGCCGTCATCGAAGAGCGTCATGCGCGCGGTACAATCCCCGACGCTCGAAAGGGAGACACCATAATGTCCACCGTCGCGAATCTCGCCGAACTGGCGCCCGGCTTCTCGGGACAGCTGCTGCAACCAAGTGATGGCGCGTACGAGGAAGCGCGCCGCATTCACAACGGCCTCATCGACAAACGGCCGGCCGTCATCGCGCGCTGCGCCGGCGTCGCCGACGTGGCGGATGCGGTCAAGCTCGCGCAGACGCTGAACCTCGAAGTCGCGGTCCGTGGCGGCGGCCACAACGTCGCCGGCAAGGGGACGATCGACGGCGGGATCATGATCGACCTCTCGACGATGAAGGGTGTGCAGGTCGACGCGAAGGCGAAGACGGCGCGCGCGCAGGGCGGCGTGTTGTGGAAGGAGTTCAACCGCGAGACGCAGCTCTACGGCCTCGCAACGACTGGCGGCGTCGTCGGCACCACGGGCATCGCGGGACTGACGCTCGGCGGCGGCATCGGCTGGCTGATGCCGAAATACGGCCTCGCGCTCGACAACCTGCGGTCCGCCGAAATGGTCTTGGCGGACGGCGCGGTCGTGCGCGCGAGCGCCGACGAACATCCCGATCTGTTCTGGGCGATCCGCGGCGGCGGCGGCAACTTCGGCATTGCCGCGTCGCTCGAATACAACTGCCACGGCGTCGGGCCGATCATTACGGGCGGCCTCGTCGCCCACCCGATTCAGCGCGCGAACGACGTCCTGAAATTCTTCCGCGACACGTGCGCGAAGGCGCCCGACGACGTGATGCTCGCCTCGGGCCTCCTGTTCGCGCCCGACGGATCGGGCGTGAAG
>Ga0066652_100000698_pt1 | contig 16435 bp, 15 predicted proteins | sample GraSoiAngelo_101_FD_71413 | JGI IMG/M metagenome (GOLD analysis project Ga0066652, IMG submission 71413) | Grasslands soil microbial communities from the Angelo Coastal Reserve, California, USA - 14_0903_02_30cm | ecosystem: Environmental > Terrestrial > Soil > Grasslands | place: USA...
GAATAATACATTTTAGAAAAGAAAAATTTCTAGGGGGGCCTGATGGAGGAGATGGAGGAAAAGGAGGAAATATTCTAATTAGAGGAAATAATAAATTATTTACAATTTATCATTTAAAATATAAAAAACATATTATAGCTGAAAATGGTAAAAATGGTGGTAGAAATAGAATAACTGGTTCTAATGGAAAAGATTCTATAATAGAAGTACCAATAGGTACTCTTGTTAAAGATATATATAATAATATAATTATTGAAATACTAAATAATAATGAAGAAAAAATATTATTGTTTGGAGGAAAAGGAGGAAAGGGAAATTGTCATTTTAAAAATTCTTTATGTAAAACTCCTTTTTATTCTGAAAAAGGTGAATCTGGAAAAGAATTTCTTTTTGTTTTAGAATTAAAACTTTTAGCTGATGTCGGGTTAATTGGATTACCAAATTCCGGAAAATCCACTTTAATATCTATGATTACATCATCTAAACCAAAAATTGATAATTATCCATTTACTACATTAAATCCTAATATTGGGGTTCTTAATTATAAAAATTTAAAAAAAATTGTAATAGCAGATATTCCTGGAATAATAAAAGGTGCTTCAAAAGGTAAAGGGTTAGGATTTGAATTTCTTAAACATATTCAACGTAATAAAATTATTTTTTTAATTCTTTCTGCAGAAGTTTTTTCTTCTAAAAAAGATTATAACATCATTATAAATGAATTAAATATTTTTGATATAAATATTTTAAAAAAAAAACGTTTATTATTAATTTCGAAATCTGATCTTTTAGATCAAGAATTAAAATATGAAATAATAAAAGAATTACCAAAATTTGAAAAATATATATTCATCTCTTCTTTTTATAAAGAAGGGTTATATGAATTAATATATTATATATGTAATATTCTTTCATAAATTGATGAATCAAATATTTGATACCATATTTTACAAGAAATATTTGCTTGTAAATAAAGCATATTAATTCCATTATTAATAATGGATCCTTTTTTTTTTCCTATTTTCATAAATAAAGTTTCTTTAGGATTATAAACTAAATCATATAGATAATATTTATTTGAAATCTTCATATAAGGTATATTAGGACAAATATTAATATTTGGATATGTTCCTAATGGCGTACAATTAATAATTGTGTTATAATTCTTAATTATCTTAATAGAAAGATCTGAATAAAAAATACAATATTTTGTATATTTGTTTCTTGAAGCCACTATATATTTAATTCCTAGTTTGTTTAAAACAAAAATAATAGATTGTGATACTCCTCCATTACCTAATAATAAAGCATTATTAATATATGATTTACGTTTAAATTTAAATGAATTCTCAAATCCATATATATCTGTATTATAACCTATAGTAATTTTACTTAAAATTTTAACAGTATTAATGGATTCTAATTTTATTAAATTAATATTGATTAAATCAATATAATTAATTATTTTTTTTTTATATGGTATAGTAATATTTAATCCTTTAATTTTTTTTTTTCTATCTATAAATAGATTTATTAATCTAATTAATTTAATATCAAATATTGTATAAAAAGTATTTTTAATATTTTTAATTTTAAATTTTTTTAAAAAAAACAAATTAGAAAAAGAATAACTAATATTTTTACCTACTAAACCATAAATTTTAATCATCTTAAAAGCTTAAGAATTTTTATAAATTTCTCTATACTTAGCTTTTGTTAAAATTTTTCTTTTTCTTTCAGAAGGTTTTATATATTGTTGACGTTCACGTAATTTTCTTATTATACGAGCTTTATCAAATTTTTGTTTCCAGATTTTTAATACTCTATCTATAGATTCTCCTTCTCTTACATAAGTAATTAATTTCATATTTTTTAAAAAAAAATAAATAATTATAATTATATGATATATATAATATTTATTTTCTAATTTTGTTTTACTATTTATGATCGTAAAACATCTATTCCAACGAACAAATTCATTTTTTGTTTTTGAAAAACAAATACTTAACCATATAAATAATGGTTTTCCTACTATGTGATCATATGGTATAAGCCCGCAATAACGAGAATCTAATGAATTATTTATATTATCTCCTAACATAAAATAATAATTTTTATTTACTAAATATTTAGATTGTACCTTATTATTAATAAATATTTTTTTTTTTTTTATTTTTAATGAACTATTTTCATATTTAGTAATTAAATCTTTATAAAAAGAAAAATTTTCTAAATTTAGATTTAAATAATCCCCCTTTTTAGGAATATAAATAGGACCATAATTATCACGATTCCATAATTTGTTCTCTGGATAAATATTATATTCTTTTAAATTTTTTGGTAAAATATATTTTTTTCTTATATATTTGTTTTTATATAAAATTCCATTGATATATATTAATCCATTTTTAATATATAAAATCTCTCCAGGTAAACCTATACAACGTTTAATATAATAATCTTTTTTATCAATAGGTATTTTTTTTAAATCATTTGGAAAATTAAATACTATAATATCATTATGATTAATTTGTTTAAAACTAGGTAAACGAATATAAGGTAACCTTATATAAGAGATATAAGATTTAATACCTAAAAAATTAATTTTATTATGTATTAATGGAATAGATATTTGAGTAATAGGAATTCTTATTCCATAATGAAGTTTACTTACAAATAAAAAATCTCCCACTAATAAACTATCCTTCATAGAAGGAGTAGGAATTACAAAAGGTTGTATTATATATATATTTATAATAGAAGTAAATATAATAGAAAAAAATATAGATGATAATAATGGTTTTTTCTTTTTTTTTATTATTTTTATATTTATATTTAAATAAATAATATACCCTCCCAATGTTATTAATAATAACATTTTATCTTTTTTACTACATTTATCAAAAATATTTATTATATCTAAACATAAAATAGGGTATATAAAAAAAAATATTATAGGAATATATAATAATATAGACCACCATATTGGTCTATTTAAGATTTTCATTAAAATAATGAGATTATATATCGGAATAACAGCTTCAAAAAGTTTTCTTCCAGTTTTTAAATATAAATTATAAGTACCTATAAAATAGAGAATTTTTATTATTATTATAAATAATAATATATTATATATTAACATTAATTAAATTTAATTACATCCTTCATAGAAAAGAATCCAAATTTCTTATATAACCATTCAGCTGCTATTACGGAACCTAACGCAAATCCTGTTCTATTATTAGCAATATGTTTTATTTCGATACTATCAATATCTGATTCATATAATACAGAATGTATTCCTATTATATTTTTTATCCGTTTGGAATATATATATATATATCTTTTATTTTCTTTTAAATAAACTAATCCCCAATTATCACAATAATTTTCTAAAATTATATCTTTTGCTAAAGCAATAGCAGTTCCACTTGGAGTATCTAATTTATTTTTATGATGTATTTCTTTTATACTTACTTTGTAATCTAAATCTAGATTAGACATTATTTTAGCTATATTTTTATTAATATAAAATAATATATTTACTCCAATACTAAAATTGGGAGAATAAATAAATGACCCATTATATTTCTTACATGTGTTTTTTATAAAAAAAAAATAACTATCCCAACCTGTAGTTCCACTAACTATAGGTATATTATTTTCAATACAAATAATTATATTTGAAACAGCAAATTTAGGAGAACTAAATTCTATGATAATTTCTATATTAGAATTTTTTAATTCTTTATAAGAAGGAGTTTTATTTGTAATAAATAATTTTTTATGTCCTCGCAATATAGCTTGTCTTTCTATAGATTGTCCCATCTTTCCATACCCTATTAATCCAATATTCATAATATTAATTTAATAAATTTTTTTTTAAAAAAATATCTATTTCTCCATTCAATACTGATTCTATATCTGATGTCTCATATCCAGTTCTTAAATCTTTAACTAATTTATAAGGATGCATAATATAATTTCTTATTTGAGAACTCCATTCTATTTTTTTTTTCAACTTATTACAAGTTGTGTTTTTACTTTTTTTTTCTATGTAAAATAAACGAGATTTAAGTAATTTTAGTGCTTTAATTTTATTATTAAATTGTGATTTTGTTTCAGAATTCTCAATAATTATATTAGTAGGATGATGATGCAATCTAACTCCAGATTCAACTTTATTTACATTTTGCCCTCCAGATCCTCTGGATCTAAAAGTCTCCCATGAAATATCTGAAGTATTTATTTTGATGTTGATCTCATCATCAATTAATGGATATATATATACAGAAGCAAATGATGTATGTCTTTTTGAATTATCAAATGGAGAGATTCTTACTAATCTATGAACTCCATTTTCTCCTTTTAAATATCCAAAAGGAGATAATCCTTTTACTATAAAAGTAATAGATCTTAATCCAATTATGTCTCCTTGTAAACTATTTATTTTTTTAATTTTAAAATTATGTTTTTCTGCCCACATAATATACATTCTATATAACATTGATGCCCAATCACAACTTTCTGTTCCTCCAGCTCCTGCTGAAATTTGGAAAACAGCATTTAAATTATCTTCTTTTACGAAAAAAAATTTTGTCAATTCAATTTTTGAAAAAATTTTTTCTATTTTATTAGAAATAAAATCTATTTCTAATTCTGTTACTTCTCCATAAGGAAAAAATTCTAATAAAATTTTTAATTCATTTAATAATTCTTTAATATTATTAAAATAATTTAATATTTGTTTTTTTTTAAAAAAAAACTTCATTAAAGTATTTGATTTTTTTATTTTAATCCAAAAATTATGTGATTCTTTTTCTAATCTCGATCGAGATTTTTGTTCTATATTTAAATAATAATATATTTCTTTTAATTTAATTGATATTTTCTCTATTTTAGATTTTGTTACCATTTTTATAAAAAAAAATTATTTTTTTTTAAAATTATTTATATTATAGTATAATAGCCTTTAATTTAAAATAAAATGAAAAATATTAATCTTTATGGCCTTTATGGCATTGGTATAGCTTTAGTAACTCCTTTTAATAAAAAAGGAGAAATAGATTTTCTTTCTCTTGAAAAGATAGTATCTTATGTAATAGATGAAGGTGTTCAATATTTAGTATTATTAGGAACTACTGGTGAAACTCCTACATTAAAGTTAAAAGAAAAGATTGATATTATTAATTGTGTTAAAAATATTTCTCAAAATAGGATTCCTATTGTATTAGGAATGGGGAGTAATAATACTGAAGACGTTTTATTAACTTTAAAACTAATTAAATTAGATAATTTTGAGGCGATTTTATCTGTATGTCCTTATTATAATAAACCTTCTCAAGAAGGAATTTATAATCATTTTAAAACTATATCTGAAAATACAGATATGAAAATTATAATTTACAATGTTCCACATAGAACTGGAACTAATATTAATTTAGATACTATTAATAGATTAATTAATAACAGAGATAATATTATCGGAATAAAAGAAGCTTCAGGTAATATTATCCAATCATATAATTTTATAAAACATAAAATAAAAAAAGATTTTCTAGTTTTTTCTGGAGATGATACAATAGGATTACCTATAGTTCTAGGGGGGGGAGATGGAATAATCTCTGTAATTGGACAAGCTTTTCCAAAAGAATTATATTTTATCTATAAATTTGCTTCTAAAAAGAAAGTTAATAAAGCATATAAATTATATTATAAAATATTTAAAATTTTAAATTTAGTTTTTAAAGAAGGTAATCCTTCTGGAATTAAAACTTTATTAAAAATAAAAGGCTTATGTAATAAATATGTAAGGTTACCCTTACTAAAAGGTAGTAAAACTTTAGAAAAAAAATTATATATTGAATATAATAATATGTTAAAAACATAATATAATGAAAAAAAATATAATTAAATATATCATATTAATAATAATTATAATTATTATTAATATATCAGGTCAATCATATTGTAATAATAGCAAAATGTATTCTTTGGAAAGAAAGATAAATAATCAACCAATTGAGATAGATAAAAATCAAAATAGAATATATAATTTTTTTTATAAAAGAAAAAAATATACACTAATAAAATTGTTTTTTTTAAAAAAAACAAAATTCATAATAATGAATCATCCTATGATAAATCTATCAGAGGCTGAGTATCTTTTTAAAAAGAAAGATTATAAAAAAGCTTTAATTTATTTTAATAATATAATTAACAAATATCTTTTTAAGAAAGAATTATATTATAATATTATAAAAAAAATTGCGTCATGTTACTTTTATTTAAAAAAATATGATTTAGCAATTAATTTTTTTAAAATTCTTTTAAAATACAATACAGATGCAGAAGAAAATCTTTTTCATTTAGGTATGTGTTATTATTTACAATCATATGATTATTTTTTTTTTCAAAAAAAAAGAATTAAATATATAAAAATATTTCTTTTTTTAAGAAAAAACTATCCTAATAGTATTTACTTACCTAAAATTGAGAAAATGATATATAATGCGTTTATTACTTTAAAGAAGAAAAAAGAATCAATAGGTATGTATTATTTTAATAAAAAAAAATATAAATCTTCGATAAGAGTATTTAAACAAATAATTAATGATTATAAAGATATTTTTAATATTCAAAAATACTATATATATATGATTATATCACAATATGAAGTAGAAAAAGAAAATAAAAATTATTCTTTTGAAAAAACTATGAAATTACATAATACATATTTGCAATATTTTTTAGAAAATGAAAATCATTTTATTTATGAGATTAATTTATCTTTACCATCAAAAATTAAAAAAATTTTTCAAGAAATTGAAATTCATTTAATTTTAATAAAAAAATTTACTCAATATATTCTAAAGAACAATGAATTTAAAAAAATATAAAAAAATACTTTTTTCTACTTTTAGTTTGGATTTAAAAAAAATTTCAAACTTCGGAAAAAGTATTTATTCTGTAATAAATATTCTGTCAAAACGTTCAGATCATATAGATATTTATTTAAAGTTATTATTAAATATGAAATTTAAATTATTCGTTGATGAAAATTCTTATGAAAATGAAGAGGAAGATGATAAATTTGAAGAATTTGTTATCAATAAAGGGAAAATTAAACTATCTAAAACATTTGAAAAAATCTCAAAACCTACTTCTATTGCTATAATAGAATATTTAAAAAATGAATTATATTTTATATCTTTAAAAAAAATAATATATAAAAATTTTTTTATAAAAGTTTATATAAATAAGCTTCTTAAGAAGCTTCTTAAGAAGCTTCTTAAGAAGCTTCAAGAGAAAAAGGAATTTATAAAATTATATAAAAAAAAACTAGTTTTCGATAAAATATATTATAAAATTATAATTTAATATTTATCTTAATCCATCTGTTATATATGGTAATAAACCTATATGTTTACATTTTTTTATTGCTCTTTTTAACTTTTTTTGAAATTTTTTAGAAGTTCCTGTAATTCTTCTAGGAAGAATTTCTCCTCTTTCATTAAGAAATTTCATTAAAAATGATGGGTTTTTAAAATCTATATATTTTATATTATTTTTTTTAAAAAAACAATATTTGTTTTCTGGTTTTGTTTCTATTTCAAGAGGTGTTAAATACCTTATTTCAGGTTCATAAAAATTTTTTACTAAAAGATTTTTCTCTTTATAAGATTCAATCTGAATTGGAGATTCATATGGCATTTCAATATGTTGCAACGTTCCTACTTTATATGCTTTAGGAAGTTTACCTTTCTCTACTTTATTATTTTTCATAACACATCTTTTTTAGAAAATTTATAATATGAAAATGCCTCCTTTTCTATTTTAACAGTTAAAAACCTAATTATTTTTTCATCACGTTTTAATTTTAAATCTAAATTGTAGATTAATTTAGGATTTGCTGAATAGTAAAATATATGATAACACCCATATTTTTTTTTTTTTATAGGATATGCTAATTTTTTAACACCCCAATGTTCTTCAAACATTAAATTTGCTTTATTTATTATTAAATAATTTATGTATTCAAGTGTAGTTAATTTAATTTTTTCTGAAGAAAGAACAGGGGTTATTATTAAAACAGTTTCATATTTCATTTTTTTAAAATTAAATTTTTTGTGGAGCTGACGGGATTCGAACCCGTGTCCAAACAAGTAATATTATAAGTTTTCTACATATTTATCTTATCAAATTAAAATTAATTATAAGTTTAGAGATAAGAATCTATTACTTAGAATCTAGTTCTTATAACTTCTTAGAAAGATTTAGAACCTCAATCTTTCCTATTTTTTGCTTAAAAAACTCTTATTTTAATTTTAAATAGTATCAAGCAGCAAGAGCGTATTTTTTTTTGCCGTTTATATATTTGTAATGAAATTTTAATACGTGATTACATTACATATACACGATATGCTTACTTATATATTAATCATGATGTCAATTCCAAGACAGCCCCAGCTTTTTATTTAAATAGGAATTACTGATATAAAATATTTTTTTTTATTTGTTTTCTTAAACAAAATTTTACCATATATTAAAGAATGTATTGTATGATCTTTTCCCATATAAACATTTGTTTTAGGATGGTGTTTAGTTCCCCGTTGCCTTATAATTATACTTCCAGGTTTAGCTATTTGTCCTCCAAATAATTTTACACCTAAACGTTTACTAAAAGAATCACGTCCATTTCTAGAACTTCCTACACCTTTTTTATGAGCCATATTTTTTTTTAAAATTCAATATAAATTATTTTTAATTTTGTTAAATATTGTCTATGTCCTTTTTTTAATTTAAAACCTTTTCGTTTTTTTGATTTTAAAAAAATTTGTTTTTTATCTCTAATATGTTTTAGAATTTTAGCTTTTATTATACCCCTATTTATATAGGGTAATCCATTAATAATTAATCCATTATTTTTAATAAATAAAATTTTTTTTATCAAAATATTTTTTCCTTTATTATATCCTTTTAATAAAGGAATATAAATATCCCAATTTAAAGAAGCTTTATATTGATAACCTAACAATTCAAAAATTGCTTCCATTAATTAATAAATTAAATAATTATTTGTGGTCTCAACTGGATTCGAACCAGCGACACCCTGATTATGAGTCAGGTGCTCTAACCAACTGAGCTATGAAACCATTAAATATAATATACAATATTTTTGAAGCGGAGAGAAAGGGATTCGAACCCTTGTATATATACAAGATATACATGCTTTCCAAGCATGCGCCTTAAACCTCTCAGCCATCTCTCCTAAAGGGAATCAGAATAATGCATGATTTTGATATCTAGGGAAAGGAATAACATCTTTAATATTAGAAATATTTGTAATAAATTGAATTAATCTTTCAAATCCTAATCCAAATCCACTATGAGGAACAGACCCAAAACGTCTAATATTTAAATACCACCAAAGAGATTTAGTATCTAAATTTGATTCAATCATACGTTTTAATAGAACATTATATCTCTCTTCTCTTTGAGATCCCCCTATTATTTCTCCTATATAAGGAAATATTATATCCATAGCAGCTACAGTTTTATTATCATTATTTAAACGCATATAAAATGGTTTAATTTTTAATGGATAATTAAATATGATTATTGGACGATTATTAAAATAATGTTCAGATAAAAATTTTTCATGTTCAGATTGTAAATCCGCTCCCCAGTTAACAGGATAAATAAATTTTACATTTTTACTAAATTTAAGAATTTTAATAGCATTAGTATAACTTATTTTTTCAAAAGGAAAATCCAATATAGAATACAATATTTTAAATATATTTTTTTTTTTTTCTTTTTCTAAAAAATATAAATCTTCATAACAATGTTTTATGACATATTTAATTATAAATTTTAATAATTCTTCTGCTAAATACATAATATTATTTAATTCATAAAAAGACATTTCAGGTTCTATCATCCAAAATTCAGATAAATGCCTGAAAGTATTAGATTTTTCTGCACGAAAAGTAGGCCCAAATGTATAAATTTTTCCTAAACCTGAAGCTGCAGCTTCTCCTTGTAATTGTCCAGATACAGTTAAATATGTATAAGCCCCAAAAAAATCTAAATTATTATTTATATTTGTTACTCTAAACATGTCTCCAGCTCCTTCAGTATCATAAGTTGTAATAATAGGAGTATTTATATAATAAAAATTTTTTTTATAAAAAAATTTATGTATTGAAAAAGAAATATTATGACGTATTCTCATAATAGAACTAAATATAGTAGTTCTAAATCTTAGATATGCTTGTTCTCTTAATTTTTTAAAACTATGTTCTTTAGGTTGTAAAATAGTTTTTTGTAAATCTTCAGGATTAAAACTTCCATAAATATTAATTTTATTAGCATAAATTTCTATAATTTGTTTTTTACCTTTACTGAAAACAACAACACCTATTACTTCTAATGAAACTCCAATATTAATTTGTTTTAAAAAACAATTGTGTTTATCAACATAAATTTGTATATTTTTTATAGTAGATCCATCACTTATAATGATAAAACAATTAGAACGAAAATGCTTTACCCATCCTTTAATGGAAATTTTCTTTGAAAGAAATAATTTATAATTATAAATTATATCTTTAATAGAATTGAATTTTAATTTCATAAATTATTTATATAATATATTAAAAATAAAAAAATGAATAAATTTATAAAAACATTTTTTATATTTAAAAAAAATTTAATTACAACATTTAAATTATATATTATTATTATATTTTGCGTATTATTCTTTAATAGAAACATATATTGTAAGGAAATTAAAAATAATAATAAAGATTTGATTTTTAATATCAAAGATATTGAGTTAATTGAACTAATTGAAAAAATATATGAAAAACCAGATAAAGGAAATAAAAAAACAGAGGAAGAAAAAAATGTTAATAAAATTGATAGAGAAAAAGATAATAAAAAAGATGTTAATAATCTTTCTGAAAAGAAAATTGGAGAAACATATTTTCATAAAATTTATGGAGGAAAAGATAAAAAAACATATAATAAAAAAGAAAATAAAACATATAATAAAAAAGAAAATAAAACACCTGAAATAAAAGAAGCAGATAAACCGAAAATATATTTTAATAAATTCTATAAAAGAATAAATAAAAAAATGATTGATGATATTTCTGAAAATGATTCAGAAAATTATTCAGAAATAGATCCAGAAATAGATTTTGATGAAACAATGATTGATAAAATTAATAAAAAAAATATTAATATAATTTATGAAAAATATATAGATAAAATAAAAAAAGATAATAAACCAGAAATAGAATTTTCTCAATCAATTATTGATAAAATTGAAAAAAAATATATTGATAATCTTGATGAAATTGATAATCTTGATGAAATTGATAATCTTGATGAAATTGATAATCTTGATGAAATTGATAATCTTGATGAAAATGATAAAAATAGGATAAAAATTGAGAAGATTGATGGTAATGGGGTAAAGATTGAGAAAAATGATGAAAATGGTATAAAGATTGATGAAAATGGAATAGATATTGATAGAATTGAAATAGAGAAAGCAGAAGAGGAAGAAAAAGTAGTTATAGAAAAACAAGTAGATAAGGAGAAGAAACTAGAATTATTACCATTAATTGATTATAAAATTGGTGATAAATTAAATATAAAAAATAACAAATTTAATGAAATAAAAATAAAATTATTAAATACAGGAAATTTTAGTAATGTATCTATAAAGATAAAATCTATAAATGATAAAGATATAATCTTACAAATTTTCTTGACAAAAAAAGATATATTTGATATCATTAAATTATTAGGAATAAAAGAAAAAGATATAAATAATATATATAATATTATAGGTTTAAATTTATCCCACAACACAAGATTTAATGATGATTTAAAAACAAAAATTTTAAACCTTATACAAGGTTATTATGAAAATAATGGTTATTTAGATGTAACATTTAATTTTGAACAAATTAAAGATTCTTCACAAAAAAACTTATTGGTAATAACTGTTAATCAGGGAAGAATTATTAAAATTTCAAAATTTTTATTTGAAGGAAATTATTCTTTTCCAGAAAAACAACTTAAAAAAGTTTTAAATAAAATAGAAATTATTTCCAATTATTCTGAAATAATTAAAAAAAAAATAATAGATTTTTATCTTACAAATGGTTTTAAAGATGTAGAAATAACTTCCTTTTCTTTGGAAAAAGAAAAACATTACAATTATATATTAAAAATAAAAATAAATGAAGGTAAAAAATATATATTAGGAAATATATACTATAAATATAAAGGTAGTCATTCATTTAATGATGAATATTTAAATAAATTAATTGGATTAAAACCAGGTGATGTATATAATCAATTATTACTATATAATAATATATTAGATTGTACTAATACAAATAGTATAATATCATTATATTTAAATAATGGTTATACATTTTCTAAAATAAATTTTTATGAAGAAAAAAAAGAAAATAATTCAATTGATATAAAATTAATAATATCAGAAGGTAACAAAATGATTATAAATAAAATAAATATTATTGGTAATAACCAAATTAAAGATAATATAATATTACGTGAATTAACAATCATGCCAGGGTATTTGTTTTCTAAAAAAGAAATAGAAAAAACATTAAATAATCTAAATAAATTAGATTTATTTGAAAATGTATTTATAAATTTAAAAAAAAATGAAAATAAAAAATTAATAGATATTAATTTGATTGTTTTAGAAAAAAAAACTAGCAATTTAGAATTTAAAATTGATACAAATTTAATTGAAATCATTTCATTAAATGTCAAGAATTTTTCTCTATTAAATTCTTTAAACCCTAAAAATTGGAATCCTATACCTTATGGAGATAATCAAAAAATCATTTTTAATTTAGAAATAGGAAAAAACATAAAATGCTATAATATATCTTTTATAGATCCATTAATATTTTATTTTAGTAGTTTAAAACTGAATTTTTCTTATTCTAAAGAAGAAAAAAATAATAAAGATGATTATTTATTATATAATAAAAGTTCATATATTGAAATGGAAAAATTATTAAGTGAAAATAATAAAATCTTATTTAAGATAAATTATCAAAATAAAAAAAAATCTTTTTTAGATAGTAAAAAAGAAATTGATAAATATAAAGATTTAAATTATTCAATATCTATAAATCATAATTCAGTTAGTCCAAATAACTTTTTTCCTAAAAAAGGAAAAATTATTAATTTTAATACCCAATTTACTTTACCTTATTCATTAATAAATACTACTTATAAAAATAAATTACTTGAATATTTCAAAATGAAATTTTCATATTTCTTTTATAAAGAATTATTAAATAGATTAACAACAAAAATTGGGTATGAATTTGGAATTGAAAAAAGTTTTCTTCCTTTAAGAGGAGATTATGGAATAATTAATGGAGGTTTAATTTATGAAAAATTTATAACAGAATTAAATTATTTGATTTGGGATCAAGGATTTGCTAAATGTTGGCTTACAAATTTTTTTGAAGCTGGAAATATATATGATAAATATCAATATTTTTCACTTTTTAATTTAAAACGTTCTTTAGGAACTGGTATTAAGTTATATATAACTAATATGGGATTTTTAGGATGTGATATTGCATATAGATGTGATAAAACGATTGATAATCCAGGATGGAAAATGGATTTTTTTTTTAAAAAAGAATTTTGATAATATTATTTTATATAAAAAAATATGTCTATAATATTAACAGGAATTCAAAGTACTGGTATCCCACATATAGGAAATGTATTAGGAGTAATGTTTCCAATTATTGAAATAGTGAATAATTCACTAGAAAGTGTATTTATTTTAATAGCTGATTTACATTCACTGACCTCACTAAAAAAGAGGAATAATATTAAAGATTATTCATATAAAATAGCATCTGCATGGTTAGCTTGTGGCTTAAAAATATATAAAGCTGTTTTATATAGACAATCTGATATTACTCAAGTAACGGAACTTTTCTGGTATTTAAATTGTTTTTTTCCTTACCAAAGACTTAAATTATCTCATTCTTTTAAAGATAAAAAGAAAATTAATAATACAGGAAGGTTTACATATCCGATATTAATGGCAGCCGACATACTTCTTTTTGATTCAAATAAAGTATATGTTGGGAAAGATCAATTACAACATATTGAAATAACAAGAAAAATTGCAAAAAAAATTAATAATCTAATTAAAAAGATATTAATTATACCAGAAGCAAAAATAAAAAAAGATTCAATGTCTATACCAGGGATAGATGGATATAAAATGAGTAAATCTAGAAAAAATACAATTAATATTTTTTATTCTAAAAAAGAAATAAAAAAACAAATAATGAGTATACATACAACTAGTGATTATATATCAAATAATCATAACATGATATATATAATATATAAATTATTAGCTAATGAAAATGATTTTTTTTATTTTAAAAAAAAAAAAACATATAAAAAAGCAAAAATAGAATTATATAAATATATAATAAACCGTTTTTCATATGAAAGAAAAAAATATAAATTTTATATAAAAAATAAAAAAATAATAAAATCGATTTTAGATAAAGGAACTGAAAAAGCTAGTAAAATAGCAAAGATTACAATAAAAAGAGTTAGAAATGCTTTAAAATAATTTAAAAGATGCTTAATTATATAACAATGACTAGCTTATTAAATGATGTAATAATACTATTTGCGGGAAATTCTGGGGATGGAATCCAATTTCTTGGTAAGAAATTATCAGATACATGCTCCTCATCTTATATAAGCACTTTATCAGATTTTACTGCTGAAATACGTGCTGGTTTTTCTGGGTTTAAAATACATATTAGCAATAAACATATTTCTTATACAGGAGAAAAATATGATGTATTAGTAGTAATGAATGCATTTTTATTTAAAAAAAATTTAAATAAATTAAAAGTTGGAGGAATAATTATTGCTGATATTTCTGGGTTTAACAAAAAACAATTAAAATTAGCCGGATATTTAGAAAATCCTTTAAAAAAATATAAAGTCTTTTGTTTAAAGATTTCATCTTATATTTATAAAATAAAGATAAATATTAATAATAAAAAATGTTTTTTATTTAAGAATATGTTTGTTTTAGGATTTTTATGTTGGTTATATAATTTTTCAATAAAAAAAAATATATTAAAATATAATTTTAAAATATTAAAATTTGGATATTTTTTTGGAAAAAAAAAATGTTTTTCTACAGAAAAATTTAGAATTTTTTATTATAAAAAAAAATCGGGTAGATATAGAAATCTAAATGGTAACGAAGGGATTTCATTAGGAATGATTGCAGCTTGTAAAAAAGCTAACATAAATATGTTTTATTCATGGTATCCTATTACTCCAGCTTCAGAAATATTCAATAATATATCTAAATATGGAATAAAAACATTTCAAGCTGAAGATGAAATCTCAGCTATAAACTCAGCAATAGGAGCCTCTTATTCAGGAAATTTAGGGGTTACTGGAACTTCGGGTCCTGGAATGTCACTTAAACAAGAAGGATTAGGTTTATGTTTTATGCTAGAATTACCATTAGTAGTAATAAATGTTCAACGTGCTGGTCCTTCTACAGGATTACCTACTAAAACAGAACAATCAGATTTAATGCAAGCTTTTTATGGTAGACATGGAGAATGTCCTATTCCAATACTTGCTTCTAAATCCCCTTCTAACTGTTTTTATATCTCTTTTATTGCTTGTAAAATTGCTATAGAATATATGACTCCAGTTATAATACTTAGTGATGGCTATTTAGCAAATAGCTATGAAACATGGAAATTCCCTAAAGGGAAAGATTTAAATAAAATAAAAGTTAATTATAATTATAAAAATAATAAACTTCCATATGAAAAAAATAAAAACGGAATAAGATTTTGGGTTCCTCCAGGGAATAGAGGCTATGAAAATCTCATTGGAGGATTAGAAAAAGAAAATTTAACAGGAAATGTATCTTCAGAAGAAGAAAATCATGAATTTATGGTTAAAAATCGTTATAATAAAATAAATAAAATAAAAAAATATTTACCTTTTAAAAAAATAAATATAGGAAAAAAAAAAGGAAAAATTCTGTTATTAAGTTGGGGGTCAACTTATGGATGTATAACAGAAGCAGTAAAGAAACTTATTATAAAAGGATATTCTGTATCTAGTATGCATATAGAATATATATATCCATTTCCTAATGGAATTAAAGATATAATCTATAATTTTGATAAAATTATGATTCCTGAAATAAATAATGGTCAATTAAATAATATTATACGGGAGAAATTTTTAATTTATCCAATAGCTCTAAATAAAATAAAAGGAATTCCTTTTACGGTATCTGATATAATTAATCAAGTATATCAGGTATTATAATATATAAATA
>Ga0066652_100000699_pt1 | contig 16433 bp, 12 predicted proteins | sample GraSoiAngelo_101_FD_71413 | JGI IMG/M metagenome (GOLD analysis project Ga0066652, IMG submission 71413) | Grasslands soil microbial communities from the Angelo Coastal Reserve, California, USA - 14_0903_02_30cm | ecosystem: Environmental > Terrestrial > Soil > Grasslands | place: USA...
CCGCGACAGTCGTAGAGTTCATGCGTGGACTCCTTCTGGTAAGGCTTCAGCTGTGAACGCAATCTCAGCTTGGCACATCGATGCCGTACTGCCATCCAGGAGGAGTCCATCTCAACACTGTCGCCGTGAACACCGAGGGCGTGCGCGAAGTGCTCGGCATGGCGATCGGTCCCTCCGAGGCCGAGCCGTTCTGGACCGGGTTCCTGCGCTCGCTGACGCGCCGCGGACTGCGCGGAGTGAAGCTGGTGATCTCCGACGCCCACGAAGGCCTGAAGGCGGCCGCCTCGAAGGTATTGTCGGCGACCTGGCAGCGCTGTCGCGTTCACTTCCTGCGCAACGCGCTCGCCCACGCCGGCAAGGGCCAGCGCCAAATGGTCCTCGCCGCGATCAACACCGCCTTCGCCCAGGAGTCCTTCGAGACCGCCAGCCAGCAGTGGCGCGCGGTGGCCGATCAGCTGCGCGCCAAGTTCCCCAAGCTCGCGGATCTCATGGAGGAAGCTGAAGCCGACGTACTGGCGTTTATGAGCTTCCCCAAGGCTCACCGCACCCAGATCCACAGCACCAACCCTTTGGAAAGACTCAATGCCGAGATCAAGCGGCGCACCGACGTCGTCGGGATCTTCCCGAATGAGGCCGCCGTGACGCGCCTGGTCGGCGCGTTGCTGCTTGAGCAGAACGACGAATGGCAGCTGCAGCGTCGCTACATGGCCCTTGAGCCGTTGCGAGCTCTCGCCGACAATCAGCCCGCTCGGTTGTCCGCCGTGGTCAACTGAGCACGAGTCCAAGTGCACCAAGACTCACGACTCGTACACCACTGCCGGGGACGCGATCGTAACTTGCGAGAGGGCGACCAGAAAACACTGTTCAAATTAGTCGCTTAAGGCGCAATTCAATTGCAACCCGGGGAGCCACTACACCCAGATCACCGCGTCTCAGCTTGTCTCAACTCGTTCTCATTCTGGATTTACTTCAATGATAATCAATAAGTTGAGATCACTGGGTCGCAGGCCGTAACTTGAGAGCTCAGTACCCTTAGGGATACTGATGGGGGTAGCTGGCCCCCCGCGGGGGTAGCAAACCGGCATGAGCTACCCCTGGAAGCCATCAGGGCGCTTGAGTCGCCTTTCCCCGCTCCGGTCGGCGATGCCGTCCTCTGGGGACTAGAGCAAGAACAGTGACGAGACCCAATACTTCGCCGAGCCGTAACCGACGACACGCGCAGGAGGAGAAGCAATGGAAAACGTCCCATCTGGATTTCCGGCGACACTCCAGGTTGACTACCCAGACCGGGATCTCGACCGACTCACGACCGTCTTCCGGCTGTTCACCGTCATTCCCATCGCCGTCATCCTCGCTCTCCTAACGAGGGGCACCGTTCACGCCGGTGCGGCGAATCACGTGGTTGGGTCAGGCGGGATTGTGTTTCTGGCGACTGTGCTGATGCTGCTGTTTCGCCAGAAGTACCCACGATGGTGGTTCGACTGGAACCTGGCCCTGACGAGGTTCAGTACCCGCGTCGCGGTGTATCTGGCACTGCTACGCGACGAGTATCCCTCGGCGGACGACGAGCAAGCCGTGCACATTCAAATTCCCTACCCCGATGCAAAGCAGGAGTTGAATCGCTGGCTGCCGCTCGTCAAGTGGTTCCTGGCGATTCCGCACTACGTTGTCCTGTGGTTCCTCAGCATCGCGGCGTTCTTCTGCGTCATTATTGCCTGGTTCGCGATACTGTTTACGGGTCGCTATCCGCGTTCCCTCTTCGACTTCGTCGTCGGAGTGTTCCGCTGGTGGCTCCGGGTTGCAGCCTATGCGTTCCTGCTCTCGACCGATCGCTATCCGCCGTTCAGCACCGGAACCTGATTGGGGAAGGGACGTGAAGAAGCTGAAACGTCGGATCCGGCTCTTTAGGGGTCGGCGGCGCGCACCACTGGGCCGTAAGGCGCCGATCTAGGGAGAGCCGGCGAGGAATTGATGTGACTGAACTCTCGACTGCGTCGTCTGTGGGTAATCTATCGTAAGACCGCGATCGCCCAGGGCACCGGCGCCGGCAAGCGTGACCTGGCGCTGGCGCAGGTCGCGTTCTACAGCGGCGCGCGCGGCGTGCTGAAGCTGCTGGATCACCTGTTCGCGAAAGGCGAAGACGAGGCCGTACGCCAGACCGCTTCGGGCGACAGATTCGAGCGATCCAGGGCCGGCATCCTCGCGGGCGGCGCCAATGATCGCCTGGAGCGCGCCCGCTGGAGCCTGCGTGCAGAGCTGCAGGTTAATGAGGCACGCATGTTGAACTGGTATCGGGGTATGCGGACGTGGGCGTGCGAGCAGCAGCGGGTCACGTCCTCGAGTCTTGAGACGCGATCGGATCGCCCAAGCGAATCCGGCTCTAATGATGTCAGCGCCGACGTCTGCCCGGAGGACGCGGGGTCGGGTTTTGATCGCTTGCGACAAGGCTCGGCTCGGACTGCGCCGCAGCCGCCGCAGCCGCTTCAACGTCCTTCAGCTGCGCCTCGATCTGATCGAGGACGGCGGTGGGGTCGGCTTGCAGTGCATTCGCCCCGCCGACGGCATCGTCACCCGTTTGCTGGCCGACCTGAGCGGCCTCGGCGCGCGCTGCCGCGAGAAGGTCCCTCATCTGGCTCACCACAGAGGGCACATCGTCAGGCGTGGGTTTTGTATCGGCGTCGGCGTCAGTCTTGGCATCGGCGTTTGCTTTGGCGTCCGTGGCCCTCGGGAAGACTGCCAGGAAGGCGAGCGAGTTCGGATCGTCGGCTGATCCGGCCAGCGCATAATCGAACCGCGAATGCCTGAGCAAAGCCGCCAGTACTTCCCGCGGCGGGCCTGGGCCCCACACGGCGAAGACCGGGTCATCGGCATCCGAGGGAGCGTCGAGCTCGGTGCCGAGTTGGCTGCAGACCTCCCGCAGCACGTCGATAAACGGGGCGTTTCGGGCTTTGATGGTCAACTTGCTATCGACGTAGCTCACGACGACCCGCCCGGGTGGTACCTCCTGCAGGGCGGCGGAAAGTTCGCCGCGCGTCCCCGTAGCGGCCGGCTCGTGCACCTGCCGGTCCTGTGCCCAGCTACGCGCTGGGAGCCCAAGCACACAGGCCACTGCGAGGGCGATCGCAAATTCGGAGCGCGCGGACAACATGAGCAAAACTCCTATCGCTGACTCACGGTCTGAGGCTTGTCCTTGATCGAAAGCAACTCGAGGTCAAAAATCAACATGGCGTTCGGCCCGATGCCGGCCACGATCTTGTTCCCATAGGCGAGCGCGGGCGGAACGAAGACCTGCCACTTCGAACCCACCGGCATGAGATGCAGGGCCTCGCCGAGGCCGGCGATGACCCCTTTGACCGGTATGGTCGAAGGTTCTTTGCGTTTGTAGGAGCTGTCGATTTCTGTGCCGTCGAGCAGCGTGCCGCGGTAATTGCAGAGCACGTAGTCGTCGATCGCCGGCGTCTTCCCGTTGCCCTTCTTCAGGACCTTGTACTGCAGTCCGCTCGGCAGAGTCACGACGCCTTCCTTCTTGACGTTTTGTGCGACGAATGCTTCCGCCGCCTTTCTGTTCTTTTCCCCAATCATCGCTGTGGCGTGCTGGTAGTCCTGCTTCTGCTCCGCCGCGAATTGATTCAACGTGGCGGTCACCTCGTCATCGGTCATGAGGAGCTTTTTGCCCGCCAGAGAATCGCTCAGCGCTCTGAGCACGAGGTCAGGGTTGATCCCCGCATCTTTGCGCTTCAGGTCCCGGGCCAAGTCGGCGCCGAAGGCGTAGCTGACTTTGTCCCGATGGCTCTGGATTGTCGGCCCGGCAGACTCGACCTTGTTGCTCGCCGCAGGCGCAGCCGCTTGGGCTTTGGGAGCCGGCGCCGCCGCTGCTGCCGGGGTCGCTCCAGCCGCCTGCACCGCTGCCGCGGCGCCGCTGATCAGCACAATCGCCACTGCCATGGCGCCCCGAATCATTTTTTTAATTTTCATTGACACACCTCAAGTCTGAGTATCAAAGCGGTCCCACCGCGCTACTGCGCGTACAGGTCACTGCTTTGTCTTATCTGTATTTGTCTGCGCTGTTTCGGCCGCCTGAATCGCCGCCTTCAGCGCAGCGATCTGCTCGGGCGTGAGCCCGTTATTCGCGGCGGTCGAGTTCGAAACCGGCGCGGGGGCGTTTGGCTCGTTGACAGCCAGCAACTCCACTTCGAAGATCAGCGTGGCATTCGGCCCCACGATCTGCGGCCGGGGGCCTCCCGCCCTTCTACCGCCGTGGCCACCCCCCGCTCCGCGCTCACCATAGGCGAGATCGGAGGGCATGAAGAGCTGCCACCGGGAGCCCTCCGGCATGAGTTGCAGCGCTTCCGTCCAGCCTTTGATGGGTGCCTTGACCGGGAAGCTCAGCGGCGCTTGCCGCTCGAAGGTGTTGTCGAACTCCTTCCCATTGATGAATGTCCCCCGGTATCGGACGCTCACCACATCGCTCGCGGTGGGCGTTTTCCCATGTCCCGCTTTGATGATCTTGTACTGAAGCCCACTGGGCAGGGTCACTACGCCTTCCTTCGCCTTGTTCGCCGCTAAAAACGCCTCGCCCTCGCGCTTGTTTTTCTCAGCGACAGCCTTCCTATTTAAACCCGCCTCTACGTCCCTCTGGTCGATCTCCAGTCCTTGCAGGACGGCCAAGGCCTCCTCCGAGGTCATCAGCGTTTTGCCCCCGAAAAGCGTGTCCTTGACCCCCTGCATCAGAAGATCGACATCCACCTGCACCGACTGCTCCTCGAGAGCTTTGGCAAGATTCATGCCGACCGCATAACTGACGTCATTCTTGGTCTTGGGAGGTGGAGGCGGCGCTGTGGCGACGGGCGCCGCCGGTTTCACCGCCTTCACCTCTCCGATCCCCAACACCATGAACTTGTTGACGTATTCCGCCCGGATCTCCAACTCCTTCGACCAGCCTTGATAAGTGATTTTCAACTTGCTCTCGCCCGCCTTGTGCACCGTGATCTTTACGTCATCGCTCTCGCGGGGTGAGACCGTCACCATCCCGGGGTCCGACGGAACCCATCGCGGGCTGATTTTCGCCGGCTTCCCTGCCGCATCAACCCCTTCGGCTCGAACCTCGACCGTGTCTTGGCCGGTGGCTCCTCCGTAGCCAGAACCACTGACCCACGGCCCCAAGCCGCGCGTCGGGTCGACAAGCCGGGGATCCCGCTTGAAGGAAAGCTGGATTTGCTTGACAGCGGACGGCGCCGGCATTTGAGCAAGACATTCAGCGCCAAGTCCGAGGGCTAAAAAAAGGGTCACCACGGACGGCAACCAGATGAAACTCTTGCAGCGCACTTTTCTACTCCTGTGGAGCGCCCTGTTGTTTTGCGTCTTTAGACTCAAACCCCCTCTCCCCGGCCTGCGGGAGAGGGGGTGGGTGTGACACATGCCAAACTCAGTGGCAGTACTGCGAGGTGACATTAGTCCCGCAGAAAGCGGCGGCACCCACGAGCCTCTGCCTGCCACCCGGGTTCGCGGCATCAGGAGCCGCGCCCGCGATACCCAGGAAGTTCGGTATGCGACCGCCCGGATTGCCCGCAGCGCCCGTTGCCGGAACGTTGAGGAACAGCGCGCCCGTAGCAGTGGGGGCAGCTGCGATGGCCGCGGCGTTGCCGCTGCAGAACTGCTGTCCCGGACCGAACTGCGCAGGAGCTAGAACGCAGCTCGTCAGCATGGCATCCCGGTTGATCGTGCCGTCACTTTCGGGAGCTGTGCCGTCCAGAGGCAGGATCAGCTGCGGATGGTCGAACGGCGCCGCCTCGAGTGCCACGCGATCATCCGTGAACTCAAGCATGTAGTCCACCAGGGCGACCTTGTCTGCCTCGCTGAGATCAGACTGCAGCTCGGCATTCAGGTTGAGGATGTTGAAATCGCGGTGCGCGGAGTTGGTGACCGGGAAGTCGCCGCCGCGCACGTAGAAGTCAACCACCTGCCGCAGCGTCAGCTTGCCGCCATTGTGGAAGTAGGGGCCCGTGAGCTCCACCTCGCGCAGTTGCGGGGCCTTGAAGCTGCCGAACCGGTTAACCCGGTTCACCACCGGCCAGGTACCCATCTGTGCATGGCCGTTTTTTGTCAGGGGGGCATTCACACCGGCAGTACATGGGAACACTCCCGTTCCGACAGTACAGCCTGCGCCGGTGAGACCGGCGTCTGCATCGCCTGGCGCGTACGCGTTGTTGGGTACCTCGCCCGCACTGCCCCGAGGATCGTTGGGCACCTCGGGAAAGCCTTCCTCATTGGCCACGTCCATGAGCGTATTGGGGCATCCGCCGACTGGTCCGCAGGCCTCATCAGATTGCGGGGCCTCATCGCCGACGGGGATTTTGTTGAGGAAAGGCGCAAGGTACCCAGGTACTTGAGGATTAGACGCCTCATCGGTCCAGCCCGGGTTGATGTGCTGATCTTGTTTGCTCATCTCAAACAACCCACCCGTAGCACAGTACGGCGCGCACGGGTCAGCGTCAGCACGTCCATTGGCACCGTTGTCGTTTCGATCGAATTGAGCTATCGGCACGCCCGGGTCCTGACCTGGACCGCCGTAGTTCTTCAGCATCAGGGCAGCCAGCGAAAGCGGCCACCCAAAGGGGTCCGTGTTTCCGCGGCCGGTGTCCTCGCAAGCCCCGGTCACGTGCGTTTGATCGGCCACACACGGCCGAACCCCGATGTTGTACACCCCGTTGTCGAGGAACGCGCCGCCGAACCCTGTGAATGGGACTCCAACCCCATTCGCGCCAACACCTCCCGCAACCGGTCCACTCCCCAAGTCCGCATGGATGATCGCGCTCCCGCTTCCGTCCACTGCGGCCGTGATGGCATCGGGGAACGCATAACCCCAACAGGTATCCACGATGCAGTTGCCGTTGTTCTGCATCGGAGCCGTAGCAATACCCAGGTTGGGCGCCTTGCGCTCAATGGCGTCCTGTCCGGGCTCGTTGATTTCCGATTCCAGCAGGAAGCCGGTAATGAAGCGTTCTTTGATCAGCGGCTCGGTCAGCGGTTCAACCCGCGGGTCCTCCCTTTGGAATTCCGCAAAATTGTCAACCTCCTGCGCCTTCACGGTGAAGGGCGCGGTATTGTCGGTCAAGGCCGGCGCATTATGGCAGGCGCCGCACCGCGCCGACCGGAAGTTGGGATTCTTGAGCGACACGTTGGATCCGAAGAAGAGATCGAATCCCAGCAAGGGATCCGGGGCGCCTGCCGTGCGGGTGCCTCCTGCTGCAACCCGGTTTGTGCATGTCCGGATACCGCCGGCGGCCAATAGCTCGTTAGTGCAAGCGGTCATTCTCGGATGACCCACGGTGTCGTTCTGGGAGAAAACGATATCGTTAGCGTTGTACGGGTCGCGCTTGAAATTACCCACCTCGGTGAAGCAACTCCCGCGATACTGGGCGAAACCGTCAGACCCTATGAACCAACCGCGGCGATAACCCGCCGGGATATTGGAGCAACTCGGCAGGTCCAGAACCAGCAGCGGTTCCCCGGTTTCTCCAGTTGTCGCTCCAGTGTCCGGATTTGCGTCCAGGAACTTGTCGTCCGGCGTATTGTCCGGCACCAGGATGGTCGCCCAGAGGTGGATCGACTGCCCCCAGAAGAGGCTCATGTTCGCTTCCATCTGGTTGTACTGGTTGGTGTCGGTTGGGGAAGCCGCGCCCGCGACGGGCCCCTGGAGAACAAAGTTGTCGAACGGGTCGGCTGCGCTATTAACGACATGACCACCCGTACCGTCAGCGTTGCTCGCCAGGACCGGAATGGCGACGCTGCTGGCTGCGCACTGATTCGGATGAATGTCGGCACGACCGTCCGTGTAGCAGCCATTCAGGTGCTGGCCGGTATTGCTGTGGAGCGCCGGGTAGAAAGCGTGCCGGATCAGGGCCGGATAGCTGATGCACAGCCCGGGCTTGTTAGCAGCGGTGGCGGTACCGTTTCCGGAACGATCCGCAGCCGGCAAACCCGCACAAGCAGATCCACCCTGGTTGGAATAGCGGCCGAGGATGCTGTCGGTCGGAGCCACCAGCTGGTTGGCCAGCGGTGTCACGCCCGCCTGCAGTAGTTTCTTGCCGATCTTGGCCCAGTTGCGACCATCGAACGACATCTCGAACTTGCTCAGCGCCGGCCCCTTGGCCAGGGCACCCAGGCTGGAGAACTTGATGAGCTGGCGGGTTGCCGACAACCCGCTGCCCTGATCCACCCATACGTGGGCTTGCGGGTCGGACGCGCCGAACACGCTGCCGCCATTGTCGTCGTGGCGGGCGCGAGCGTCCCAGAAGTTATCGAAGTTCATGTCCGCCAGGTTGATGGTGGGGGTATTGCGGGGCTCCACCCGGCGGAATTCAGCAACAGTGCCGAGCGCGCTTGCACCTTGGAAGCCTGGAAACGGGTCAACGTTGTCCGCCGCGAGAGGGCTGCGCTGATCGCGAATCAGTGCCCGCACACCCTGCGAGGCTGGACCAAACGGTGACGTTGGACCCGCCGCATTGGCCAGGCCCGTGCCTGTTCCCGCCGGGATGTCACCGAACAGGCCGAAATGCACGCCCATTGAGGAGGCAACTTCCTCGGTGTCGCTGATCTGGTTGGCGGCGTCGCAGACCCTGTTGTCTTTAAATACTAAATTCAAGACGTTTCCCTTGGGGTTGTCGGGCCCGACCTCATCAGGGAAAGCGATCCCGGTGACGTCCGCCCTGATGGGCGTGGTGCACAGCGGGTCGCCGGCAACCTCCGGGTCCGTCAACTTCTTGAAAGGAAAGTCGGCCCGCGTCAAGTCATGGTTGGGCGGGAAGGGGGCAAATACGGTGTTCGGGGCCCCGGCGAAGTTAGTCGGGTTGCCCCGGAACCCATCCTGCCCGTTGGGGTTGATCTGGTTCTTGGTGCGGTTGTCGGCGGCGGCGTGCGCGTGGCAGGAGCCGCAGGCTTGCACGGCATCGCTGCCCACCTGCTGGTCCCAGAACAGCGACTTGCCCAGCACCATCGCCTCCAGCCGGGCATTCTGCTTCTGCTGCTGGAGGGTTCCGGTGCCGTAGAGCCCAACGAAGTCGTTCTCATTCGACGGCGCCAAGTCCGCGCCCGTTGGATCGGGGCGCGCGGTGGATACCGCACCCGCCGAGTTCCAGAGGTAATTGGGGTTCGTCCCATTTCCGCCGACGTCGGCTTTTCGCAGCGAAGGCTTGCGGAGACCGCCCACGCCCGTGGCGATATTGAGCGGCTGAATCACCCCTCCGCGCGCGGGGTCGCTGAGCCGGAACCCGGCTGCCGGGTTCAGAACGACGCCGGTTCCCCTAGGCGCGACGCCTGCCGGATCCGTGGTTGTGAGACCTCCGTTCGGTATTTGCATCAGTGCCGCGATAAGAATGTTCGGCGCGGGAACGGCCGGGATGGAGTACCAGGACGTGGTTGACTGTCCGCTCATGGGCAGTCCCATGTTGTCCTCACAGAGGTAACCTGCCAACGAAGAATTGCCCAGGAGCTCAGACACGCATAGAAGGGGAATTGTATTGTTGTGGGCTAAGCTCGCAGCGCCAGGCTCCCCGGGATCGGCTCCGCAGTTCATGAGGTTCTCGGAGTCGAATGCGGTGCTAGTGGAACCGTACGTACCCGTTATAGGAACTGGCTCCGGGTTGGTCTGGCAGAAACCGGGTTTCCGCCCGACGGTCACGTTCATGTCAATTTCCGTGTCTCCCGGTGCCGTTGCCGTCCCGACTTCGAGACCGCGGCTTGCGCCAGACGATACGTTGATGGTCTGCGAGAAAGGCGTACACGAAGCGACGCCGATGCCGTAACAAATGCCAGTGGCAACCTGGCCGCCAGGAGTAAAGGGGTCAGGCATGGTGCCACTGACTTTGAGGTTCCCGCCCGCGTAGTTCGGGTTGAGGAGCCGCATTTGCGCGCCAAAACCGGTTTGCGGATTGTAGTTCAGTGGGTGCAGCATGAGCGGAGGCAGTGTGACAGCGCTGAAGGTGGAACGGCGGATAAACGTGCTGTTGGTGCAGTACGTGGGGTAGCCCTGCCCGTTTCCCGGGATCAGGCCCTTGGCATCGTTGCAAGCCGCGCCCCAGGTGTAAGCGTAGGGATTATCCAAGAGCTGCTCGAGCTCGTTCCAAGTCGACGCACCTTCTTTCAAGGACTGTGCCGGAGTTTCCGGCTCGAAGAAGAGCTCGGTCGTCAGGAAGTTGATGGATCCGTTGCAAATGACGTTGCCGCTAGGGCACGTCACCCCGGAAGCACTTCCGAAGTTGGTCGCCTGCTGACCCATCACGGCGGCAGGCCCGATGATCACAGCCAGGATGAAGGCCAGTACACCGAGACCCCAGCCTTTCTCGGCCAGTGAACGAAGCGTAGTTCGCATGGTCTTTACTCCCCACCTAAAGCGTCGAGCGTCTGCGGCAGTTGCCATGTTCTTCTGCGCACATCTGCAGATTCGGCGGCTGCCGCTCTTCGGCGTTTCCTAGCGGCAAACACCGATGGTTTTTGATTCCGCCGGAAATCTAGTGCCGTAGACGCTCGGCCACAATTGGGCGGATTGCTTACCGGAACGGCCACACGGACGGTGTCGGGTAGGGTAGGGTAGTGACTTCCTAATCCGCCCCAGATGCCGGAGCTCGAATTCGCCGCCCGTGCCGTCCGCCCGTTGGTTTTGGTCGACGTCACCCGCGTATGCAATCAACCGTCAGCTTGGAGTTGGAGCGAGCGGTGTGGGGACCTCGACATCGGCAGGGAGTTTCAGCCGGCCCGAACCGACCATGTTGCGACACTGCATCACGCACGTCTATCGCAACGTCTTCAGTCACATGCCCAACGCCAAGTCGCCGACATCGCGCGCCGGTTCAAGGCGATCCATGCCTCAAGAAGATCGACTAGCGGCCGAGAACAAGACGATCACTCGACCTTGATGTCGGTGTGCAGCAAGGGTGCGGCACATCGCCCCGACCGAAATCGGCGACGGGTGATATATCTAACGATGGAATTGCTGCTCAACCCTGCGAAGCACGAGGCAGCAGCCTGAGATCAGTGGCTCCCCTCGGGAGGAAGTTTCGCGCCGGATCCGCCAGTCAAAGCGCCAGACCGTTGTTGAACGCGAACACAGTCACGGCGGCGGCGGAGTGCAGATCCAGTTTGTGCATCATGTTACTGCGATGCTTCTCGATCGTCTTGACCGAGCGCTCCAATAAGCGCGCTATGTCCTTGTTCGTGTAGCCGTGTGCGATGCACGTCAGCACTTCGCGCTCGCGGTCGGTAATGCTCGGCCGCCGTTCCTGCGCTGACTGGAGCAAAATTCCCGCCTTGATGGATTCATCAGAGCCACGAACGCAGAGAAACATCTGGCCGGCGATCACTGCGTGCAGCCCCTTGACCAGCTCGGCATAGCTGACATCCTTGAGCGCATACCCGAGCACACCGGCATCCAGCGCGGCCTTGACATGCTCTGGCATGGCGTGCGCCGAGAGTATGAAAATACGAGTGAGCGAGCCGCGCGCACGCAACTCGGATGCGAGGTTGATTCCCGTTCCGTCCGGCAGGCCGAGATCCGTGAGCGCCAACCCGGGCTTGAGCCTGTCCACTGCCTTCAGCGCCTCAGTGACGGTCCGCGCTTCGCCGACGACCTCAAGCGCAGGATCGGTGTCGAGCAGGGCCCTCAGGGACTGCCGCAATAAGAGGTGTTCGTCCACAAGCAGAATGCGCAGACGGTTCTCCCCAGCCTCTCGCATTCGCGCATCGACTCCCTCGACAGAAGTCGTGCTGTCTGGGGATGTCATGGAACTCGCGCCGGACGAGCCTGCTGCGCGAGCCTCTCCGTCTGAGTCATTCCGAGAGTCGGACGGACTGAGAACGAGTGCCGATGCCATCGGATGGATGTTCCCCCGTCTGCGCCAGTGGCCCCATTTTTAATGGTCGATGACTGTGATGGGGCATCAAACGCAGCGACAGGTTACACCGCGATAGATTAGAGGGAGATTAGAGCTTGCTTAAGACCAGATTGGAAATGCGAACACCCGTGTGGCGTCGACTGGCGGGCGGGCGAGCGGCTTTCGGGGCGAATACCGCTTCGCACGGGAACGCTGATCAGTCAGCGGGGAAGGCCGGAAAGACGACCCGAAATTCCGCACCGGGGCCAGCGGACGACAGAAGCTCGACGCGCCCCCCGTGTGTGCGCGCGATTGCTCGCACGATGGCAAGGCCCAGCCCGGAGCCCGCGGACGTATGCGTCACGGCGGTTTCGCCCATTCGGTAGAAGGGCTGAAAAATGCGTTCGCGCTCTGCTTCCGGAATGCCCGGCCCGCTGTCCGCAACCGACAGGACCGCCTCCCGTCCGTTGGAGTCCACCGAGACGCGAATCGTCCCGCCGCTCGGCGTCCACCGGACGGCGTTGTCGATGAGATTTAGGAGTGCTTCGACTAGCAAGACTCGGTTCCCGCGCACGTGAGCGGGCACCGGCGCCCCGATCTTGAGGGCAAGCCCGCGCTCGTGTGCCATAGGCGAACACTGCTCGACCAGTTCCTCGGCAACCTCCTTGAGATCGATCCGTTCGCCTAGCAGGTGAGCTTCACCGCCAGGCAATTCGAGGCGGCCAAGCAGCAAGAGGTGGCCGCACAGACGGCTTAAACGAACGACCTCCTCGCCAAGCGCCTCGATTTCTCCTCGCAGCGAGGCTGGAATCTCTCCGCGCAACAACAGATCGAGTCTTGCGCGGACTCTCGTCAGTGGCGGGCGTAGCTGGTGTGCGACATCCGCCGAGAACTCCGCGGTCCGCCGCATAGAGTCGGCCAGCCGATCGAGCATGGCGTTCAGCACCTTCGCAAGCTCGTCCAGTTCGTCCGCTGCGCCTGCGATCGGGATGCGATCATCGAGGTTTCTGGCGCCGATATGCGCGGCTTGTCTCGTGATCGCCGCAACCGGGCGCAGGGACATCGCCGTCACGAACCAGATCAGGAGGAACATAGCGGCCAGAATCGCAGCGCTGGTGAGCGCGTCCGTAATGAACTGCTTCCGCACTTCCGTCCTCCACGAGCCCAGAGAAACGGCTATTTGAATGATGAGGGTCTCTCGCTCACGGTCACGCACCTTCACTTCGACCCGTTCCGAGCGGACTAGCAGCGGCTCGTCTACCCCGGCGTTCGAAACGGTCTCAAGGCTGACGACTTGTCCGCGCGTCGAGAGGTTCCATCGCGTTGGAAGAGGCAGCGTGACACTTTGAGCGCCTGCACTTTGCGCACGCGTGCGGCCGTCGATTCCCCGAATCTTGTAGAAGTAAAGGCGCGGCTTGAATCGATGACTGGTCTCGATGCGCAGAAAATCGTCGACAGCTGGCGCCAGATCTGGATCTTCGAGGAACGCAACGACTTCATCGCCCTCCTCTTCGAGGGTCTCGGCAATCTCAGCGAGAGATTGTTCGCTGACGCGCCGTTCCAACATCGCGACCACCGCAAGGGCAGCGATGAGCGCGAGTGAGCCCGAGACACCAATGAGCCTCCAACGAAGTGAGCCTAGCTTCACGGATCCTCTGTTGAGAGAACGTACCCGACGCCTCGGACAGTCTGAATGAGCTTCGGCTCGCTTGCGTCCTCGAGCTTTTCGCGCAAATACCGGATGTAGACGTCGATAGTGTTGCTGAAGCTCTCGAAATGCTGATCCCACACGTGCTCGGCGATCATGGCCCTCGTCAGCACAATTCCGCGGTTGCGCACGAGATACTCAAGCAACGCGAACTCCTTGCGCGTTAGACTGATCACCCTTCCATGGCGCGTCACCTTGCGAGCGGCGAAATCTATCTCGAGCTGGCCGACAAGCAGCGAGGATTGCGCGATCTCCGCGGGGCGTCGCAGCAACGCACGGACGCGCGCCAAGAGTTCGGCGAAACCAAACGGCTTGACGAGGTAGTCATCGGCCCCGCAGTTGAGCCCTCGAACGCGGTCCTGGAGGCTGTCCTTTGCCGAAAGAATGAGCACTGGAACCGCACTCCCCTCCTTTCGGAGCCTGCCCAGCAACTCGAGGCCATCGATATGCGGAATGACTACATCGAGAATGATCAGGTCATAGGATTCATCGAGCGCGCGATGGAATGCGTCCCGCCCCTCAACGGCTCTATCGATGCAGAAGCCCTCTCGAGCCAACCCTGCAACGACTAAGGCTGCAACGACATCGTCGTCTTCTACTAGGAGGATCCGCATAGCACCCCCCGCCGCCGGGTGCCTGAAGCTGGGGTCGTGATACCCACATCCTCTTGTCCTTTCAGTGACTTGAAGCAGCTTTCGTGCCGACTCCCGCACGCTCCCGGAAATCAAGCGACTGCGGCACTCGAGCTCGCACGCATGCGGGCTTTTTGTAAAGATTTCCGACGCTTCATCCCCCCTGCGGCCGTACGGTTCGCAAGCCATGCCGCCGCTGACGCGAAAATGAGTCTGAGAGAACGATTCGGGAGATCATGGTCGTGACACGCGCAAGCTGCGGCCGACCGTCGGTGGGCTCAGGCAGGTTGACCCGATCGATCAAGGCACCGCGGATTCAAGGATTCAAGAGCGGCGTCTTGAACTCCTCGAAGGAGCGGGGAGCGAGCGCCGACCCAAGCCATGATCGCGAACCTGCGCAAAGTCGTGGCGCTCGCTGGGATCCTGCTGGTCCCCGGTCTCGCGACACTGTGGACAGCGTGGGAAAAGCTTATGGCTCCGATGCCACCGGCACCGCTCCCCCTGTCGCTAACCGGTCTGGGTGCCCTGGCGATCAATTTATCGTGCGCGTTCATGCTGGCGCGGTCCCGGGCCCACAGCGGCCGTCTCACACGAGCAGCTTTCCTCTCGGCTCGCAACGATACGGTAGCGAACCTCGCGATCATCGCGGTCGGGTTCGCTACGGCCTATACGCATTCCGGTTGGCCGGATTTATTTCTCGGGCTCGGCATCGCTGCGATGAACGCACACGCCGCACGGGCAGTCTTGAGGGTAGCCCGCAGAGAACACAGGGCTGCCGCGGATCGGCCGTGAGCGCGTGGCGGCACCAGCGCGATACTTAGAATTGCGATCGGCTTACCAGAGCACAGCGTGTCTCACGTTGAATCGCCACAGCGCATGTTTCGCCGGGTAACGCTCGGGGTAGGTCCATCGCACAGATCCAGTAACTCTCGTGCGCTCAATCACTTACGAGGCCGCTCGGCCTCAACCCGGGGAAACGAGTCATTGTTTATCACTGTGTTATCTATTGTATCTCATGTGACTTATAGCTTAGTACCGCCAAACTTTCGGACCATCCCGACACGCGACGCGGCAGATGGCACCGCAAGCCGGCGAGACATTAATTTCGAGGCCAGACCACAAGGCTGGTCCTGCGACGCTCGCCGACGGCCGTTTTGACAAGCGGGACTTCGTTTACAACAAGAGGCGAGACGAGTATCGGTGCCCTGCGGGGCAACGTGCGGTCTGGCGCTTTACCGCCGTCGAGGGCGGGCTGACACTACACAAATACTGCTCCTGCCTGCCCTAGGTGCCCTATGAGAAGCGCGTGTACCGCCGCTGACTACCGCCGAATCAGCCGTTGGGAGCACGAGGATGTGCTCGACCGCATGCAGGCACGGCTTGATCGCATGCCGGAAGCCGGCCGACTACGTCGGCAGACCGTCGAGCACGCGTTCGGGACGCTCAAATCGTGGATGGGAGCGACGCACTTCCTGACGAAAACGCTACCGAGAGTCCGAACGGAGCTTAGCCTGCATGTACTGGCATACAACCTAAAGCGGACGATCCAGATGCTTGGAGTCCAGCCGCTGATTGCAGCGATCCGCCCGTGAGACCCGATCGCTCTTGTCTGCACTACTTATCGGCGTCGCTGGCCCCGGTATCCGCTCGTCAAAGGGATCACCGTGGTTCAGGCACAAACGGGACCGTCCCATGTGCTTGGGGGGAGCGGACCGATTGCGCCCGCCACCCAGGACGGTTCCGTGGAGAATGACGGTCCTGTGGTTGGCCCTGGGGCTCGGAGTGGTGCTGCTCGCGTGGATGGCGTACCGCCTCTCAAAGGAACTAGGCAGCGGGACGACTGGAAACGACAGTAAACAGGGTGATCAACGATAATGCGCCGGCCTGTCCGCGCGCCGCGCCGCAACTTCTTCTCGCGCATCAGGGCGTATCGCCGCAGCTCAGCGCCACCTGGGTAACGTAGATCCGCCGTGCGGATTGCCAAATGTCTGCGCGGTCAACGGCTTGCGGATCTCTTCGGCAGCCAATACACCCCAAATCACCGCGTCTCAAGTCGTATCAGCACGCTCATTTCGTTCAGCGGTGGCGCGCTGTGGCTTCTCCGGGAATCTATTAACATACGCTCGAACGTAACCTTGACTATATGCGGATGGATGAGAGGCCCGCATGAGACCTCGTCAAATCGCGACCCTCGCTTTGTGCGTCCCGCTCGTGGCGGTAGCCCAG
>Ga0066652_100000702_pt1 | contig 16401 bp, 11 predicted proteins | sample GraSoiAngelo_101_FD_71413 | JGI IMG/M metagenome (GOLD analysis project Ga0066652, IMG submission 71413) | Grasslands soil microbial communities from the Angelo Coastal Reserve, California, USA - 14_0903_02_30cm | ecosystem: Environmental > Terrestrial > Soil > Grasslands | place: USA...
CGTGCGCGTGAACGACTCGCGGTACGTGCCCGACGTCGCCAGCGTGATCCAGCGCATGCTCCAGCGGCGGCACAACTCGATGGTGGACTTCGAGATCATCGTCCCCGAGGCGCTGCTGAAACAGGAAGAGCGCACCAAGACCATCTTCAACATCGTGCTCGGCGCCATCGCGTCGATCTCGTTGATCGTGGGCGGCATCGGGATCATGAACATCATGCTGGCGTCGGTGCTCGAGCGGATCCGCGAGATCGGCGTGCGCCGCGCGATGGGTGCGACGCAGAAGGACATCCTGTTCCAGTTCCTCAGCGAGGCGGTGCTGATCTCGGTGGCCGGCGGCGTCGCGGGAATCCTGGTGGGGGGCGGGCTGAGTCTCGGAATTCAGCAGTTCGCCGGGATCAAGACGATCATCTCGTACATGAGCGTGTTCGTGGCGTTTGGCGTGTCGTTGTCGGTGGGTGTTCTCTTTGGAATCGTTCCGGCCTACAGGGCCGCAAGGCAGGATCCGGTGGTATGTCTCAGATACGAATGACGTTCTCGGCGGCCGCGCTGCGCGCGGTCGGCAGGTTCCTTCACTTCGTTCAGGACGGCGTCTCGGCGGCCTGCCTCGGGATGTTACTTGCCGCCGAGGTGGCGGGCGCGCAGCAGACGGTGACGCTGAAGCAGGCCGTCGACCTGGCGCAGAAGCAGGGCTATCAGGCCCGCGCGGCCGTCGCCACGCGTGATGCGGCCCGCGCGCGCGACAAATCGTTCACCCGAGGCCTCCTGCCCCAGATCTCGCTGCAGGCCACCGCACCGCAGTACGATCGCGCCATCACGGCTGTCGCGCAGCCCGACGGCTCGACGCTGTTCAAGCCCGTGCAACAGACGAAAGCCGACGCGTCCATGGAGATCGCGCAGAAGCTTCCCTTCACCGGCGGCACGTTCTCGATCACGTCGGCGCTGCAGCGTTTCCAGGTCTCCGGCGGGGCGCAGCAGACGCTCCAGTGGTCGTCGAACCCGGTGATCTTCTCCATCGACCAGCCCATCCTGCGGTCCAACACGATCCGCTGGGACGAGCGCGAGCAGGACGTTCGCGCGGATGTCTCCGAGCGTCAGTACGTCGAGTCGCGCGAGCTGGTCGCGCTGCAGTCCACGAACGCGTTCTTCGACTTCTTCGTCGCCAAGAAGACGCTCGAGAACGCGGTGTTCAACGCCGCGACGAACGACACGCTGTACACCCTGAACAAGGGTCGCCTCGAGGTGGGAAAGATCGGCGAGAATGACCTGCTGCAGAGCGAGCTCGCGCTGCTGCGGGCGCGCCAGTCGGCGGACAACGCGCGTCTCGAGTACGAGCGGACGCTCGACGCGCTGCGTCTTTCGCTCAACGTGGACCGGTCGTCGGCCCTCGACGTCGCGGTGCCGTCGGACATCCCCGTGTTCGAGCCCGACACGGCGATCGCCGTCGCCCAGGCGCTCGCGAACCGCGCCCAGGCCCGGCAGCTCGAATTGGACGGGATCCAGGCCCGCCGTCACGTGTCCGAAGCGCGGTTGAACCGAGGCATAGGCGCCGCCGTCACGGCAAGCATGGGATTCAACCAGACCGCGCCCGACGTCAACCTCGCCTATCAGGATTTGCTGCAGGCGCAGAAGTTCTCCCTTGGCGTGCGGGTCCCGTTGATCCAGTGGGGTGTGCGGAGCGCCGAGGTGGAGGCCGCGAAAGCGGACCAGAACCGCGTGGATGCCGTGTCGCGAGCATCGCGCGAGCAGATCGCGCAGGACGCCCGCTATGCCGCGCTGCAGCTCACGCAGGCGCGCCGCAACGTCGCCCTCTCGGCCAAGGCGGATACCGTCGCCCAGAAGCGGTTCGAGGTGGCGTACAACCGCTACGTCATCGGCCGGATCGGCATAGACAACCTGTATATCGCGCAGAACGAGAAGGATCAGGCCGTCCAGCAGTACCTGCAGGCGCTGCGGGCGTACTGGGCGGCGTACTATCGGCTGCGGATGGTGACGCTGTACGACTTCGAGGCCAACGCGCCCATGCATTAACCGGCGCCACTCCGGCAACTGCGGCCTCAACGGCAATACCACCCGCTGACCAGCGGCTTTTCCCCACTCGCGTGCAGCACTCCCGCGCATCAGATTTCAGCCCGCCCATCACACCGATCGTGATCCGGCGCACACTTGTAATTCGGTCCCGCCTCTAGGTTTATATCAATGACACTCCGTCTCATCCTCCGTCGCGCTGCCACGGTCGCAGCGCTCGCCGCCCTCGCGGCATGCAAGGACAAAGCAGCGGTTGCCCGCGGCGACAGCCTCCAGGGCCAGCTCACCGACCAGCAGAAGCTCTCCTCGCAGCTTTCATCGCAGAAGGATTCACTCACGCGCGTCGTGCTCGACGCGGACGCGTTCATCGGTCAGATGGACAGCGCCATCAAGACCGTCAAAGGTCTTCCGAAGACGCAGCGCAAGTCCACGGATCCCCTCGCCGACCAGCTGCAGGCGCGCAAGGACATGCAGGAGCGCGTGAACGCGCTCGTCGCGCGCGCGAAAGCGACGGCGAACCAGCTCGCGGCGGTGCAGAAGAACCAGGTCGAGCTCCAGAGCGCGAACAGCGCGCTCAAGGAACAGAACGCGCAGCAGGCGGCGAAGATCGAGGAGGACGCTCAGATGGTCGCGGACCTCGGCGCCACCATCGAGCGCCAGCGCACGGAGATCGCGACGCTTTCCGCGCGCATCGACTCGCTCGGCGCGGAGATGAAGACCCTCGGCTCGCGCGCGTACAAGGCGTACTACGTGATCGGCACGGAGAAGGAGTTGCGCGACAAGGGCGTCATCGCCAAGGAGGGCGGCGCCAACCTGCTGTTTTTCCGCGCCGGCCGCACCATGGTGCCGTCTCGCCTGCTCAACCCGGACGTGTTCACGGCGATCGACCAGCGTGAGGTGAAGATGATCCCGCTCCCGGATACGACGGCGAAGTATCGCATCGTGTCGCGGCAGAGCCTCGACGACGCCGACGTGCTGTGGCGCGACGCGGCCTCGTTCAGGGGGAACCTGAACATCACCAAGCCCGATGAGTTCTGGGCGCCGAGCAAGTTCCTGATCATCGTCAAGATGTAACCTCAGAGCACTGAGAGAACACGGAGAAGGGCCGCTCGACCGGGTGTCGTGCGGCCCTTTTCTGTGTCCTCTGTGGTTCCATCCATTCTCGCGGTAGAATCACACGATGCGCATCCTCGCCGGAACGTCGGGCTACGCCTTCAAGGAATGGAAGGGGCCGTTCTACCCTGAGGACCTCAAGGATGCGGGGATGCTCCAGTTCTATTCCAGCAAGTTCCCCGCGGTCGAGATCAACAACTCCTTCTATCAGTTGCCGAAGGAGAAGGTGCTTCAGGACTGGGCAGCGCAGGTGCCCGCCGACTTCACCTTCGCGATCAAGGCGAGCCGGCGCATCACGCACTTCGCGCGGCTGAAGCCCGATTGCAAGGAGACGCTCGAGTACCTCGTGCGCGCCACGGGCTCACTCGCCGAGCGCGTCGGGCCGATCCTGTTCCAGCTGCCGCCGAACATGAAGAAGGACGTCGACCTCCTGCGCGGTTTCCTGGCCATGCTTCCCGAGGGACGCCGCTACGCGATGGAGTTCCGGCACGAGAGCTGGTTCGAGGATCCGGTGCTCGATGCACTGCGGGAGCATAACGTGGCGCTCGTGGCTATCGACCAGCAGGACTTCAGCGCCCCGATGCACGCGACGGCGAGCTGGGGGTACGTGCGGCTGCACCGCTTCGACTACGACGCGGCCGCGATGGCGGAGTGGGCGCAGAAGATCCGCGCGACCAACTGGACCGACGCGTTCGTTTTCTTCAAGCACGACCACGTGCCGGAATCGACGGGCTCCGGGCCGCTCGCTGTGGACGGCTTCATGAGGCTATGCGCGGCGTAGCGATTACGCTCGCGGTGCTGCTGGCGCTCCCTGCGGGTAGCGCGGCTGCCCAGCAGATGCAGGCATCCACGCTCAGCCCCGGAGTGCGCCTGCGTGTGATCGCCGTAGACTCGCGACAGAGCGCCGAAGGTCGCCTGCTGTCGATCGGTCACGATACGCTGTGGTTGCGTCGACCCTACGATCGCGACACCCTCCGCTACCTGTCGCCGATGATCGCTCGGTTGCAGGTATCGAAGGGGATGACGCCCAACGAGGGCGCGTTGCGAGGCGGGGCGATCGCTTTCGTCGGCACGCTCGCCGTGGCGTCGTTCCATCCGCGAACCACGCACATCCCGGCGTGCGTCCCGTGCGATCCGGGGCCGGCATCGCACTGGTACCTGCTCCCCGCCGCGACGCTGGGTGGCGCACTAATTGGCACATTCATCGCCCGCAGTCGTTGGACCGATGTGCCCTGGCCGCCATCGGAGGCGTGGCAACGGGAAACCGTCGAGCGCAGCGTCCTTCCCGGACGTCACGTGCGCGTGCAACGAGCGGGCGCTGCGGAATTCACAGGCATCGTACTCCAGCGGCGCCCGGACACACTCGTGTTCCTCGGACCAATTCCCTACCGCGATACTGTGCGCGTCACATTCCCGGACATCACGAGCATCGAAGTGGGAGATGGACGGTCACGCGCACATCGTGAGGTGATCGGCACGGTCGTCGGGACCGGGGTCGGCGTGCTTGCGGGATACTATGCCGCGAGCCTGAACTCGTGCCGTGGATGCGATGATGTCGCCCTCACCCGTATGGTGTGGACAGTGCCGCTGGGCGCCGCAGCAGGAGCGTTCTTCGGATGGCATAGCGGCGACGAACGGTGGACGCCGCTTCGCTGGCCGCCCTGAACTGCCGGCTCACCGAAGCATCCCGAACGTTGTGCCGTCATCCGAGCGGTCAATTGTCATCCCGAGCGCAGCGCCCCGCCCTGAGCGGAGCGAAGGGAGGAATCTGCACTTGTTGGAGCGCGCGATGAATCTGCACCTGCCATTTGCAGATTCCTCCCTTCGGTCGGAATGACGACGCCGGCCGTTTGCTGCGCCAGTCCCAGCTCGTCGAGATACGCTGAGCCGCCCGTTGGCTTGCCGTTGCGAGAGAGCGCGCGCGTAAACACCAGCCGGTCGCGCGCACGCGTCATTCCCACGTAAAAGACACGCCGCGATTCCTCCAGCTCCTCACGCGAGGCATTGTCCGCCGAGAACTGGCCGTCCTCGGCCCCTACCATATATACGCGCGAGAACTCGAGCCCCTTGGTGGCGTGCAGCGTCAGCAGGTTGACGCGACCCTCCTGCGTGTCGGCGTCCCGCCCGGACAGCGCCACGCGCTCGACGAGCGTCTCCACCTGCTCCGCGATCGGCATCCCGTGCGTCCCCTGCGTCAGCGCGCGCAACCGCTGCATGGACGTTGGATACCGCTCCTCAGCACTCTTCGCGCGACGGATCCGCTCCATGAGCTGCACGCCGCCGAGCGCCGCGATGACCTGTTCCACAGTGGCCCGGCTCCCGGCTCCCGTCTCCCGGCACATTGAGTCGTAGTAGTCCAGCGCTGCGCTGAAAACGCCGAGCGCGAAGGGACGCGCGATCTCGAGCAGCACTTTTGTGTCTCCCGTCTCCGGGAGCGGCTGGGAGAGCGCGAGCCCGACACCGAGATGGTCGAGCAGGTTCGCGCAGCACGATTTCCGCGACCGCGTCACCTGCTCCGCGCTGAGACGCGTGAACACGAGCGCGAGTGTGCGCGCGTCGTCCGCGGCGCGGTGCGAGTTGCCGGGGTCGATGCCGTACAGCTCCGCCAGCGCCTTCAGCTGATGGCTGGACGGCGTGATCTCGTACGCGAGCGGCATGCTGTCGTACGTCGCCATGCGCGCCGCGCCGGGAAGACCGTGCGCTAGCCGGCGGATCACCGGGAAGTCGAACTCCTCGCCGTTGTGCGCGACCAGGACGTCGTCGCCGCAGAAGTCTTGAAACCTCCGCCACACCTCGACGAACGGTGGCGCGTCCGCGACCTCACCCTCGGTGATCTGGTGCACTGCCGTAGCGCCGGCCTCGATCGGAATCGTCGGCTTCACCAGGCTGTGGAACTCGGCGACGATGCGTCCGTTGCGCACCCGCGCCGCGGCGATCTCGACGATGTCGCAGCGCTTCCAGTTCAGCCCCGTCGTCTCGATGTCGATCGCCGTGAACTCGCGGAACGTGCTCTCGAAGCTCCGCGCGGTGAGGATCTGCGCTGCCTTGAACAGCGTGTGCACGAGCGGCGCGCGTGGCGAGTCCTTGTCGCCGAAGAATTCCGCACCCGCGATCGGCGTGCCGATCTCCACCCGTCTCACGCCGATCGCGTGCAGCATCCCCTTGATCGGGATCTCTGTGCCGCCCATCGGCGAAAGAATCACCGTCGCCTGGCGCTGCAGCACTGACGAGAGCCGGAACGCGAGCGCGGCCGCATCGGTGTTGACTTCCGGATCCTGCAGCTCCGTGTGGCGTTCCTCGAGCTGCGTGCGGTACTGCCCCACCCGGCGGGACAACAGCTCGTCGAGCAGCGATGGCAGCTCGGTGTGGCGACGCAGGTGGGCGCCGAGGCTTCGCAGTGTGGCGCGGGCGCGCTTGATCTTGTCCGCCGTCGCCGTGTCCTTCTTGTCGTTCTGGCGTTCGCGCAGGTAATCCAGGATGCTGCAGCTGCGCCGCTCGGCTTCGGCCCGCGCCGCTGCGACCAGCGTGCGCGGAAGCACGATGCGGAGGAATCGCTCCTTCAACCCGTCGTCGTCTGGTCGCAGCATGACGCCGAGACATGCGGTGACGTACGCGACCACCGGATCCTCGGCGACGGCCCGGCCCGTCGCGAGGCGGCACGGGATACCGGCGACGAGGAATGCCGGCTCGAGCGCGTTCCCGATGTCGTGGCGGCGGTACAGGACGCCGAAGTCGCTCCACGACAGATGCTCCGTCTCGCGCTGGAGCCGGATGTCATCGATGAGCCAGGCTGCTTCCTGCTCCGCATTCTCGAAGCACTTCGCCTCGACCGGAAACATCGAGGTGTGTCTGGCTTCGACCGTTTGACGTCCGCCGAGCTCCGGGAACATCGGGAAGCGATCAGCGAAGGCTTGAGCGTACGCGAAGATGTGCTTCGCGGTGCGGTGGTTCTCGCGCAGCCGCAGCGGTTCGCTCGCGACGCCGAAATCGTTCACGAAGCTGCGGAAGAGCGTGATGTCTGCGCCCGCCCATCCATATATGGACTGGTCGCAGTCCCCCACGGCGAAGACATTGCTCGTATTGAGCGCGAGCGTGCGGACGATGGCGTACTGGATCGGATTGAGATCCTGGAACTCGTCGACCAGGATCGCGTCCCATCGCGTGCGCAGTGCTTCGGCGGACGCCGCATGCTGGACGACGTCGGCGGCGCGGAGCAGGAGCTGGTCGAAATCCAGCATGTTTCGCTCGCGCAGAGTCTGCTGGTACTTCTCGAAGCGACGCGCGTCGTTGGCGTCGAGCGAGTCGCCGCGGAGCCGATGCCGCGCGAATGCCTGGAGCAGCGGCTTCTGGAAACGCTCGCTGGAGCCGAGCTGACGCAGCAGCGAGAGCTGGTAGTCCTCGTCGGCGATGCCGAACGTCGGCGCGACGTTGGCGGACGTTCCGTACGAGCGCAGCACGTCGACGCAGAACTTGTGGATCGTCGAGCGCTTGACCAGTCGCGCGGCGTCGCCGAGGGTGTCGAGCCGTGACGCGATCTCGTCTGCCGCCTTGTTCGTAAATGTGAATGCGTAGATGCGTTCGGGCGCGACGCCGTGGCGCTCGATGAGCCAACGCACGCGCTGCGTGAGACAGAACGTCTTACCCGAGCCGGGACCGGCCAGCACGAGCAGCGGCCCGAGCTCGGCCTCGATGGCTTTTTTCTGGGAGGTGGTGGGAGTGTGCTGCACGACTGATGAAGGTTAAGCCCGGGACCCGACTGCGGCGACGCCAAATCACGCCCAGGGTGTCATGACTACGGCTTGTTTCTCGTAGCCGCCGTGGCGAAGGTATGACCATGACGCACGAGTCGGCGGCTCTGACGATGGCGGACGAATCTGCACGCGCGCCCGACGCCGCAGTCAGCGCGCGTCGAGACAGCGGCTTCGACGCATAGGTCGAGGTGGACGCACAGGATCCGCGCGAACGCGGGCAGCTCGACCTGCGTTGGCCGGAGCCGAAGCACGACAAGCGGACCAGGCGCTGGGCGTGGGTCGTCGCCATCGTCGTGACGCTTGCCGCCGCTCTGGCGCTGGCCGCGTCCGTGGGTGATCTCAGGCCGAGAGATCTGATGTTCTGGAGACGGGAGCGGATCACGTACATCGTGCCGACAGGGACCGATTCGACGATCATCGCGCGAGACTCCGCTCTGCGGCGATAGTGTTCTGCCGCGGCTGCGCCGCCGTTCTCGGCCGCGCCTTCGGCGCGGATCGGCGGCAGCCGCAAAGAGTTATTGCGGCTGCCGGTCGGCTCTCGGCGGGCACACCTGTCGATTTCCGAACTCCCTGTTCGACGCTCCTGTAGACCTCAGAATCGGAGCGCGCACATGACCTCCATTGCCATCTCGACGCAACCCTCGAAATCCGCGGTTTGGACCAGCCGCATTCTCTATGGTATAGCGATGCTGTTCATGACGTTCGACGCCGTCCTCCACGTCGCCAACCCTGCGCTCGTGCAGCAGGCGTCCGTGCCGCTGGGCATCCCCGCCGGCATCATGCCTACGGTCGGCGTCATCGAGCTGGTTATCGTCGCCCTGCTCCTCATTCCCCGCACGGCCTTCATCGGCGCCCTGTTCCTGACGGCCTACCTTGGCGGCGCCACGGCCATCCAGGTCCGCGCGGGGATGCCCGCCTTTCAAGTCGTCTTCCCGGCGATCGTGGCGACGCTGGTGTGGGCGGGGCTGGCCCTGCGGCGGGATGACATCCGGCGGCTGATAGTTCGCTAAGGTGTTCTCGGCGCAGCGCAGGCGCGGCCCGCGCTGCCGAGAACAGTCTGCACCGAGTGCGTAGGCTACCCCATCCCGACAAACGTACGTCTACGATACGTAGTACAGCGTAAAGAGCCGGTTCCAGCGCGGCGGTACTGTCATGCCGCTCAAGCAACGACAAACCTCTATCTGGAGCGGCTCCCATGTTCTACCATCGCCTCGGCGTGGCTTCATGCCTCGCCATCACGGTCGCGGCGTGCGCCTCGGACCGCATCACCTCTGGCTCGGCGCTGGACGAGTCGCGCCAGGTCGCCAACGGCGTCTCGCCCTCGTCGGCAGCACTCATGGCCAACTACGTATCGATCGGCACCAGCGTCTCGATGGGCTGGCGGTCGGACGGCATCACCGGAACGGAGCAGGCCGAGTCCTGGCCGGCGCTGCTGGCGGCCGACGTCGGAGTTCCCTTCTCGGTGCCCAGCATCCAGGCACCCGGCTGCAAGCCGATGCTCGCGGCGCCGCTGATCAACTTCCGTCGCACTGACGGCAGCCCCGCGCTTGCCGACAACAGGACCTGCGCGCCCAACGAGGCGGGTGTCACGCTCCCCACGCACAACCTGGCCGTGGAGAACGCCACCGCGAAGGAAGCGCTCAACGGCACGCCGGAGACGGCATCGCAGGGACGTGGTCCGGTCACGAGCCGTGTGCTCCCCAGCGGGATGACGCAGGTGTCCGCGATGGTCGCGAGCCACCCCACGTTCGTGTCCGTTGAGTTCGGCGGGAACGAGCTGCTGCCGGCCCAGGTGGGAATCCTGGTCCCCGGGCTGACCTACACCCCATTCGAGCAGTATCGCGCGAACCTGCAGTCGATCGTGGATGCGGTCAAAGGCACGGGTGCTGGCGCGCTGATCGTGAGTCCGCGCATGGACCTGCGCAACTTCCCGACGCTGCGCACGTCCCAGGAAATCGCGGCACAGCGTGTCGCGTTCCAGGCGTACAACGTCCGAGTGGCCGCCGACTGCGACGACAGCCCGAACTACATCTTCGTGCGCGGCGTGGTGCCGAAGGCCATCCTGACAGGCGCCGGGCTGGCGCCCTACGGGCTGCAGTACACGTTGAGCTGCAACGATGTGCCGGGCACCCAGGACTTCGTGCTGACGCCGGCCAACATCACCTTCATCAATGATCTCATCAACCAGATGAGCGACGAAGTCGATCGCCACGCGGCGGAAAACGGCTGGGCGACGTTCGCGCTTGGCGTGCTGTATGACCGGAGCAAGGACGACGTGCCATTCGACCTGGTTAGCTACCTGACGTCGGACGAGCCGTACGGGCACTGGATCTCGCTCGACGGCGTGCATGCGAGCAGCGCGGGTCAGAAGAAGCTGGCGCAGGCCGCGCGGGTGGCGATCCAGAAGACGTATGGTACCGGGCGGGCGACGGTGATTGCCGCACGGTAAGATCGAATTGCAAGAAGATGTTCTCGGCAGCGCGTGCGGCTCTTGCCGCACGCGCTGGTCCGTTCTCGGCGCGCCTTCGGCGCGGTCGCCAGGCACACCAAGCAGATCTCTCAACGGTGTGCACGCCGACCGGCGGCGCAGCCGCCGCCGAGTACGGACCGCCGCGCGACAGCGCGGCGCCGAGAACAATCTTTCCTCTTGACAATCATGAGGAGTCGCGCGTACTCTCCTCCTGACTATCAAGTGGACGGAAGCCGTGACCGATCAGAACACCGACGTCATCCCCGGTACGCTCGACATGCTCATCCTCAAGACGCTGAGCCTCGCGCCCATGCACGGATTCGGCATCGGCCGGCGCGTCGAGCAGATCTCCCGCGCTGTATTCAAGGTCAACGCCGGCTCCCTGCTCGTGGCGCTGCAGCGGCTCGAGCGCGCGGGATGGCTGGACGCCGAGTGGCGCGCGACGGAGAACGGCCGCCGCGGCAAGTTCTACGCGTTGACGCGCACCGGACGCCGTCAGCTCGACGTCGAGACCAGCGAATGGGAGCGGCGCGTCGCCGCCATCGGTCGCGTGCTGCGCGCGGAGGCCTGACATGTCCTTCTTCAGACAGGTGAAGCGCGGTCTCACCGCGCTGGTCGCGCCGGCGCATGCCGACGCTGACGTCGACCGTGAAGTGCGTCACTTCGCCGAGCAGCGCGCCGCGGAACTCGTGCGCGCGGGCATGCCCTACCAGGATGCGCTGCGCCGTGCCACGATCGAGCTGGGCAACGTCACCGTCACGCGCGAGGAAGTCCGCGCCTCCGGCTGGGAGCACGGCGTCGACCTGATGCTCGGCGACATACGGTACGCGCTGCGACGCCTGCGGCGAGAGCCGGGATTCACGGTGGTCGCATCGCTCACGCTCGCGATCGGAATCGGCGCCGCCACGGCGATCTTCAGCGCGGTGAATCCGATCCTCTTCCGCGCCCTGCCCTACCCGCACGCGGAGCGCATCGTCACCGTCGCCGAACGGTCCCAGAGCGGCGCGCCGATCGATCCCGCGTACGGCACCTACGAAGAGCTCTCGGCGCGCAGCCGGTCGTTTGACGCGATGAGCGCCACCGATACCTGGCGCCCGTCGCTGACCGGTACGAACGAGCCCGAGCGGCTCGAGGGGCGCCGTGTCACCGCGTCCTTCTTCGACGTGATCGGCGTACGCCCGGCGCTTGGACGGAGCTTCGATGCTGCCGAAGACGTGCCCGGCGCCGCCAGCGTCGTGATCCTGAGCGACCGCCTGCTGCAGCGACGCTTTGGCGGCGATCGCTCGATTGTGGGTGGGTCCATCATGCTCAACGGCACGTCGTACACCGTGACGGGTGTGATGCCGCGGGGGTTCATCGACGCCACGGCGCCATCGGCGGACGTCTGGGCGCCGCTTCGCGCGGTGCGACGCGCGGAGCCGAACTCGCGCGAGTGGGGTCACCATTACCGCATCCTCGGGCGGCTGAAAGCCGGCGTCGACGCGAAGCGCGTATCGACCGACCTGGCCGCCATCGCGACGCGCCCTATCCCGGAGTTCGCACGCGTGCCATGGGCTTCGTTGCAGAACGGTGTCCTCGCGCGCTCGCTGCAGGAGGACGTGACCGCCGACGCGCGGCCGGCCCTGCTCGCGATCGTGGCCGCGGCCGCCGTGCTGCTGCTGCTCGCCTGCGTCAACGTCGCCAACCTGCTCCTCGCGCGCAGCGCGCGTCGTCGCGGTGAGTTCGCGGTGCGAGCCGCACTCGGTGCCGGTGGACGCCGGCTCGCGCGACAGCTGCTCACCGAGAGTGTCATCCTGGCGCTCGTGGGCGGCGCGCTCGGCTTCGTGATCGCGTCCATCGGTGTGGGAGCTCTCGTCGCACTCAGCCCCGCGGAGCTGCCGCGTGCAGACGCGATTCGACTCGACGCGGTCGCGTTCGCGTTCGGGCTGGCCGTCACCGCGCTGGTCGGCGTCGCCGCGGGTGTCATGCCCGCGCTCCACGCGCGACGCTCCGACGTGCGCGGAGACATGCAGCGCTCGTCCAGAAGCCTGGCGAGCGCGCGCGGCTTCGCGCGCTCCTCGCTCGTCGTCGTCGAGGTGGCGCTCGCGCTCGTGCTGCTCGTCGGCGCGGGGCTGCTGGTCCGCAGCCTCGACCGACTGTTCGCGGTCGCTCCGGGCATCCGTCCGGAGCACGTGCTCACGATGCAGGTGGTGGACGCGGGGCTCGCGACGCGGACCGACGGCGAGCGCCTGCGCTACTACGATCAGGTGGTACAGGCGGTCCGCGCGGTTCCGGGGGTGCAGGACGCGGGGCTCACGAGTCAGCTGCCGCTGAGCGGCGACATGGACGCGTACGGCTTTGCGGTGGAATCGTTCCCCGACCGCGTTGCAGGACAGGACGGCGCGGCCATGCGCTACGCGGTCACGCCCGACTATTTCCGTACGATGGACATTCCGCTCGTCCGCGGCCGCCTGCTGGACGCGACCGATCGCGTCGGCGCGCCGAGGTCGTTCGTCGTGAGCGAGTCGTTCGCGAGCGCCGAGTTCGGGAAGGTGGATCCGATCGGGCAGCGAGTGCGGTTCGGCCCTGACGCGAACGATGGTCCCTGGGGGACGATCGTGGGTGTCGTCGGCGACGTGAAGCAGCAGTCGCTGCTCGCGATGAACACCGCGGCGTTCTACGTGCCGTCGCAGCAATGGAGCTGGGTGGATCCGGTGCAGTCGCTCGTGGTGCACACGACTGGGGACGCCGCCTCGATGACCGACGCCGTCAGGCGCGCCGTGTGGAGCGTGGATCGCAACAAGCCGATCACGCGCATCGCGACCATGGAACAGCTCATCGAGCGCACCGTGTCGGGCCGGCGGTTCACCTCGGTGATCTACCAGACGTTCGCCGTCGCGGCGCTGCTGCTGGCGGCGGTGGGACTGTATGGTGTGATCTCCGGCGGCGTCGCCGAGCGGACGCGCGAGATCGGGATCCGCAGCGCACTCGGCGCGACGCGCAGCGACGTCGTGCGCGGCGTGTTGCGCAGCGGCCTCGGGCTCACGGCCGTGGGCGTCGTCATCGGCGTGGGCGGCGCGATCGCGACGAGCCGGCTGCTGGAGACGCTGCTTTACGGTATCTCGCGCGTGGACGCCGTGACCTATGGTGGCGTCGTCGCATTGCTTGCCGGCGTCGCGGTGCTCGCCTGCTGGGCGCCGGCGCGGCGGGCTGCCGGTGTGGATCCGGTGATCACGTTGCGGGCTGAGTAGTTATCGCGAGGGGAGCCAGCGGTCTCGGCCGCGGCTGCGCCGCGGGTCGGCGGCAACCGCAAGGAGCTTTTGCGGTTGCCGGTCGGTGCTCGGCCTGCACACCATTGAGAGCTCCCGGGGTGTGCCGGCCGACCGGCGGCGCAGCCGCCGCCGATAACCGACCGCCGCGCGAAGCGCGGCGCCGAGAACAGCGTGTCGAATCGAGCCCGTTTGGTTCGACGTATCAGTAGAACCCACCCCAAACACGAATGCGCAAGCTCATCGTACACGAATTCATGTCCCTCGACGGCGTCATGCAGGCGCCGGGCGGCAAGGACGAGGACACCGATGGCGGATTTCAGCACGGCGGCTGGACGATCCCGTTCTGGCACGACGACATCGGCACCGCGTTCTTCCAGCTGATGCAGGGCGTCGACGCGTTCCTGCTCGGCCGCAAGACGTACGTCACCCACGGCAACGCGTTCGAGCCGATGCCCGCGGGCGACGCATTCGGCGACCTGATGAACGCACCGAAGAAGTACGTCGTGTCGAAGACATTGCAGAAACCGGTCTGGCGCGACACGACCATCATCCGCGACAACCCGATGGAGTTCGTGCGCAAACTGAAGCAGCAGCCCGGCGGGAAGATCGTGCTGGACGGGAGCAGCCAGCTGTTGCACGCACTGCTCGAGGCGCAGTTGGTGGACGAGCTGTTCCTGCACGTCTATCCAGTCACGCTCGGCTCCGGCAAGCGCGTCATCCCGGCCGGCTTGAACACGACGTTCAAGCTCGCGTCATCCAAAGCATACCCCTCCGGCGTGGTCGGCCTGCACTACGAGCTGGCGACTTAGGCGTCTTCCCGCGACTGGGCAGACATAACGCCGAGTCGCAGACCCATTTCGTCACCGAGGGTGTGCCGTCATCTTGCGGGGCGTGGAAGAGCTTCCCGGCGGGATTCGAGGTGGCGGCCCGAGAAATGGCGGCATGACCGCCCGAAATCGAATCGTGGCAGCAGTGCGTCGCTGGTGGATTGCGGGCGGCCAACGGCGGCTGCTGCTCGACACCATGCTCCTCGCTGTCGCCGGCGTTGCGGCGGCGCAGACGTTCAACCTGCTCCTGGATCTTTCGCGGCGTGTGTTCCTGCGCGGCATCGCGGGATACGTCCCTCCAGGACTTCCGAGCGAAGGCGGCGTCGCGATTCCGATCGCGGGACCTCACGGAACCACGTTCGTGCTCCTGACCGCAACACTCGGTGGGCTGCTCGTCGGCATCCTGGTGGAATGGCTCGCACCCGAAGCGGAAGGTCACGGGACGGACGCGCTCATCCGGGCGTTTCACCGTTCCGGCGGTCTGCTTCGCGGACGCGTCGCGCCGGTCAAGCTCGTCGCATCCGCCATCACCATCGGATCCGGCGGCGCCGCCGGTCGAGAAGGGCCCATCGCGCTTGTCGCCGCGACGGTCGGATCGTGGTACGCCACGATCACGAATCGCGACGAACGCGATCGCCGGTTGCTGATGCTCGTCGGCGCGGCCGCCGGTCTGTCGGCGATTTTCCGATCGCCGATCGGCGCGGCGTTCTTCGTCATCGAAGTGCTGTATGTCGACATGGAGTTCGAGTCCCGCGCCATGCTCTACGCCACGCTCGCAGCGGTGTTGGCCTATGCCCTCAATGGATTGATCGTGGGCTGGGGCGCGCTGTTCGTCGTACCGCAGGTGAATCGCCTCCATTCACCGGCCGACTACGCCTGGTACGCCCTGCTCGGCGTCATTGCCGGCGTATTCAGCACCATCCTCCCCGAAGTGTTCTATCGGACCCGGAACATGTTTCGCGCCATCCGCATCCCTCGCTGGCTCAAACCAGCTGTGGGTGGCGCGCTCACCGGCGTGGTCATCCTCCGCTATCCGCAAGTCATCGCGGGCGGCTATGGCTGGATCCAGCGCGCGATCGATGGCGGCCTGACCGCCAGCACCATGGCGGCGCTCGCGTTCGCCGAGATGATCGCAATGAGCCTGACGGTGAGTTCGGGCGGCTCCGGTGGCGTGTTCGCGCCGAGTCTGTTCATGGGCGGGATGCTCGGCGGTGCGCTGGCCTCCTTCACCGGCGAGCCGACCGCGCCGTTCGTGGTGGTCGGCATGGCGGCCGTGTTCGCCGGCGCGGCACACGTCCCGATCTCCACGATGTTCATGGTGACGGAGATGACGGGAGGCTACACGTTGCTCGTGCCGGCGGCGCTGGCCGTGATGCTGAGCTACCTGATCCAGCTCACCCTGTCGCGCGGCCTGCGGTATCGCGGCCTGTACGAGGCGCAGGTCGCGTCGCGCGCGGATTCACCGGCGCACCACACGCAGCACCTCGAGATCGCGCTGCGGATCCTGCGCGAGAAGCATCCCGTCCGCGTCGAGAGCCTCGGCGAGATCGACCTGCTCACGTTGCTTCGTTCGGGCATTCCAGTGGAGTTGGCCGACGATCAGCGTCTCTTCGTCGGCGTGCTTCGGAAGGACAGCCCCGTCGGCGGCACGACGATCGCGGCGAGCGGGCGCGGGCTCGCCGGAGAAGGCACGATCATCCTCGGCATCCTGCGCGCGGACCACATGATCGCTCCGCGCGCCGACGTCGTGCTCACGCCGGGCGACAAGATCATCGTGCTGGCGCACGGCGACGGAAGGCTCCGCGAGCACCTGGATGCGTGGTGATTGCGTCGCCCAGGCGGTGAAAGCTCCTGTCGGATGAGAGACCTCGTCGGTTTGGTGAAACGAAACAGCCGGAAAAAAGGGAAACGACATGAACAGCAACTGAAATTGAAATGGGGTCGCGATGCATGAATCCCGACCC
>Ga0066652_100000704_pt1 | contig 16388 bp, 14 predicted proteins | sample GraSoiAngelo_101_FD_71413 | JGI IMG/M metagenome (GOLD analysis project Ga0066652, IMG submission 71413) | Grasslands soil microbial communities from the Angelo Coastal Reserve, California, USA - 14_0903_02_30cm | ecosystem: Environmental > Terrestrial > Soil > Grasslands | place: USA...
CCTCCGAAATCGAGAGATTTCTCGCCCGCCCCGATCGGCCAATCGTGCTGGTCTTCGGGCCCGATGCGGGCCTGGTGCGCGAGCGCGTGGAAGCGCTGGTGCGCGGATCGGTCGACGATCCGAAGGATCCCTTTCAACTCGCGCGCCTCGACGGCGATGAACTCGCGAGCGAGCCGACGCGCCTGGTCGAGGAGGCAAACACGATTCCGCTGTTCGGCGGCCGCCGCGCAGTATGGGTTAAAGCCGGCGGGCGGAATTTTGCTCCGGCGCTGGAGGCGCTCGTTACCGCTCCCCCGCCGGACTGCCGCGTCGTTATCGAGGCCGGCGATCTCAAGCGCAGTGCGCCGCTGCGCGCCATTTGCGAGCGTGCAAAACAGGCCGCGGCGCTGCCGTGCTACCCCGATGCGGAAAGAGACTTGCTCCGTCTCATCGACGACGAATTGCGCGAATTCGAGCTTGCCATTTCGCCGGATGCCCGCGCGGCCCTCGTTCCGTTGCTCGGCGGCGACCGTCTCGCGTCGCGCCATGAAATCCGCAAGCTCGCGCTGTTCGCGCGCGGCAAAGCGCGCGTCGAGCTGGACGACGTCGTCGCAGTGGCCGCCGACGCCTCGACGTTGGCCGTCGACGGCGTGATCGACGCTGCCTTCGCCGGTCGCACCCGCGAGCTCGAAGCGCAATTCGGCAAGGTGCGCACGGCCGGCACGGCGCCCGGCACGATCTTGTCGGCGGCGCTGCGGCACGTCGCGCAATTGCATCGGGCGAGGCTTGCCATCGATCAAGGCGCCTCGGTCACCGAGGCGGCCGGAGGCATCCAGCCGTTCGTCCATTTCAACCGCAAGCCCTTCGTCGAGTCGGCGCTGAGGACGTGGAACTCGGCGCGGCTTCAACGCGCGATGGCGCGGCTGGCCGAAGCCATGCTCGACGCGCGCCAACAGTCGGCAATGGCGGACGTCATTGCGCAACGCGCGTTGCTGATGCTTGCGGTCGACGCGCGGCGGAAGGAATGATCCGACTCGATCGCCGGGTCAGTTCCTCTCAAGCCGCCGCAGCACCCCATCGAGCTGATCGAGATTGCTGTAGTGGATGCGCAGCACGCCGGCGTCGCCGCGGTGGTCGATGACGACTGCAAGGCCAAGCGCGTCGGATACTCGGCGCTCGAGCGCAATCGTATCGGCGGTTTTCATGGCGCGCGTCTTGGCCGCCCTGCTCTTTGCGGAGCCGCGATCCTTCGCCAACGCCTCCACTTGACGAACGTTGAGGCCGCGATCGACGATTTCGCGCGCCATCTCTTCGGGATCGGAGGCGCCGATGAGCATGCGCGCGGCGCCGGCGGTAATCTTGCCGGCATGGATGTAGGCTTTGACCGGCTCCGGCAGCTTCAACAGGCGCAGCGTGTTGGTGACGTGGCTGCGACTCTTGCCGACAATCCTGGCGATCTCCTCGTGACTATGACCGTAGTCACTCGCCAGCGCCTGATATCCGCCGGCTTCTTCCAGCGGATTGAGGTCGCTGCGTTGCACGTTCTCGATGATGGCAAGCTCCAGCGCTTCGCTGTCGCTCGCTTCAACCGGCACGATCGGGATGTCATGCAGCGCGGCGCGTTGCGCCGCTCGCCAGCGTCGCTCGCCGGCGATGATCTCGTACGCATCTTTTACGCCGCGCAGCGCACGTACGACCACCGGCTGGATGATCCCATGCTGTTTGATCGACGCGGCGAGCTCATCGAGCTCGGTATCCGCATAATTGCGGCGGGGATTGCGCGGATTGGGCCTGAGATATTCGATCGGCACGCGCCGTTGATTGCGGGCGCGTTCCGGCGTCGTCGCCGTTTCGGCGCCGACGTCGCCCATGAGCGCCGCCAGCCCGCGCCCAAGTCGCGATCGGCCCTCGTCTGCCATCGGCGTTCCTCCCGAATCGTTTTGCGTCACGCCGCACCGTGCTGCTGATCTGCGTCGATGATTCCGGCGGCGCGCAGCGGAGCCGCGATCAATTCCTTCTCACGCTGAATGATCTCGGTCGCGAGGCGCAAGTAAGCTTCGCTGCCGACGCATTTGAGATCGTAGACCAGCACCGGCTTGCCGTAGGATGGCGCTTCCGATACGCGCACGTTGCGCGGGATGATCGTGTCATAGACCTTTTGTTTGCTGTTCGCCCGCACGTCGGCGACGACCTGGTTGGAGAGGTTGTTGCGCGCGTCGTGCATAGTGAGCACGATGCCGTGGATCATCAGTTCGGGATTGAGCGTGGATTTCACTGTCTCGACGGTCTGCAAGAGCTGCGACAATCCTTCGAGCGCAAAGAACTCGCACTGCAGCGGAACGAGGATCGCGTCCGCGGCCGCCAGTGCGTTGACGGTGAGCAGGTTGAGCGACGGCGGACAATCGATCAGCACATAGCTGAACTCGCTGACGCCCGGCGTTTGCGCGCGCAGCGGCGCGAGCGCGCTCCGCAATCGAAAAGTGCGATCGCGCTCCTGGCTGACCTCGAGCTCGAGCCCGGAAAGATCGAGCGTCGACGGCGCGATCGAAAGCCGCGGGACGGCAGTCGTTAGCACCGCGTCCGATAAGCTCGCTTCGCCCATCAACACGTCATAGGTCGAGTGGCGGCGGCTGCGGCGATCAATGCCGAGACCGGTCGAGGCATTGCCTTGTGGATCAAGGTCGATGATCAGCACTTGCTCGCCGATCGCCGCCAAAGCTGTGCCGAGGTTGATCGCTGTCGTGGTCTTGCCGACGCCGCCCTTCTGGTTGGCAATCGCGATCACGCGCGGCGGCGCGGGATTGGGAATGCGGCTCGCAAGTGAGATGACCTGCGGCGCTTCTGGCGCCGACTGTGCCGGCGAGTCCGCGTGATCGGTCATGACGGTCGGTCCAGCATCATCGCATCGCTTTGCGAATCGGATGGAATCTTATGGCGTTGTCCCGCGGCACTCCACATTCCGGATCACAACAATGCGGCCGGCCGGATCGGTACGGCTGGGAACGAGCGTCGCGTCCATGGCCCAAGCCTGCGCAGTGGGCGACTCGCGCGCCTCTCTCAGCTCAAGCTCTGCATGTTGCCCCTTCGGGAACAAGGCTATTGCGCCGCTTTTCCCCAGAAGCGGAAAGGTCTGCTGAAACAAGGGCTTGAGGGGGGAGACGGCGCGCGCGGTGATGACGTCCACCAGACCCTCGAAGGTCTTGACGAATTCCTCGATGCGCATGGCCTCTACGCTTGCGGGCGACCCAGTCAGGCGCTGAGCCTCGCGCAGGAATGCGGCTTTTTTGCCATGACTTTCAATGAGATGGACATGAGCACCAGGGGTGCCGGCAAGGGCGCAGGCAATCACCAGGCCGGGAAAACCGCCCCCCGACCCGAGATCGACCCAAGCGCGTGCATCGGGGGCGAGCGCGAGGAGCTGGAGCGAATCGGCAATGTGTCGCGTCCACAGATATGGCACCGTGGAGGGCGCAATCAGGTTTGTTCTTTGCTGCCATTCCAGCAGAAGCGCGACAAACCGATCGAGGCGCTCCAATGTTTCACGTGAAACCGGCGTGAGCGCGAGGGCCCGCGCGCGATCGGCGGCAGCAGATGTGTCGAGTGGCAGGGCCTGGGCGGCGCGGGCGCGCTCTTCTCGCTTGCGCTTTCGACCGCGAGAGGCCCTCTCCCGCATCAGCTTCCGGCGGCCGCAGTTTTGGCACGCCGGCCGTTGCGTTTGAGGTGCGCCGCCAGGAGAGTGAGTGCCGCGGGTGTGATGCCGTCGATGCGCGCGGCCTGGCCGATCGTACGGGGGCGCGCGACATCAAGCCTTTGGCGAGCTTCGATGGAGAGGCCGGGCAACTGCGAATAGTCAAGGCTCTCCGGGAGCGCTAGGGCCTCGTCCCGCCGATAGGCGGCGATATCGGCCGCCTGGCGCGAGAGATAGACGTCGTATTTCGCGTCGATTTCGAGCTGCTCCGCGATTTTCGCCGGGACGTCGCCGAACGGAGGCCAGATCTTTGCAATATCCGCGATCCTGATGTGGGGGTGCGATAGCAGCTCGAAGGCGCTCCGCCGCTGGCCGTCCTTATTGAGGGCAAGGCCGTGGCGATCCGCCTCGCTGGGGGTGAGGGAGACCGAGCGAGCGAAGTCGCGAGCCGCGGAAAGAGCCATCATTTTCGCCTCGTGCCGGCGGCGGCGTGCGCCATCGATGCAGCCGATCGCAACGCCGCGCCCGGTCAAACGTTGGTCCGCGTTATCGGCGCGCAGCGTTAGGCGGTATTCCGCACGCGAGGTAAACATCCGGTACGGCTCGGTGACCCCCCGTGTGACTAAATCATCAATCATTACAGCGAGATACGCCTCGGCGCGGTCGAACGTCACCTCCCCGCTTCCCCCCGCTCGCGCTGCCGCATTGAGGCCCGCGACCAGACCTTGGGCGGCAGCCTCCTCGTAGCCGGTGGTGCCGTTGATTTGCCCAGCCAAGAACAGCCCCGGCAGGCGCTTCGTCTCCAGGGTTGGCCTCAGCTCGCGCGGATCGACGTGGTCGTACTCGATGGCGTAACCCGGCCGGATCACGCGGGCGTTCGCAAGGCCCGGAATGGTCGCGATCAGCGCGGTTTGGACCTCCTCCGGCAACGAGGTCGAGATCCCATTCGGATATACGGTGGCATCGTCGAGCCCTTCCGGCTCGAGAAAGATCTGGTGGCCGTCGCGCTCGCCGAAGCGCACGATCTTGTCCTCGATCGATGGGCAGTAGCGCGGGCCCTTGCTCTGGATCTGGCCCGAATATATGGGCGAACGATGGACGTTCTCGCGGATGATCTGGTGGGTCGCCGCGGTCGTCCGGGTTATGCCGCACTGGACTTGCGGATTCTCGATCCGCTCGGTCAAGGTAGAAAACGGCTCCGGCGGCTCGTCTCCGGGCTGCATCTCCACCGCCGTCCAGTCGATGGTGCGGCCGTCGAGCCGTGGTGGCGTACCGGTCTTGAGCCGGCCGAGCGAAAATCCAAGCCGCTCCAACGTGAGCGCCAACCCCACCGCCGGCGCTTCGCCGACGCGCCCGGCCGGCATTTGTTGCTCGCCAATATGGATGAGGCCGCGCAAAAACGTGCCTGTCGTGAGCACGACGGCCCCCGCTCCCAGTTCGCGCCCGTCCGCAAGCTTGAGCCCGGCGATTCGCTCGTCCGAAATGATGAGATCGTCCGCGTCGGCCTCGATCACCACGAGATTCGCTGTCGCCGAGATCGCCTGCTGCATGGCAGCGGCGTAGAGGCGGCGGTCCGCCTGGGCGCGCGGCCCGCGCACCGCCGGTCCTTTGCGCCGGTTGAGCACCCGGAACTGGATGCCCCCAAGATCGGCCACGCGGCCCATGAGACCGTCGAGGGCATCGATCTCCCGGACGAGGTGGCCTTTGCCGAGACCCCCGATCGCGGGATTACATGACATTGCGCCGATGGTCGCGAAGCGATGGGTAACCAGCGCCGTCTTGGCGCCCAAACGCGCTGCGGCCGCGGCGGCCTCGCAGCCGGCGTGTCCGCCGCCCACGACAATGACATCGAAGTGGCTGTCCATGCGTTTTCAAGCCTTCGCGCGTCGAGCTTCTAGCTAACTGCGGAGCGATCGTCTATTTCGCCGCCTCCAAGATCCCCAATCCAGAGATGTTCGCGTGAACTAGGTTTCACGTGAAACGTAGCGACGGGTGTGCACATCGTGGGCTCCTCGCTCCGCGGCGAACCGTTCGATGTCTCGCTTCGAATGACAAGTTCTCGCCGGCGACGGCCGGTTTATTTCCCAATGCAGAAATCGCGAAAGATCACGTCCAGAACATCCTCAACGTCGACGCGCCCGAGCAGCTTGCCCAAGGCCCGGGCCGCCAGGCGAAGCTGTTCCGCCATTATTTCCTCACGACCTTCTTCGCCGGCCCGCTGGGCGTCGCGCAACGCAATGACGGTCTCCTTCAGATGTGCGCGCTGGCGCTCGCGCGTAACCAGGGCCGGTTCGGGAGTGAAAAAACCGTCGGCAAACGCCGCGACCGAGTTAACCAACTCGTCCACTCCGACCCCGGTCGCACTCGAAATAAGGTTAACGTTTTCTGTTTTAGCGAATTTGGATTCAATCCTTCGTCTTTCGCCGTCAGACAGGAGATCGATTTTGTTAACCACCAACCAAGTTACCGATGGGATCCCACCGTGCGTCGGACGGTCTTGCGACTGCACTTGCGTCGCATCGACCACCCAAAGCACCAAGTCCGCGTCGGCCGCCCGCTCACTTGCGCGCCGCACGCCTTCGCGTTCGACCGGGTCGGTCGTCTCCCGAATTCCCGCAGTGTCGAGCATGGTGACGGGATAGCCGCCGAGATCGAGATGCAGTTCCAGCACATCGCGCGTAGTTCCGGGGAAGGGCGACACGATCGCAGCCTCGCGCCGAGCGAGGCGATTGAACAGGGTCGACTTGCCCGCGTTCGGCGGCCCCGCAATGGCGACGCGCAGCCCCTCGCGCAGCCGTTCGCCCTGCCCTGCGCCCGCCTTGCTGATTTCCCCGGCCAGCGGCCGAATGAGCTCGAGCGAACGCGCCATCATGTCCTTTGGCACGTCCTCCTCGTCGGAAAAATCGATCCCGGCCTCGACCAGCGCTAACGCCTCGATCAGGCGCTGCCGCCAGCTCTCCGCGCGCTCCCCCAGCAGGCCCCTGAGGTGCCGATACGCCTGGCGCCGTTGCGCCTCGGTTTCGGCTGCGACGAGATCAGCCAAGCCCTCGACGGCAGTCAAATCCATGCGCCCATTCTCGAACGCGCGGCGCGTGAACTCCCCTGCTTCCGCGGGACGCAATCCGGCGAGCTTTGCCAACGCCGCGAGAACGGCTGCAATGACGGCGCGGCCGCCGTGCACGTGCAGCTCCGCCATGTCTTCACCGGTTTCGCTGTTCGGCGCGGGAAACCACAGCGCAAGTCCCTCGTCGACGATCTCGCCGCTCACCGGATCGCGCAGGCGTGCGAGCGAGGCGCGCCGCGGCTGGGGCACGCGGCCGAGCATCTGTTCGAGCGCCATGCGCGCACCCGGACCGGAAATGCGCACGACTGCGATCGCCGCCGGCGGCCGCCCGGAGGAGAGGGCGAAAATGGTATCGCGGTCGCTTATCATTCCCGGTGGTAGAACCTTCCATAACTTGCCGGCGAGATCACAGCGAAATAGCTATAGGTCAGCGGAAAACCCTATTCATCCATGCGTTCGCCGCGTCTCGTGCGCTGAACCAACCGTACCCGCAGGCATTATCCCCAGATGTCGACCGATTCCGTCGCCACGTCCCACGAGAACCGGCTCGCGCGCGAGACGAGCCCCTATCTGCTGCAACACAAGCACAACCCGGTCGATTGGTGGCCGTGGGGAACCGAAGCGCTGGCCGAGGCGAAACGTGCAAACAAACCGATTCTGCTCTCGGTCGGTTATGCCGCCTGTCATTGGTGTCATGTCATGGCGCACGAGAGCTTCGAGGACGCGGACACCGCGAAGGTCATGAACGATCTCTTCGTCAATATCAAAGTGGACCGCGAGGAGCGTCCCGACATCGACCAGATCTACATGTCGGCGCTGCATCATCTTGGTGAGCACGGCGGTTGGCCGCTCACCATGTTCCTTACTCCCGGCGGCGAGCCGTTCTGGGGCGGCACTTATTTTCCCAAGACGGCGCGGTATGGAAAGCCTGCCTTCGTCGACCTCCTGCGCGAGGTCGAGCGTGTGTTCCGGCAGGAGCCGCAAAGCGTGGAGCAGAATCGCAGCGCGCTGATGGCGCGGTTGGCGGAAAGCGCGCGCGCCACGGGACGCGTCACGATTGCCGCAGCCGACCTCGACCGTGCTGCCGATCAGCTTGCGCGCGTGATCGACCCTGTCAACGGCGGCATGCGCGGCGCGCCAAAATTCCCGCAGGCGATGATGCTCGAGTTTTTGTGGCGCGCGGGGGAGCGCACGGGCACCGCGCGTTATTGCGCCGCCGTGGAGCTCACGCTCGCCCGCATCTGCGAGGGCGGCATCTATGATCACCTCGGCGGCGGGTTTTCCCGCTACTCGGTCGACGAGCGCTGGTTGGTACCGCATTTCGAAAAGATGCTGTACGACAACGCGCTGCTGCTCGAGTTGCTCGCCCTCGCCTATCTCCGCTCCGGCAACGAGTTGTTCCGGCGCCGCGCACGCGAGACCGTGATTTGGCTGCGGCGGGAAATGACGACGCAGGAAGGCGCGTTTTGCGCCTCACTCGACGCCGATTCCGAAGGCGAAGAGGGAAAATTCTACGTCTGGTCGCTGGACGAGGTGACCGCGGTATTGGGTCAGGCGGACGCCACGTTTTTTGCGGCAAACTACGACGTAACCGCCGAAGGCAATTTTGAAGGTCACAACATTCTCAATCGCCTCAAGCATGTCCCGCGCAGCGAGCAAGACGAGCAAAGACTCGCGGCGCTGCGCGAAAAACTTCTCAGCGTGCGGGAGAAGCGAGTGCCGCCGGGCCGCGATGACAAAGTGCTGGCGGACTGGAACGGCCTGATGATTGCCGCGCTCGTCAACGCCGGCCTCGCTTTCAACGAGCCGGTCTGGGTCGAGATGGGCGCACGCGCGTTCCTTTTCATCGATGCCAAGATGAGCCACGGCGATCGCCTCGGCCACTCCTGGCGCGCCGGCAAACTCATGCTGCCGGGGCTCGCCTCCGATCATGCCGCCATGATCCGGGCGGCTCTGGCGCTTTGCGAGGCAACCGCCGAACACGGTTACCTCGAACGCGCGCTCGACTGGCAGGCGACGCTCGACCGGCATTACGCCAATCCCGACAACGGCGGCTATTTCCTCACCGCAGACGATGCCGAGGGCTTGGTGGTGCGGCCGAGCTCCACCACCGACGAGGCGACGCCCAATCCCAACGCCGTGGCGGCGCAGAATTTGATCCGGCTCGCGATCTATAGCGGCCAGCACGCCTGGCGCGACAAGGCGGATCGGTTGTTTGCGGGCATCGCTGCGAGCGCGGCGGAAAACCTGTTTGCGCATCTCGCGTTGCTCAATGCGCTCGATCTGCGCTTGCGGGCAGCCGAGATCGTCGTGACCGGGGAGGACAAACGTGCCGGCGAGCTTCTCGCGACGGCGCGCAAGCTTCCCTTCCTGGACCGCGTGGTGTTACGCGCGTCGCACGCGCTGGGGGCCGAACATCCCGCTCACGACAAGATCAAGGCCACAGCACACAGCGCGGCCTTCATCTGCATCGGCGAGACCTGCTCGTTGCCGGTGAGTGAACCTGACGCCCTCGCCGCGGCCGTTCGCGCGGCGCGCGGCTGATCAAGCGTTCATCGATTCGAAGAAGTCGCCGTTGGTCTTGGTGTTGCGCAGCTTGTCCAGCAGGAAGTCGATCGCGTCCATCGTTCCCATCGGGTTCAAGATGCGGCGCAAGATGTACATTTTCTTGAGCTGATCGGGCGCGACCAGCAGTTCTTCCTTGCGCGTGCCGGAACGCGTGATGTCCATGGCGGGGAAGGTACGCTTGTCCGCGACCTTACGGTCGAGAATGATTTCGGAATTGCCGGTACCCTTGAACTCTTCGAAGATCACCTCGTCCATGCGGCTGCCGGTGTCGATCAGCGCGGTGGCGATGATCGTGAGCGAGCCGCCTTCCTCGATGTTGCGTGCCGCGCCGAAGAAGCGCTTCGGGCGCTGCAGCGCGTTGGCATCGACGCCGCCGGTGAGCACCTTGCCCGAGGACGGCACCACCGTGTTGTACGCGCGTCCGAGGCGGGTGATCGAATCCAGCAGGATCACTACGTCACGGCTGTGTTCCACCAGACGCTTGGCCTTCTCGATCACCATTTCGGCGACCTGAACGTGCCGCGACGCCGGCTCGTCGAAGGTCGAGGACACGACCTCGCCCTTCACCGAGCGTTGCATGTCAGTCACCTCCTCCGGCCGCTCATCGATGAGCAGCACGATCAGGTAGCATTCCGGATGGTTGGCGGTGATGGCGTGCGCGATGTTCTGTAATAGCACCGTCTTGCCCGTGCGCGGCGGCGACACGATGAGTGCGCGCTGGCCTTTGCCGATGGGTGCGACGATATCGATGACGCGGGGAGAGAGATCCTTCTTGGTCGCATCGTCGTGTTCCATCCGCAGCCGCTCCTCGGGATATAGCGGCGTGAGATTGTCGAAGTTGACCTTGTGACGCGCCTTTTCCGGATCCTCGAAATTGATCGTGTTGACCTTGAGCAGCGCGAAGTAGCGCTCGCCCTCCTTGGGCGAGCGGATGTGACCGTCAATGGTGTCACCCGTGCGCAGGCCGAAACGGCGAATCTGCGAGGGCGAGACATAGATGTCATCCGGTCCGGGCAGGTAATTTGCTTCCGGCGAGCGCAGAAAGCCGAAGCCGTCGGAGAGCACCTCGACCACGCCTTCGCCGACAATGTCGGTCTCGCGCATCGAAAGCTGTTTGAGAATGCCGAACATCAGCTCCTGCTTGCGCATGGTGCTGGCATTTTCGACCTCGAGCTCTTCGGCGAACGAGACAAGCTCGGCCGGAGTTTTGGCCTTGAGGTCTTGGAGTTTCATTTCCCGCATACGGGGTAGTCCTATGGAGGGGATCGGTGACTAAAAAAGCTGCCGATCGATACGGAGGGGAATCGCAGGTCTTAAGCTGAGGCGTTGGGGGCCCGATACAAGAGCCGGCTCCCGCACTTGGGCCGGAATTAATTTGTATCTGCCTGCGTTCGGGGAGATGAACCCAACATAGGTAAAGACGGTTCCATGCGCAAGTGCCGCGCCGACATTGTGCACGGATCGTTGCGGATCTCAGAACGGCTTGACCACCGCCAGGATCACGATCCCGACCATGAGAACTGCTGGTACTTCATTGATAACTCGGTAGAATTTCTGCGAATGCCGATTCTGGTCGAGGGCGAATTGGCGCACCCAGCGCACAAAAAAACCGTGCAGAGCGGAGAGCACGAGGACCAAGACGACCTTCGTATGGAGCCAGCCGGCGGCGTAGGCGCCGCCCGCCCACGCCAGCCATAGACCGAGCACCCAGCTGACCACCATGGCCGGAGTGATAATGACCTTGAGCAGGCGCCGCTCCATCAACTTGAAGGTTTCGGACTGCGTGGAGCCGACCTCCGCCGCGCAGTGATAGACGAACAGCCGCGGCAGATAGAGCATTCCCGCCATCCACGCCATGACGGCGATCACGTGGAACGCCTTGAGCCATAGGTACATGTCTCTCTCCGCTTCGGATGCGGACCTATCGCGCACGCACCCGCGCAAGCATCCGCTCGACGTGGGCGACAGGAGTCTGCGGTAAGATTCCGTGGCCCAGATTGAAGATGAAGGGTCGCTCGGAGAAGGCCGCGAGTGTCAAATCGACGGCGCGGTCGAGTGCGGCACCACCGACGAGCAGCACGAAGGGGTCGAGATTTCCCTGCACCGGCAGGCGCGACTGGAGCTCGCGCGCGAAGATTGGATCGACCGTCCAGTCAAGACCGATGGCGTCCACAGCAACATCTTGCACGTAGGTTACGAGCGCGGTCCCGGCTCCGCGTGGAAATCCGATGATCTTTGCGCCGGGCAGCTCGCGGCGCACCTGCGCGACGATGCGTCGGGTGGGATCGATGCACCATCGGCGCAGTTGTTCCGCCGGCAAAACCCCGGCCCAAGTATCGAAGATCTGCACCGCGTCGACCCCCGCCTCGAACTGCCGGAGTAGGTAACTGGCAGATGCATCGATCAATCTCTCGATCAGCTCGGCAAACCCATCGGGATCTTCATAGGCGAACCGCCGCGCAGGCTCCTGTGCCGCCGTGCCGCTGCCGGCGATCATGTAGCTCGCGACCGTCCAGGGTGCGCCGCAGAAGCCAAGCAACGCGACGCCTTGAGGAAGATCTGCTTTGCTCAGCTTGATTGCATCGTAAATCGGCGCAAGTACCCGATGGTCGAGCTTGGCCTTGAGCCGCGCCAATCCGCCACGATCCGCGATCGCCTCGAGCTGCGGCCCCTCGCCGCCTGTAAACTGCACGGACTGCCCCAGTGCGTAAGGAATGACCAAAATATCGGAGAAAAGAATCGCCGCATCGAAACCGAACCGGCGGACGGGTTGGAGCGTGGCTTCGGCCGCAAGTTCGGGAGTGAAACAGAGCTTGAGAAAGTCTCCCGCCTTTTCCCGCAACCGCCGATATTCCGGAAGATAGCGGCCTGCCTGCCGCATCAACCATATTGGCGGCGGAGTACGGCGCTGGCCTTCAAGAACATCGAGTAGAGGCTTATTCACTGTCCAGTCCTAGCATCGTCCTTTTCAAAACCTAATCTTAAAGACTCTTGTTGTTATTGTTGGAGCGTTGATTTCATTCATACATTCCTGCCCACATGCTATCCACGGTCAGTCAAGTTATGCCCTTGCTGTGGACGAAGATCTCACGCGCAGCGAGGGGGCTCGAAACTGCAATGCCATCGCCGCTTCCAGCGACGTCGCATTGTGAAATCCAGGGCCGATTCACAGTTAACCGATAAGCCGGTGAAAGTCCTTGGTGGATGTCCCCATGGCGGCACTGGGGACATCGCAAGCCTTTCGCCCCTTTGTGGGCTTGCGCTTGGGCTGCACCCGTGGCCTGTTCAGGTGAAGTCCACAGCTAATCACCGTTCCCATCATGGCGCAGCGTGCCAGCAGTTATTTTCATCTTCATCTCGTTTCGGATGCCACCGGTGAGACATTGACCACCGTAGCGCGGGCCGCGACCGCGCAATACACCAAGGTCTCGGCGGTCGAGCACGTCTATCCGCTGGTGCGCACGCAAAAGCAACTTGACCGGGTCCTTGCCGAAATCGAGGAGTCCCCCGGCATCGTCCTCTACACCCTGCTCGACGACGAGCTGCTGGAACGGCTTGAAAATCGCTGCCGGGAAATGAGCCTGCCGTGCCTGTCGATCCTGGGACCGGTGCTGCAACTTCTGCAATCCTATCTTGGCACCGAAACCTCGCACCGGGTGGGTGCGCAGCACACGCTCAACGCGGATTACTTCAAGCGCATCGATGCGCTCAACTACACGATGCTGCATGACGACGGGCAGCACCTCGAGGACCTGGAGGAAGCGGAGGTGGTGCTGGTGGGCGTATCGCGGACGTCGAAGACGCCCACTTCGATCTATCTCGCGAACCGTGGAGTAAAAACCGGCAACGTACCGGTGGTGCCGGGCGTCCAGCTCTCCCGACACGTAGAGCAGCTGTCGCGGCCGCTCGTGGTGGGGCTCTATGCCAGCCCGGAGCGGATCGTGCAAATCCGGCAGAATCGCCTGCTCGGGCTTCGAGCCCATCACGATGACAACCAGTACATCGACCGCAAGGCGGTCGCCGAGGAGGTGGCGTTCTCGCGCAAGCTGTGTGCCCGGCACAACTGGCCCAGCATCGACGTGACGCGGCGCTCGATCGAGGAGACCGCCGCCGCCGTCATGAGCTTTCTCGCCGAGCGGCGCCGCCAGCCGGTCGCTTGAGCGATGCCGCTTTGGCTCGCCGGCGAACCGTTGGTGCTCGCGTCGAAGAGCGCGAGCCGGCATGCGATCCTGCGCGATGCCGGAATTCCCGTCGCGGTCAAGCCCGCTGACATCGACGAGCGGGCGATCGAGCAACGCAGCGCGGAGCAGGACGCGGGCGAACTCGCCGCGGTGCTTGCACGCGAGAAGGCGCGCACCGTCGCCGCTCGCCGTCCGGGCCGCCTGGTGCTGGGCGCCGACCAAACCCTGGCGCTGGGCGAGCGTCGCTTTTCCAAGCCTGCCGACCGCCCCGAGGCGCGTCGCCAGCTCGCGGCTCTGCGCGGTCACACCCATGAGCTCCACAGCGCGGTCGCCCTGGTGCGCGGGAGTTCAGTCCTGTTCGAGCATCGCGAGGTTGCCCGGCTCACCATGCGCAGCTTTTCCGATCAGTTTCTTGAAGCCTATCTCGATGCCGCAGGGGCCGCGGTCACCGCGAGCGTCGGCGCCTACCAGCTGGAGAAGGTCGGGATTCAACTGTTCGAGCGCATCGAAGGCGACCATTTCACCATTCTCGGCCTGCCGGTCCTGCCATTGCTGGAATTTTTGCGAAGCGCCGGGTGGCTGGCCGAGTGAATTGTCGAACACCTTGGGTTATTGAGACGGCATGTTCGTTCTCGGCCTCACCGGCTCGCTCGGCATGGGAAAGTCGACGACGGCACGCTTCTTCGCCGAGGAAGGCGTGCCGGTGCACGACGCCGATGCGGTAGTGCACGGTCTCTATGATGGAGAGGCCGCTGCGGCGATCGAAGCGGCATTTCCCGGCACCACGACGGCCGGCAAAGTCGACCGCGAGAAGTTGGCGACGCGCGTCCTGGGCGACAGCGGGGCGCTAACACGACTCGAGGAGATCGTTCATCCGCTGGTACAAGAGGCCGAGCGGCGGCTCTTAGCCGAGGCGGAAGCGCGCGGCGAGAAGGTCGCGGTGCTCGACATTCCGCTCTTGTTCGAAACCGGCGGCGAGGAGCGGGTCGATGCGGTGGTGGTGGTATCGGCGCCGGCCGACGTGCAGCGCTCGCGCGCGCTCGAGCGCCCCGGCATGACCGCGGACAAGCTGGATGCGATCCTGGCGAAGCAGATGCCGGATGAGGAGAAGCGCCGCCGGGCGGATTTTGTGGTGGACACCTCGCGTGGGTTCGCGGCGGCGCGCGCCGAGGTACGTGCGATCCTGGACGCGGTTGCTACAATGCCGAAGCGCCGCCGGTGATTCGCCGGCTGCGCCCAGACCGCGAGACTTGCAACGTGCGCGAAATCGTACTCGACACCGAGACGACGGGGCTTGATCCCTTCCAGGGTCACCGCATCGTGGAGATCGGCTGTATCGAGCTCCTCAATCGCATTCCGACCGGGCAAAGCTTCCATCGCTATATCAATCCTGAGCGCGATGTGCCGGCCGAGGCGGTCGCGATCCACGGCCTGTCGACCGAGTTTCTCAAGGACAAGCCGTTCTTCGCCGAGATCGCCGAGGAGCTGGCGGCATTCATGGGCGACGCGCCGCTCATCGCGCACAATGCGCTATTCGACCTCGCCTTCTTGAACGCAGAACTCGAGCGCGCCGGAAAACTGCTGGTGCAGCGTGACCGTCTGGTCGACACGCTGCTGTTGGCCCGCCGCAAATACCCGGGCGCGTCCAACCGGTTGGATGACCTCTGTATACGTTGTGGCATCGACAATTCACGGCGCACCAAACACGGCGCCTTGCTCGACGCCGAGCTGCTGGCAGAGGTCTATCTCGACCTGATCGGCGCCCGGCAAGCTCAGCTCGTTCTCGTCGAAGTCGGTGCCGAGGCGATTGGCGGGCCCATCGTCCCCGTGGTCGTTCGGGTGCGACCTGCGGCGCTCGTGCCCCGGTTGAGCGCCGAGGAGTGCGACGCGCATCTCGCCTTTGTCGCGACCCTCGGGGAGACAGCAGTCTGGCGCGAGTATCTGCAGTTGCCGGCGGGCGGCGCGTGAAGCCTCAGCCCGTCTCGGTTACACGTGTGCCGACCCCATCCACGTCTTCATTTGAGGCACAAAAGACGTGGATGCCCGGCAGCGCAGACAAGTTTACGCAGTCTGCGCAAGCTTGACTGCGTGCCGGGCATGACGAAGGAAAGGGATTCAACCTGATCGGGACATGCCCTAGCTCGACGGCGTGGTCGGCTGCGGCGATTGCATCTGCGCCGCGCGCTGCTGATAGAGCGCGACGAAATCAACCGGATCGAGCAACAATGGTGGAAAGCCGCCGTTGCGCACCGAGGTAGCGACGATCTCGCGGGCGAATGGAAACAACAGGCGCGGACACTCGATCATGACGATCGGCTGCAGCGTCTCAGCCGGCACGTTCTGGACGCGAAAAACGCCGGCGAACGTCAGATCGAAGGCAAACAGAACCGTTCCGGCGGTCTCGGCCTTGCCTTCGAGCTTGAGCGAGATTTCATAGTCGGTCTGCGCGAGTTGTTGGACGCCGACGTTGATTTGGATGTTGATGGCGGGCTGCGTTTGCTGCGGCGTCAAGGAGCGCGGCGCGTTCGGATTCTCGAACGAGAAATCCTTGATGTATTGGCCAAGCACGGTGAGCTGCGCCTGACCTTGCTGCGGGCCTGGGCTCGGCGCGGGTCCGCCATTGCCGGTGGTCGCCATCGACTCTCCCTCTCTCGCTGCTCACAATCGCCGCAATCGGCGGCGTGGCTAACACAGGCGCCCCGGTCGGACAAGGATTTCACCTGCCAGACTTGGAGTTGACGAGCCCTCCGAGGAGCAGCGCGGATCATTCCAACGCACGCGCGCGGCCCGAGTGCCGGCGCGGCTGAGCTTTCCCGTGATCAACGGAAAAAGCGTGCGCAGCAATTTGCGCGGCTCGCCGGGCCGCAAAAGCCGGAAATCTCAGAGATTCCAGCAGCCTGGTTCCCTT
>Ga0066652_100000705_pt1 | contig 16372 bp, 17 predicted proteins | sample GraSoiAngelo_101_FD_71413 | JGI IMG/M metagenome (GOLD analysis project Ga0066652, IMG submission 71413) | Grasslands soil microbial communities from the Angelo Coastal Reserve, California, USA - 14_0903_02_30cm | ecosystem: Environmental > Terrestrial > Soil > Grasslands | place: USA...
CTCGTGTCGCGCCCGATGGCGCTGCGGCAGGTTCGCCGCATCGCGCGGCGGTATCTGAACGGCAACGTGCGACGGGTCGGGACCTCCGTGCTCCTCGAGATCCCGCGCTCGATCACCCTCGGCGTCGCTGCGGGTGACGTCGGCTGCGCGTTCTACGAGGCGACGCTGCGCGAGCTGCTGCGGCTGCTCGTCGGGACCACCGGCTCGGTGGAGCACACGCGCTGCGAGGGACGTGGCGAGGGCTCGTGCGAGTGGCGCGCCGACTGGCGTGGCGCCGACCACGCGAACGCGAAGGCAGCCTGACCTCGATGAGACGCCGGCGGCCGTGCTGACGCTGGAGACGCTGCCCACGCTGCAGCGCGCCCTCGCCGAGGCGGAGCTCGACGGGTGGCTGCTGTACGACTTCCAGGGCAACAATCCGATCGCGAACGGGCTGCTGGCGCTCGAGGGGATGGTGTCGCGCCGCGTGTTCGTCTTCGTGCCGCGCGACGGGATGCCCCGCGCGCTCGGCCACGCGATCGAGGCGGGGCCGTGGCGTCGCTGGCCGGCGTCGTGGCCGCGCGCGACCTACAGTGCCTGGCGCGAGCTCGAATCCGCCATCGCGGACATGGTGCGTGGCAAACGCATCGCGATGGAGTACTCGTCGGGCGACGCGGTGCCGTACCTCGATCGCGTACCGGCCGGCGTGCTCGAGATGGTGCGCGCGGCCGGCGCCACGGAGGTCGTGTCGTCGGGCGAGCTCGTCACGCGCTTCTATGCCTCGTGGACCGACGCGCACTTCGCCTCGCACCTCCGCTCCGCGGAGACGATCGCCGCGATCGCGCGCGACGCGTTCGCCGTCGCGGGGGAGCGCGCGCGCACGACCGAGCCGGCGACGGAGCTCGACCTGGTGGTGTGGATCCGCGAACGGTTCGACCGCGCCGGACTCCTCACCGACCACGGACCGAGCGTCTGCGCCGGCGAGAGCTCGGCGAACCCGCACTACGAGCCGTCCGGCGAGCGCCCGCGCGCGATCCGCGAGGGCGACGTGCTGTTGATCGATCTGTGGGCCACCGAGCCGCAGGGGGTGTACGCCGATCAGACGTGGATGGCGTTCGTCGGCACGCCGACCGCGCGGGCGCAGGAAGTGTGGAGCGCCGTGCGTGACGCGCGCGATGCGGCCATTCGGCTGGTGCAGAGTGCCGCGACGGATGGACGCGAGCTCCGCGGTGCCGAGGTGGACGATGCGGCGCGGCGAGTGATCGAGGCGCGGGGCTTCGGCGAGCGGTTCATCCACCGCACGGGACACTCGATCGATCCGCGCTCGCTGCACGGCGCCGGTCCACACCTCGACAACCTCGAGACGCGCGAGGAGCGCACGCTTCTCCCCGGGATCGGATTCTCGATCGAGCCGGGCGTGTACCTTCCCGGCGAGCTGGGGATGCGCAGCGAGGTGAATGCGTTCCTGCTGCCGGACCGGGCGGTCATCACGCCGCGCGAATATCAGAGCGCGTTGATCGTCGTCTGACCGTCGGCGTCACCCATCGCTGCCTCGCTCGACGACGATGTCCGGCGTGCCGCCGAGCGGCGTTCTGCCGGCGTGCACCGAGCACCTCGGTCTGGCTCGCACCTTGCTTTTCGTCGACGTCCGCCGACCTGCACACGTCCAAGTGATCGTCGCACCACCGCTTCGTTCAGCCATCCGCCTCGCCGCCCGGACCGCGTTCCACCTCGCGGTGGTCGCCCTCACCGCCTCGCTTCCGGCCTGCCAGGGCGGAGACGCTCCCGCTGCGACGGCCCGGGCCCAGGAATCCTCCACCGTCGGCCACGGCGGCGACCTGACGCCTCCGACCGAGGTCGTGATCGCGCGCCCTGCGACACCGTATCGGCCCGACCCCACCTCGACCGGCGCCGCGATAACCGGCACCGTCACGGCATCCGCCGCGATCGCGGCGGGCGCGCCGATCGCGACCGGGCGCGACAGCACGGTCTGTGGTCCGGCGATCGCCGACGAGTCGGTGGTGCGGCAGGGGAATGGACTGGGCGGTGTCCTCGTCTGGCTCGACGACATCCGCCGCGGCAGACCGCTCCCACTCGAGCGACGGCTGGAGCTGGAGAGCGACAACTGCCGGCTCACGCCGCGCGTCCAGGCCGGAGTGGTCGGCAGCGCGGTGAACGTCATCGCTCACGACGACTTCCGGCAGCACCTGCGCTTCCTCGCCGGCGGCGAACGCGAGGCGCGCGCCGCGGTGCTGCTCGGCCAGTACGAGCAGGTGATCCCGACCGACCGCCCATTCACCGCTCCGGGGCTCGTCGTGGTGCGCGACGCCGATCACCCGTGGCCGACGGCCTACCTGGGGGTGTTCGATCATCCGTACTTCGCGGTGACGACGCCGAACGGCACGTTCAGGATCGACGGCGTGCCGGCGGGCCGCTACCGCCTGAAGGTCTGGCACGAGCGGGCGAAGCCGGTGGAGCAGGTGGTGGAGGTCGGGGCAGGGGGCGCGACGGTGAACGTGGCGCTGGAGGGGCGGTAGTTCGGGCCACGAGCGAGCCGGGCCCCCCGGACCCCCGTCAGTCTCTCAACTCCGCCTGGTACAACCGCCCGTAGAGTCCCGACTGGCCGACCAGCTCCTGGTGCGTCCCCTCTTCCACCACGTGGCCGCGCTCGAGGACCATCACGCGGTCGGCGCGCCGCACGGTCCGTAGTCGGTGCGCGATGATCAGCGTGCTTCGGCCGCGGAGCAGCTCCTCCATCGCTTCCTCGACCAGGCGCTCCGACTCGTTGTCCAGGCTCGACGTCGCCTCGTCGAGCACCACCACCGCGGGGTCCTTGAGGAACACGCGCGCGAGCGCGATGCGCTGGCGTTGGCCGCCGGAGAGCTTGATGCCTCGCTCGCCCACACGGGTCGCCATTCCCTCCGGTAGCCGATCGATGAACTCGATCGCGTGCGCCGCCCGCGCCGCCGAGAGCACCTCGGCGTCGCTCGCGTCGGGGCGAGCATAGGCGATGTTGTCGCGCACCGAGCCGCTGAACAGCGCCGGCTCCTGCGGCACGAGGCCGATCGAGCCGCGAAGGTCGGCGAACGAGAGGTCGCGCACGTCGACGCCGTCGAGCAGAATGCGCCCACCCGTCACGTCCCAGAAGCGTGGGATCAGCGATGCGACCGTCGTCTTCCCCGCGCCCGATGGTCCGACGAGCGCGACGACCTCGCCCGGCGCGATCGAGAGAGTGACGTCGCTCAGCACGTCGGGCAGCTCCGGCGCATAGCGGAACGCGACGTGGTCGAGGGCGACGGCGCCGCGCACCGGACGGCGCAGCGGCTTCGGACGCTCCGGCTCCGGCACCGTCGGCCGCATGTCGAGCAGCTCGAACACCCGCTGCGCCGCGCCGAGCGCCTCCTGGTAGCTCCCGAACAGCGACGCGAGCGAGCCCACGGCCGCCGCGACGGTGATCGTGTAGAGCAGGAACGACACGAGCGCGCCCGGCGTCAGGGCGCCCTGCAGCACCAGACGTCCTCCCTGCCACAGGACCGCCACCACGCTGGCGAAGGCGAGGAATCCCACCACGCCGAACAGCGTCGCACGCATCTTCGCACGCTGCACCGCGGCCGACACCACGCCCGACAGCAGTCCATGGTACCGGCGCGTCTCCTCTTCCTCGCGCACGAAGCTCTGCACGGTGCGGATCTGCGAGAACGCTTCGTCCGCCATTCCCATGCTCTCGGCGATCTTGTCCTGGAGTCCGGTGCTCGCGCGTCGCAGCCGTCGCCCGAAGAAGATGGCCGATCCGACCACCACCGGCACGACGGCCAGCGCCATCGCGGTGAGCTGGGGATGCGTGATCGTCAGCAGCACGATTCCGCCGACGAGAAAGATCACCTGACGCGACAGCTCGGAGAGCCAGGTGCCGAGCAGGGTTTGCAGCACCGCGAGGTCGGCCGACAGGCGGCTCGTGAGCTCGCCCGTCCGTCGCTCGGTGAAGAAGCCCGGCGACAGATGCACCAGATGCGCGAACACGTCTTCCCGCAGCTTGGCGATCACCCGCTCCGACGTGCCGGTGAGCAGGTAGACCTGCACGAAGTTCATCGCGCCCTGGAGCGCGAAGGCGAGGATCAGCCCGATGGCGATGCGGTCGAGCAGGGCCCGATCGCGCTGCTGGAACGCGGCGTCCAGCAGGTAGCGGACGACGAGCGGGAACGCGAGCCCGACGCCCGCCGCGACGATGAGGCAGACGACGCACACCGCGAGCCGGCCGGCGTACGGCCGAATTCGCGGCACGATCGCCGCGAGCGGGGCAGGCGAGACGGGCTTTCGCGGCGGGGGCACGACCGGTGCCGCGAGTGGGGTGGTGCTTCGAGGAGTGGTCACGTCAGCGCGCTGAAGGGCTCTCGCGTCGCAGCCAGAGGCGCACTGCGTAGAGCGATTGGTTCATCGAACGCCCCGCCGCGCTCTGCTCCTCGAGCCACTGCAGCAGCGACGTCGCGCGCTCGGCGCGACCGCGCGGCGGCGCGCTCCAGTCCGAGGCCGACCAGACGCGCACGTGGACGACGCCGTCGTCGCCCGGCGCGCCGATGAGCAGCAGCGTCTCCGGCGCGTCGCCGCCCGCACCGAGCAGCACGGGCAGCTCGCCCGTCGCCGCGTCCGCGGAGTGGGTCGCACGGGAGCGGTGCGGCGTCATGCCAGCATCCGGTCGACGACCATCGCGGCGAACAGCAGCGCGAGATAGAGCAGCGAGAACTTGTACACGGCCCACGCCGGCTTCTGAAACTCCGCGGCACGCATCACGCGCACGACGCCGACGACGAGCCATGCGCCAAGGAGCGCCGCCATGACGAGGTACGGCACGCCGAGCGCGCCGAACGCCACCGGCAGCAGCGTGAGGGGCACGAGGATCATCGTGTACCAGAGCATGTTCCGCATCGTCTCGCGCTCGCCCCACACGAGCGGCGCCATCGGCACGCCAGCCCGACCGTAGTCGAGTTGCTTGTTGAGCGCCAGCGCCCAGAAGTGCGGCGGCGTCCAGTAGAAGACGATGAGGAACAGGTACACGCCGAGCAGATCGATGCGTCCCGTCACGGCCGCCACGCCGACCAGGGGCGGGAAGGCGCCCGCCGCGCCGCCGATGACGATGTTCTGCGGCGAGCTTCGCTTGAGCCAGCGCGTGTACACGAAGACGTACGTGTAGAACCCGCCCAGCGCGAGCGTGGCGGTGAGGACGTTGGCGATGTGCGCGAGCAGGAAGGTCGCCGTCGTGGCGCACAGCACGCCGAATGCGAGCACTGCTTCCGCGCGCATGCGCCCACTCGGGATCGGCCGCAGCCGCGTGCGCGACATTCGGTCGTCGATGTCGCGGTCCATGTACATGTTCACCGCGTTCGCGCCGCCCGCCATCAGGTAGCCGCCGACGAACACGGCGAGCACGAGCTGCCAGCTCGGGTCGCCGGCGACGTACATCGGCGCGATGGTCGTCACGAGCAGCAGGGAGATGATGCGCGGCTTCGTGAGCGCGAGCAGGTCTCGCGCGAAGCTCTGCCGCACTGTCTTGGCGGCCGTCGCCTGCGTCATGGCTCCCGACTGGCGACGAGATTCGCCAGCGCTGTTCGTGCAGATCCCTCGACCGCGCTCGGGATGACAGCCACGACGGCCGCGGCGCTGCCGCTGGCGATGCGTGCGAGATACGCGAGCGAGAACGTCGCGATCCAGATGCTCACGCCGGTCGCCTCGTGCAGCGACCGCAGCACCGGCGGCAGATGCCCGAGCACCATCGCCGCCGCGACGGCGAGCTGCAGCACGCCGAGCGAGAGCGCGATCGCCGCCGCCCGCCGGGCGACGCTCGCCTCACCGCGCCGGAAGATCCCCGACGAGAGGCCGGCGAGATGGAGCACGACGAGAAACGCCAGGACGCGGTGCGTGAGCTGGACGTGCACCGCCGATGGCAGGACGTCCGCATTGCTGCCGCAGAGCGGGAATCCCTGGCAAGCCACCGCCGCACCTGGGAACTTCGCCGTGAGGCCGCCCATCACCACGGTGAGCAGCGCCATCGCCGCGCCGGCGAGTGCGCCCCGCTTCGTGCGATGCGACACGCCGCCCAGCCGCGCGCTGGCGCCTCCCAGCCCTCCGGCGCGGACGAGCGTCGCCACCGTCGCCGCGACGAGGCTCATCGCCACCGTCCAGTGTGCGAGCGTCGCGAACGGAGCGTTGCCGAGCTTCACCGTCACCGCGCCGAGCAGCGCGGCCGAGAACCCGAGCGCAACGCCCAGTCCCGCCATGCGCAGCACGCCGCCCGAGCCCCCGACGCCCGGCTCTCCGCGCCGACGCCACGCGGCCACGAAGGTGCCGATGAGTGCGAGCAGCAGAACCGAGGCGAGATACCGATGCGAGACCTCGACGATCAGGTCGGGTCGGCTCAGTGGAGGGAACCAGCGGCCGTAGCACTTCGGCCAGTGATCGCCGCATCCCATCCCCGAGCCGGAGATGCGCACGACGGCCCCGAAGACGAGGTGCAGACAGGCGACGCCGAACGTCGCCGCCGCGAACCGGCGCAGCGTCCTCACCGCGCCGCTTCCATCGTCGGGGCTGCGCCGTGCAGGTCGAGCGACTCCCGCTGCCGGATCGCGCGCCAGGTGAAGAGCAGCAGCACGCCGAGCGCGAGCGCGGGCACGAGCGCCCAGAGCAGCTCCACTCCATCGCGCGAGTGCGGCAGCTCGGGTCGCGCCTCCGGGCGCGCGCGCACCGAGAGCACCGAGCGCACGATGAGGACCTGGGCGACCAGGCAGCAGAGCGCCGAGGACCAGAAGAGGAGAGAGCGGAGAGACAGCGGCATGCGTGTGGAGGAGTGGGCAGTCGTGAAATCTAGTCCGCTGTGCGGGCCCCTGAAGTCCGAGTATTCCACAAATCGGATGCCCGCGCAGCGCCCCTCGATCCCGGGCGCTCGGTACTGGCGTGGCAGTTCTCCCGCGACCACCCTTCCCGAATGTCCGCACCCGCCAACGCACCTTCGCTCACCCGCCAGCTCGGCCTGTGGAGCGCCGTCGCCGTGCTCGTCGGGTCGACGATCGGCTCGGGGATCTTCCGCTCCCCCGCCGGCGTCACCGACAAGCTGCCAGGCCCGCTCCCGCTCATGTCGGTGTGGGTCGCCGGCGGTCTGTTCGCGCTGTGCGGAGCACTCACCCTCGCGGAGCTCTCCGGCGAGCTCCCCGCCACGGGCGGGATGTACGTCTTCATCCGCGAGGGGTGGGGCCGACTGCCCGCCTTCCTCTTCGGGTGGGCGGAGCTCGTCCTCATCCGCGCCGCGTCGCTCGGCGCCATCAGCACGACGTTCTCCGAGTACTTCCTGCGCGTGCTCGGCTTCGATCCGTCCGTGGCACCGTACAGCGACTGGGTGCACTACGTCGCCGCCGTCGCCATCGCGCTCACCGCGACGTTCAACTACGTCGGCGTGCGTTGGAGCTCGCTCGTGCTCAACCTCACGACGCTCGCCAAGTACGGCGGACTGCTGTTCATCATCCTGCTCGCGTTGGCGATCGGGCTGCCACGCACCGGGGGGCACTTCGCGCCCGCCGTCCCCGCAGGCTCGTTCCACATCGCCGCCTTCGGGCTCGCGCTGGTATCCGTGCTCTGGGCGTTCGACGGATGGGCGGATCTCTCGTTCGTCTCCGGTGAAGTGCGCGATCCGCGCCGCGTGCTACCTCGCGCCATCATCATCGGCACCGTCGCCGTGATCGCGATCTACCTGCTGGCGAACGTCGCCTACCTCGCGGTGATGCCCGTCGAGGAGATCCGGCACTCGAAGCTCGTCGCCGCCGACGTCGCGCAGCGGTTGATCGGGGCGCCCGGCGTCGTGTTCGTCGCCGTGACGGTGATGCTCTCGACGTTCGGCACCCTCAACGCCACGCTGCTCACGGCGCCCCGGGTGTTCTTCGCCATGGCGGAGGACGGGCTGTTCTTCCGTCCGGTCGCGGCGGTCCACCCGCGCTTCGGCACGCCCTACGTCTCCATCCTGCTCGCGACGTCGCTCGGCATCCTGTTCGTCCTGCTGCGCACCTTCGAGCAGCTGGCGGACATCTTCGTCACGGCGATCGTGCCGTTCTACGCGCTCGCGGTCGCGTCGATCTTCGTGCTGCGCCGGCGCGCCGGCTACGCACCCCCCTTCCGCACGCCCGGCTATCCGGTCGTGCCGGCGCTGTTCATCCTCGCCACGCTGTTCCTGCTCGGCAACGCGATCCTCGATCCGACGAGCCGGTGGGGCACGCTCGCGGTGCTCGGGATCATCGTGGTAGGGATCCCGGTGTATTTCCTCACGGTGGGGCGCTCGGCGCGCAGCCGCGCCGAGCCGCGCCCCGCGTCAGAACGCGAGGGCGAGACCGAGACCGCTCCTTCCGGCGGGAAGTGACCGCAGGTTGATGCGCGGGGCTCTGCCGTCGAGAGTGACACGCTGCCAACGATCGCGAGGGATGAGTCCCACGAGGCCGCCCACGACGAGCCCTGGGGCGCCGAGCACGGCGGCGAAGAAACCTGCGTTCTCAGCGCGACTGCTCACGTAAAGATCGGGTTTGTCGTACGCCAGAGCACCGACGATAGCGCCAACCGAGCCACCGACGAGCAACCCGATCGTCGCGCTGCGCAGCACGGGACGATGGCTGCCGCGCACGACCTCCAGCTTCGCGATGTCGGCGAGCGGATATTTCGCGGCCGCGCCAGTCGTCGGAAATCGACCCTCCAGCGATTCTGACCCGAGCGAGATCACGTGGCCGTCGAGTCGTTGTCCACTTCGAAGCTCGAACCGAACCTTCGTGCCGGGAGCGACCACGGACTCCTGCGCGGGCAGGTCGATCGCCCCGGCGTGCATGATCAGGCCGAAGGTCAGGGTTGTGGAGAAGAAGGCGCGGCGGGCGGCAGGCGGCGTTCGCATCGAAGGCACTCCGGGCTGGGGACGGTGATCGTACGACGAGATCGTGGCGCGTCGTCTTGCCTTCCCGGCACGGAGTGCGTGTGGCCGGGCTCGCCATATCTACCAGCCCGCGCGCCAACCCGATAGCATGACGTGATCAGGCGGAGGGCCGAGCGCGCGGACGGTCCCTCGCAGTCTCCTTCCCGGCGACCCTCCCGACATGCACGACAAACACGATCTCCCGGGCCTCACCGGCCTGGAGATCATCGCTGGCTTCAAGTTCGTGCAGGCCGCGACGTTGATCATCGCGGGGCTCGGCGCGCTCGGCCTCATGAACACGGGGATCTCGGACCTCGCCCAGGAGTGGCTCGAGCGGCTCGCGCTCGGCAACGGCCAGCGCTTCGCCGTCGCCGCGGCGACGCGCGTGCTCCCCTGGTTCAACGCCGCCACGCCGCGCCATTTCGCCACGCTCGGCGCGGGGGCCTTCGTCTACGCGAGCGTGTTCCTCGCCGAAGGGATCGGGCTCTGGCAGGGAAAGAAGTGGGCGGAGTACCTGACGATCTGCGTCACCGCGTCACTGTTGCCATTCGAGGTCGTCGCGGTGCATCGCAAGCTGACCCTCGTGCGCGTGGCGGTGCTGCTCGTGAACTCGCTGGTGATCGCGTATCTCGTGTGGGAGCTGCGGGCGCGCAACCGTCTGGAGCGGGAGCGCAGACCTCCCGGAGCGGCGAGCTGACGAAGCCGCGCGCTCGCGCGTCGAGGACATGGTGTATGCCTGGCCCTGGCGCGGAATCGCGCGCTCCGGCTCGGTCGAATGGCAGGACGTCGAGCCGACCAGGAACAGTGCGGCGCCGTCGACCGCCGACCATCGAGCAGTAGCGGCGCTCGATGGCCGCGTGCTCAAAACCGACCCGCGAGCACGAGCGCGATGCGTCGCGGGCTCACGCCCCGCGCGGTGGCCGGTGCGACGTCGTCGAGGAGGCGCACACGCACGCTGCTCACTCGCGCGACGGACACGGGAATCCACGTCTCGTGGCCGACGCGGCCGATCAGCGCTCCGACGAGCGCGCCGGCGGTTCCGGCCAGCGCGGCGTCGCCCGCGACGGTGACTTCGCGCGACGTCCGGTCGATGAGATCGCAGAAGATCTGCGCGAGCGCATTGGGGACGCACGACGAACGTCGATAGGTCGCGAACCCGATCACGCCGCCGACCGCGGCACCGGACAGGAGCCCGATCCCGGCGCCCTTCCAACCGTGGCGCTGCACTCCCGCGCTCAGCTCGAGCCGAGTGAGGCGCGACGTCGGAAGGGTGATCGCGGAGCCGCTGGCCAGGTCGATCCTCACGCTGTCGTTCGTGGCGAGCAGCAGCGTACCGACGAACGGCTCGGTCCCCGGCAGAGTGACTCGCATACGCGCCCCTGGCGCGAGCGCCATGGACGCGTGCGGCATCACGCTCTGCCCGGTCGCCTCACCCGGGAGACATACGGACAAGGCGACGACGATGACCAACGAAGCGCGCATCCGCGCACCGGCGAAGCCGCGCACGAGAGTGCTCAGTGCGGCGTGGTGGTGCCTGGTGTCCGCGGACGCGTCAACTCGGCGCGGCTGGCGCTCTCCGACATGATCCGCGTGATGAAGCGCTGCCCCTCGCCGATGCGCTCCACCTCCTCGGCGATCGCGTCGAGCGCCGGGGACATCGAATCCGCGCGGCCGCCCATGCGCATCCCTTCGAGGAGAGATTCCGCGCGCGTAGCGCGTTCGCGCGCGCGCACCCAGAGCGAGGCGAACGTGATCGTCGTGATGATCGACCCGCCGCACATCAGGATCAGGAGATCCCTCGCATGATGCATCCAGTACATCGCCATTCTCCACTAAAGGTCTCGTCCACGGGCATCCGTGTTCACGGTCGTACGAATGGGGCAGCGGGTTGGTTGCGAACAGATACATGGGCGGCGGAGGGTGCGGAAGGAGTCACGCTACCGAGGCACGGCCGATGCTAGTCATCGAACCGGACCATCAACCGGAGCGAGCATGAGCGATCGATCAGACAGAGGCGTCCCTCGCGGGGACCACGTGCCAGGCGGCCCCAGCGACGCATCGGCGGCCGAGATGAATCAGGAGGCGGAGCCGGGCGCTGATTCCGCATCCCAGCGCGGGCATGGTGCGCATGGCAAGGGCGTCGGCGGCCGCGAGGAACACGAGGATCCTTCCGATACCTCGCCACCGCTGGCGAAGGGCTCCGATCGGGGCGGTGACTCGGGCTGGGACGGGTCGCGCGCGGGTGGGTCGGTGATCGACAAGCGATAGGCGATTCGCCATCGGGGCCGCGCTCCTGCTCTTTGTCGCGGCCCCGAATCACTTCCGCTCGCCGGACACGTCTCGTCGTCGCAGTCCGTCAGCGGAGGTCCCATGTCGAGCTACTGACGTCGGAATCCGACGCGGAGCGTCAGGCGGCGCTTCGCGAGGAGGTGCGCGAGCAGGAGCTTCGAGCGGCCGTGAACCGTCACACCGTCGAACTGTCGAACCGTCCTACGCGCGAGCTTCGCCGGCGCTAGAAGATGCTCAGGTTGATGTACTTCCTCGGATTCGCCTTCAGGTCCGCGAGCACCGAGTCCACGTGGGTGACGACGTTGCGCAGGTCGTTGTAGAGCAACGTGTCCTTCAGCATCTTGCCCGCCGTGCCGTCGCCGCGCTCGAGGCCCGCGATGAGCCGATTGGCGTGGCGGCTCGTCGAATCGAGGTTCGCCGCGATGCGCGTCAGGCTCGCGGTCGACGTCTGGAAGTTCTTCATCGTCGAGTCGATCTTCGCCGAGTCCACCGCGCTCGCCGCCCGCCGGAACGACGCCATCGTCGTCGTGAGATTGCGGTTCTGCTCCGCGGCGATGGAGTTGAGCTGGACCGAGAGCCGCGCCGCCGCCTGCGACAGCTCCGCCACGTTGGCCAGCGAGCGGCGCATGTCCTTGATCCCGCCGCTCGCCACGAGGTCGGCGTTGATCGCCTTCGTCATCGTCTGCACGGTCGCGCCGATCGAGTCGACGCGATTCATGATCACCTGGATGTCGGTGTCCGGTGGTCCGACCGGCACCGTGTCGCCGGGGTTGTACGACACCGGGCTCGGTCCCTTCGGCGTGAGCGCGATGGCCGCGTCGCCGAAGATCCCCACCGGCTTCACGCTCGCCAGGGAGTTCCTCGGCACCTTCACGTCGTCGTTGACGCGCAGCACGACGTCGAGGTAGCCGTCGTTGCGCAGCGTCACGTCGGCCACCGCGCCGACCGCGACGCCGGCGAGCAGCACCTGCTGTCCGGGCTTGAGGTTCTGTCCCCAGGCGAACCGCGAGTAGAGCGGATAGCCGGACGACAGCCCGCCGCGCACGAGCCAGAGAGTGCCGAGCAGCGCGATCGCCGCCGCCACCGTGAGAAAGATGCCGACGAGGACTTCGTCGCGACGTTTCATGTCTGTAGGTAAGGGGCCAGGAGCGCGGCCGTCAACGTATCGAGAATGAGGATCGTCACGGAAGTGATGACGACCGCCTTCGCCGTGCTGCGGCCGACGCCCTCGGCGCCGGCTTCAGTGATGAACCCCTCGTACGAGCAGACGAACGCGATCGCCGCGCCGAACAGCGTGGCCTTGAGCAGCGAGTATACGACCTGGAACGTCCCGAAGCCGAGTCGCACGCCGGCGATGAAGTCCTGCTTCGTCACGCCAGTGACGAACACGGAGACGAGATAGCCGCTGAACAGCCCTGTGGCATCGGCCAGCACGACGAGGCACGGCAGCATCACGATGCAGGCGAGCAGCCGCGGCACGATGAGGAAGGCGAGCGGATCGTACGACAGCGTCTCCAGCGCGTCGATCTGCTCCGTGACGCGCATCGTCCCGATCTCGGCCGTCATGCGCGCGCCCACGCGCCCCGTGAGCACGAGTCCCGTGAGCAGCGGCCCGAGCTCGAGCACCTGCATGAGCCGCACGGAGAGTCCGATGATCGAGAGCTGGACGCCGGGGAAGAGCTGGTACCGCACCTGGATGGCGATCACGCCGCCGATGAACGCGGCGACGATCACCGTCAGCGGGATCGACTCGACGCCCACGCGCTGCATCTGCCGGACCGTCTCGGGGATGAACGTGGCGGGATCGCCGAGCGCGCGCCCCATGTCGCGCAGGAAGTACCCGCGCGCGCCCACCGACTTGAAGAAGCCGATGAAGGAGCGGGTGATGCGGCGGAAGAACTTGATGCCGGTGCGCTGGACGACGGGGAACGTCTCCGTCGGCTGCAACCGGCCGTCGAAGGGCCGATCGAAATCACTCACGTGCGGACGCGCGCGAGAAGCACGAGTCCCATCACGGCGAACATTGCGTTGGGCAGCCAGGCTGCCACGTCGGGTTGGATGATGGCCTTGCCTCCGATCGCCTTCGTGAGCTGGATCATCAGGAGAAAGATGATCGTCGTGGCGAGGCTGACGCCAATGCCGTAGGCCGTCCCGCCTCGCTGGGTGCTCGTCGCAAGGGGCGCGCCGAAGAGGGCGATGACGAGACACGTGATCGGAATGGCGATCTTGAGCGCCCGCTCCACCCGCAGCACGTTCGCGTCTCCACCCGACCGCTCGAGCGCCCGGATGAACCGCGTCAGCTCGGCGTAGCGCATCTCCTGGGTGCTCCGCTGACGCGCCATCATGTCCACCGGCTGCTCCGTCATGCGTCGGTCGGTCATCGACTTGAAGCTGACGGTCAGATCGGGGAGGGTATCGGAGACGACGTGCATCTCCCCCTCGCGGATCGTCCACCGCTTGGCCTTCGGCGAGTAGGCCGCGCTCTGCGAGGAGATGAGCACGGTCGGGTAATCCGGACCGTTCCCCTTTCGTTCGATCTGGAGCTTGTCGAGCGTGCCGGCGGACACGTCGAGCATCTGGGCCTTGTAGACCCGCCCGAACTCGCCGGCGTAGGCGAAGTTGAACCGCTGCGTGCCGCCGCCGACCTTCTTCTCCTGGAGCAGATCGCTCCGCCGCGCGTCGGTGATCGGCACGACCTCCGCCACCACCAGGTCCAGCGCGGCCGCCACGAGCGCCCCGATCACGATCGGCGCGATGATCCGGTAGAAGCTCACGCCGGACGCCTTCGCGGCCGTGATCTCCGAATGGCGCGTGAACGTGACGATCGAGAACACGGTCGCGAACAGCACGGCCGCCGGCATCGCCATGAACAGCGACTGCGGCATCCAGTAGACGTAGCTCAGGAGGATGTCGCCGCGCGGCAGGTTCTGATCGAGATACTTCTGCAGGTGATCGGTCAGGTCGATCACGACCAGCAGCAGCGGGAATCCGATCGCCGTCGCGAGGAAGATCTTCATCCACTCGATGAAGACGTAGCGGTCCAGGGGGCGCACGACGCTCATGCGGCCTCCTTCACGAGCATCGGCTGCCGACGTCGGCCGATGGCGTCGCGCACCTTGTCCCACCGGTCGCTCCAGTTGCCGCCACGACCCGAGTTCTCCTCGTGGCCCATGCGGAGGAGCAGCACGACGCCGATGACGGTGAGGAGGAGGTTGGTCCCCCACATGGCCCAGAACGGCGGGATGATCCCCTTGTTCGCCAGCGACTCACCTCCGATGAGGCCAACATAGTACAGCGCGAACACGATGAGACTCACGAGGAGCACGAGCCCGACGCCGCCGCGCGGGAAGCGCAGGGCGAGCGGTGCGCCGAGGATGACGAAGATCAGGCACGCCGCGGCGAGGGCGAACTTCTTGTGGATCTCGATCTCGTAGCGGTTCTTCGTGCGCTGCGAGATCTCGTATCGGAGCTTCACCTCCGCCACGCGCGACGAGATCTCGGCAATCTGGTTCCGCACCATCTCCTTGTCCGCGGCGATGCGTCGATCCGAATCCGCCCTCGTTCTGGCGAGGAAGGGGTCCTTGATCACGCTCGCGGGCGTGCCGGCGTTCGGTTGTGCCTGGGCGGGTGCCGGTACCGGCGCCGCGCCCGGGCTACCGGGCGCGGGCGGCTTCGACGTCCCGAGGATCACGGGCTGGCCCGGCGGAACCGCGGGCGATACGGGCACCGCCGCGCGGAGCGCCGAGTCGGCGGTCGCGCGATGCACGCTGTCGCGCTTCGTCGAGTCCCGCGCCGCACGCTTCGCCACGGTGTCCTGCACCGCGTGCAGGGCCTCGGGGCGAACCTCCGCCGCTTCCGCGGCTTTCACTCCGACCAGCCTGGCGAGAAGCCGGCAGTAGCCCCACGCGAGGTTCTTCGGCTCGCGGGGCAGTGTCGTGCGCTTGATGTGAACCGGAGGCGCCGTGGTGGGACGCTTTTGGGTGTTCGCCTTCGCCTCCTGGAGCGCCGCCATGTACTCGTCGCGAAAATCGTCCGACGTCGCCTTGGCCCGCACCAGCCGCTTCTGCATCGCGCAGACGCCGAGCTCGCGGTCGCCGCGGGAGAGCGTGTCGCCCGCCCGGCGCTCCATCCTCCCACCGACGTTGCGCAGCGTGATCCGGTCGCTGTCGTAGAACAGCCGGTCGAGCTGCGCCGGCCTGTCCGTCGACACCGTCTGCATCTGCCCGTGGAGCAGATCGAGCTGGAGGTCGCGCAGGTTGGCCGCGAATGTGATCACTCCGCTGTCGGCGTAGATCGTCCGGCGGCGCGTGGGATCGGTGAGGTCGTAGATCACCACCTCGCGCATGTGGCCGTTCGATTGATCGATCCGTCCGGCCTTGAGGTAGAACCGCTCCTCCTGGACCACGTTGATCACCTGCGGCTTGAGGAGGAAGGTCGGCTTCGTCTGGGCGATGTCGTCCTGCAGCGTCTTGAGCCGGAAGTTCGCCCGCGGCAGGATCTGGTCGTTGAACGCGAGCAGGAAGAGCGACATGACGGCGCCCCAGATCAGCGCGGGCGTGACCAGGCGCCACGGACTCACGCCGCTCGCCTTGAGCGCCGTCACTTCGTTCTCCGCCGCCAGCCGGCTGAACGCGTACAGCACCGCCACCAGCACCGACATCGGCAGCGTCAGCGCCACCGTGAACGGGATGGACAGCCCGAAGAACTCCGCGATCACGGCCGCCGGAAGCCCCTTTCCGACGAGCTCGCCGAACTGCCGCGAGATGAAGTTCAGGATCATCAGGGAAGTGAGCGCCGTCAGCGCGAACGTGAACGGGCCGACGTGTTCCCTGAGGATGTATTTGCTGAGAATCTTCACTGGGGAGGTCCGAGGTGCGCCCCGTACGCGGAACTTCAAGATTGGCACAGGGTTGTAGCGCGCATTGCGGTCCGTAAGTTCCACCCGCCCGAGGCCTAAATTCAAGTCTTTCCTTCGGCGCCCGGTTCAGCTCCTCGAGCGCACTGCTCCGGCGAGGGCGCCGACGATCGACATCCTACCCGCACGGATCGGCCGAGTTCTGCTCGTCGAGCCGACGGCGCATCGCGTTCCAGCCCGAGGCCGTGTGTTTCACGCGGAGGTCTCCCGCCCTTCTCCGTGTCTCGGCGTGAAATGCAGTTGCCGTTGCCGTTGCG
>Ga0066652_100000706_pt1 | contig 16346 bp, 16 predicted proteins | sample GraSoiAngelo_101_FD_71413 | JGI IMG/M metagenome (GOLD analysis project Ga0066652, IMG submission 71413) | Grasslands soil microbial communities from the Angelo Coastal Reserve, California, USA - 14_0903_02_30cm | ecosystem: Environmental > Terrestrial > Soil > Grasslands | place: USA...
AACCTTATTGGGACAGGACTCTCACCTGCTGGGTTGCATTAAGAGGTTTCCGCTCTGTGTCTTCAACTCACATCGTTTTCCCCTCCTCGAAGCTTTTCCTGGCGCACCAACCGCCGTGACTCCGCAACGCTGGTGAGTTGACTAGCCAGCTAGGCTGCCGGGCCAGCGCCGGGCCGTGTCGGCTTCTGGCTCGAGTTGGGCGGCGCCCGCCATAGCCTCTCAGCATCAGCGCACGAGCTTGTTATGCTGCTCTTGATTCAAACGACGGCCCGTTGCGTAGGAGCACGATCTTGCCCGTCACACCGCCCGCCCCGAGCAGCTCGTGCGCGTGCCTCGCCTCTGCAAGTGGGAGTCGCTCCGCGATGAGCGGCTTGATCTTCTTCTCTCGAAGGAGGTCGAACAGAGTGATCAAGTCCTGTCGGAACAGTGCAGGCCTTAGCCGCTTGAGCCACTGAATGCTGTAAGTCACCACGCGCTTCCGTCCCGGCAGAAACCAGCTGCCTACAGTGTAGAAGGCGAACATGGCGATCGCGCGAAAACGATGACGGCCACCTGAATCATGCGAAGGCAATCGCCCGCCGCGCAGCGAGCCAGTGAGGCCGTAGGCCACGACCCTGCCGCCCGAACGCAGTGCTTTGCGCGCACGCCAGATCTCGCTACCGCCTAGACTGTCGAAGACCACGTCGACACCATCGCCCGTGAGCCGGTGAATTTCAGTTACGTAATCCTGAGACTGATAATCAATCGGCGTGGCGCCCATATCGGAGACAGCCGGCGCACCTCGCGACGAACACGTGCCGTACATCTCAAGGCCGGCGAGGCGACCGAGCTGCAAAAGTGCCGAGCCGACGCCGCCTGCTGCGCCTTGAATCAAGACGCGCTGCCCTAGTCGGACATCGGCAGCGCGATGCAGCATCTGATAGGCAGTGATGTAATTCAGAATGAGGCTCACAGCCTCTGCGGGATCCAGTCCGTCCGGCACCGGAATCAGCTCCCGTTGCGGCAGGCAGACGAATTCCGCGTACGCGCCGCTGATCGGGAGCGCGGCAACCATCTGGCCCGGTTCGATTCCAGAGACGCCGTCGCCGAGCCGATCCACCACGCCGACAAGATCCCAACCTGGCGTGAAGGGCAGCCGGGGCGTCTCAGGGTGAATACCCTCGCGCATCATCAGATCGGGCAATGACACACCCGCGGCCAATACTCTTACCCGCACTTCACGGCGCCTCGGCTCGGCGCAGTCTTCTTCGACCACATGAAGCGCATCCGGCCCGCCGTACTCGGTAACAATGATGCGTGTGCATTTCATCGACACTTTGTCCCAAAAGTTTTCGCGGCCACGCCAAATTCGTAGCACCTCGCCTACAGCGTGTCAGTGCCGTAGCGCACGAGAGGCTGTGACGCAGAGGGAGTGACACGTGCCAACGCATCGCCGTTTGACGCCAGTTTGCGTCCGCAACGGCTTGAGCCTAAGCTGCACGGCCAAGGCCCACGTGCCGAAGCCGACGCGGCACGATGGTCGCAGCGAATGAGTAGAAGTCGACGAGTCGCTAACTGCGACCAGCGTGACGCCGTGATTCTAGTGTGTTGGCTAGGCAGCTAGGCTGCCGGGCCGAAGCCGGGCCGCGTCAGGTGCACGCAGGGTACAGACCGGGCACATAGGTGACAAAACAGACCGGGAACATGGGTGACACTTGTCCTTCGGAAGGGAGGGCGTGTGATGCCATGGGGAGGTAACCGGTCCTGCGAAAGAACGAACGCGATTCATCGAGACTTATCTCAGCGGCCTATACTCGATTACCGAGCTCGCCGAGCGCTTCGGCGTGAGTCGTCAGAAGCTGCATAAGTGGCTTGCCCGGCACAATGTCGACGGCATGAAAGGACTCGTCGATCGATCACGCGCTCCGGTGCACATTCCGCATCGGACCAGCGAACCGATGGTCGAACAGATCCTTGCGTTCCGCCGACGATTCCGCACTTCGGACCGCGCAAGATCCTCGCGCGACTCGCCGAATTACATCCGGCTCTCGACTGGCCGGCGCCGAGCACCATTGGCGACATTCTTCACCGTGCCAGCCTGATCCAGCCTCGTGAGCGACGCTCGCCGCCTGCCCATCCATTGCGCGTACGCAGCGAGCCAACCGAGCCCAATGACCTCATGACCGTCGATTACAAGGGGGCACTCTTCCTCGGCAATCACGTCTACTGTTACCCCCTGACCGTGGTCGATCACGTGAGCCGTTATCTGCTTGCTTGTGATACGTATCCGTCGAACGAAGGGCCGCACACGCGCCGTGCCTTCGAGCGCATCTTCCGCGAATACGGGCTGCCTCGAGCGATCTTGTCCGACAATGGCAGTCCGTTCGGATCTCCCGGCCTGGCAAGGCTTTCCCGGCTATCGCTATGGTGGATCCGGCTCGGCACCGGTTCGAACGGATCGTGCCAGGACATCCCGAACAGAACGGTGCACACGAACGAATGCACCGCACGCTCAAAGCCGAAACAACTCGACCGCCGGAACAGACCATGGACCGTCAGCAGAAACGCTTCGACGAGTTCCGTCACCTGTTCAACAACGAGCGGCCGCACGAGACACTCGGTCAGAAACGTCCGGCCACGATCTATCGTCCATCGCCGCGGCCGTATCCGGAGTCCCTGCCGCCCATCGAGTACGCCGGCCACCTCGAGACGCGGAAGATCTCTCACAACGGCATGATGCGATGGAAGCACGAGCGGATCTTCACGAGCAAAACACTCACCGGCGAGTGGGTCGGTCTTGAAGAGATCGACGACGGCATCTGGTCGCTGTACTACGGACCGGTGCTGCTGGCCCGCTTCGATGAGCGGGAGATGCGATTCTATGGCTGATGCTCAACGTCCGTACCGCCTGAGAAAGGACGACGCGTCGCAAGTTGTCCCCGTGCGTGATCGAACATCAGCCCATCGTATCGACACCGTGTGTTCGTGCGAATTGAATGGGCGGCTGTCGCTCCGCGTATTCGGCAGATCAGCCCACGAAAGCCCCATCTCTGCCACTCCCCAACGGTCACCGGGTGTAACCTATGTTCCCGGTCTGTTTTGTCACCCATGTTCCCGGCCGCACGCTTGAGTTAGCCCGCGTTTCGGAAACCGATTTGCCGTTGCCGAATTTGTTTTGTTCGTCTCTTCCATAACCAAATGGCAATCGGTATGAACACCGTCGTTGCGAGCCATTGCCAGTAAGTGGATAAGAAACCACTGACTACGGCATTCGGATTCACCAGCACATCGACTGATCTGGTTGTGACGTTCGCAACGCTCGCTTTTTCACCCAAGCCGGGAATGGGCGCTAGAACGATCGTAGTCAGGTGGAGCTGCCGCTTCCCCCACTTTTTGGGAACGATCTTCCATGCCCATTCGTAGCGACCATTACGCAGAAACTGATCCGTCGGCGATAGAGCTTCAATATCAAATCCACTGCCCTTCAACTCGGCGCGCATTACCAACGAGACATCCTGACGCCAACTCAGTGTTACTGGGCCGCCAGTCATCGGCATTCGAAGAATCGCGTCATCAGGGTTTTCAACCACACGAAGTGTTACAATCTCGGCGTTACCTTGAATCATTTGCGGCTTCGGGTTAAAGGCTGCTGCACCACTCGCTATCCAGTTGCGAACTCGCTCTTCTGGGTCCACTGCCGTCGTCAAAGCGTCAGACCATGAAGGGCCGCTCGAAATGCTCACAAAGGTAAGGATCGGCGTCAAGAATACCATCATGCCCGCAATACGAACGGCCCAACGAGTGCGTGAGCTTGGATGCCGCCTATTTGCCGAGACTGTGATACTAAGCGCGCTTCCGAAGATTATGGGAGTTATAAGCAGTAGCAGGAGAAACAGAAGAGGCGTTGATTCTTCGAACGACCACAGACATGCCGCGGTGGCAACAAAGATCACGAAGGTTGTAACTGTGGCCACATATGCTGGGCGGTTGCGCAGGCGGGAAAGTATTTTGAAGGCGGCAGCCGCCAGTACGGCAAAGAGTGTCAGCGCCACGAGGCTAGCCGTTAGTAGAGACATCGACATCGGTTTCACTCCCGCGCCGGTTCTGGCAGCGCCCAACTAGGAGTGTCACTTCAGGCCTTCATCCCTACCCTCGTCGGGCTAACTCTCTACTTACCAAGCGGCTCTTATCGCGCTTCGGCGACTGCGACCCTAGCTTTAGCGAACGTAGTACAGACTTGTGACCATCGATTCAGGTGCTGCTGGATCGTTTGCGCGAGCAACAGGTCGATCTGTTCCGGTGCGGCCGTATCAAGATACTCCAACACCGCCGTGGCTGAGGATTGCGGTAAAGATGTCTCGCCCGACGGCAGATAGCGAAGAACTGCCTCCAGGAAGTTACGCTCATCGACGGGGAGGTTATGGGTCTTCAATTCCTGAGCAAGTGTTTCTAGCTTTCTACGAACGGGTTCAAATTCACGTCGCCGTTGACGAATCTGGGTCTTGGCCGCCTCAACCCTTGCTTGTATTTCTAACTCCGTGTTCGGCCAAGAACCGGCGAACACCTGCGCCTGCTCAAACATGGCGATGTAGTCGCCATGGACGGACAACAGATCGTTGAAAGTCGGCTCGATTACGCGGTCGAAGACTGCTCGCCTACCCTCGATGCGGCCCTTCGCGAGAGCGATGAGACGCTCGATTACCTGCAGGAGTGCTTCAAGGAGCATCGATCACCACCCTGGAAACAAACGGCAAAGTCGTGAGTTGTCGAAGGACCGACAGACCGCATCGTTTATATTCAGTCGGATCTCCTTGCCACGGATCGGTCGTGTCCCAGACGGTAAACTCGCGAGACGTGAACTCGCGGAGTTCCTCAGCGACTTCAGGATCCATCGCTACGACGTATGTATATGTCTGTAAGTCAACCTCCGCGAGGCCGCGGGGGTTGTATTCTGGAATCTGAATACCAAAATCACATCGCAAACTCTTAAGTGTTGCGGTCGTGTCCTCAGGCCGCATGGGATGGAGACCAACCGACTCGAATCGCGCTAGTGTTCCGTAACGTCGTTTCCCGAAGGCCTCGGCCATCACGCTACGGCAAGTGTTTCCCCAGCATACAAATAGCACCGATATGCTCGGCTCATCCGGCATGTAACAATCATACACCCGCGTGTCCGCCTAACTCTCTACTTACCAAGCGCCAACAACACTCCTCTCACAGACCAGGCACATTCTGCGGGCTGCTGCCGGCGCGTTGTGTAATCGGCTGCTGCGATCTTTATGTGACGTGTAGTGTCTGCGAGGCTGCGTGATCTGTTGTCGAATCGAGAGGTTCCGTCGCGCAGCGTGCCGCACGGGATTCGGCTGTCATGGGCGCGCGGTCGTCGATGCCGGCACGTCTGCGCGAGACCGACGGCCATGCGGGAACGAAGATCTCGCCCGGTCGTGTAGGACAAATGGTGCTTCAAACTGGAGCCGGCGGGGTTCGCGCTCCGCGGGTTGTTTGCTGGAGCAAAACGGCGGCTCCTGACTAAATGGTCGAAGCGCCGCAACCCTGAGACCATGGGTCGCCACTGTGAATTTGCGGCTTCTCTTGCGTAAAAGCGGGCGCGCCATACGGCGCGCCCGCTCGGGGTTTACTGCAGGCGTCGCGGCATCACGAGGGCTGCTGCGTCGTCGGGGCCGGATTCGCCGGCGCGGTCTTTGCTGACTTGGCCGTCGCCTTCGCCGTCGCCTTGGCCACCTTCGCCGTTGCCTTTGCCGCTCGTTCCGTTGCTTTTTGCACGGCTTCCTCGGGCGTCAGTTTCTTGACGCGTCCGAGTGCGCGGCGCATGTCGGCCACGTACGGACGAGGTGGGCGTGCTGGGACTTTTTCGCCAGTCGTGCGCGAGCGAGGTGGTCATCAGGGCTTCGCTGCCGGCCGTGTTGCGGGCGGCGGTGACGCTGTGGCGGACGAACTGCGCGAGTGCCTCGAGCTCATCGGCGACGGGGCTGTATGCGTCGGCATAGCTCATCAGGTCGCGGATCTCGGCCGGGGGACTCGCTCCTCGCGCACGAGCGCCTTCTGGTTGGTGACCGCCACGTTCGTCAGCTCGATGAACGCCGCCGGAACGGACGCGGCGATGCTCAGCCGCTGTGTCGCGTCCGAGGGCGCTCGAGCCGAAAAAGGCTGCTAAAGATCTCAAAATACGTAGCTTGTTCTCCTTCGCCGCGCTCACGGAAGTCAAAATGACTTCACCGAAAGGATCGATGCTTTCGCCGAAAGCAAATTGACTTCACCGAAAGGATCGATGCTTTCGCCGAACTCAAATTGACTTCGCCGAAAGGATCGATGCATTCGCCGAAAGCAAATTGACATCGCCGAAAGGATCGATGCTTTCGCCGAAAGCAAATTGACATCGCCGAAAGGATCGATACTTTCGCGGAAAGCAAATTGACATCGCCGAAAGGATCGATGCTTTCGCCGAAAGCAAATTGACATCGCCGAAAGGATCGATGCTTTCGCGGAAAGCAAATTGACATCGCCGAAAGGATCGATGCTTTCGCGGAAAGCAAATTGACATCGCCGAAAGGATCGATGCCTTCGCGCAAGTCAAAATGGTCCGGGTCGAGCTGTGCGGCGTGCTCGAACGGGAAGCCCGGGAGGAGCATGATGGCGGGGCGATGCACGCCGCGCATGTGCCCGCGATCGCATCGCGCGACACTGCCGTTACGTGCGCATAGCCCCGGTCAGTCCGCGGCGCCCCGCGAGACGCCCCACCTCATGCGCGAGGTCCACTGGATCGATCGGTTTTTGCCGGAACACGTCGAAGCCTGCGGCGCTGATTCGCGCTTGCTCGCCGGGGCGGCCGAGAACGGTCAGCGCAAGCGCCGGCATTGCCTTTGCGCGCTCTTCGCGCGAGCGCAGCTCCGTGAGGAACGAACAGCCGTCGAGATCGGGAAGAGCGATATCGCAAACGAGCACGTTCGGCTGCCACGCCTGGGTCAGGCTGAATGCTTCCGTGGCGGTGCCGGTGCATTGCACTTCCGCCCCGCACTGCCGCAGCGCGGTCGCGAGCACTTTCCGGTTATCGACTTCGTCTTCGACGATCAGCACTCGTACCCCGTCGAGCCGCGGCAACTCCGACGATCGCGTGCTCGCATCGCGCTTGACCATTTCGCCCGTGCTGACCGCCTCATGGAGCGGCAAGCGGACCGTGAAGGTCGCGCCCTTGCCCACGCCTGCACTGGATGCAGTCACCGCTCCTGCATGCATCTCGACGATGTGGCGCGTGATCGACAGTCCGAGACCGAGTCCGCTCTGGCGCTCGGTGCTCTCGTTGTCGCCCTGCCGGAACCGCTCGAAGACATGTGGCAGCAGCGCCGGCGCAATCCCGCGGCCGTTATCCACGACCTCCAGCACGCCCGTGGCAGCCTCGCGATGCAGCCGCACGTGGACCTCTCCGCCTTCAGCCGTGAACTTGATGGCGTTGGCGATCAGGTTCCCGATCGCCTGCTGCAGCCGTGCAGGGTCGGCGAACACGACGTATGCGTCGTCCTCACATGCAACGGCGACCGTAATCTGTTTTGCTTCGGCGGCCGGACGGGCCATCGAGACCGCGCCTGCGACGACAGCTCGCAGGTCCAGCGATCGCAAGTCGAGTCGCAGCTTGCCCGATGCGATGCGCGACTCGTCGAGCAGGTCCTCGATCAACTTCGCCTGCGCCAACGCACTCCGTTCGAGCGCGTCGAGCGCCTCGTGCCGGGTCTGTTCGTCGAGTCCGCCCAGCGCAAGCATGCGCGTCCATCCGAGGATCGATGTCATCGGCGTGCGCAGCTCGTGCGAGACGATGGCGATGAATTCGTCCTTCGCACGGTCCGCATCGCGCATCGTGCGCAACTCATCGTTGGCCTGCTCGTTCTCGCCCCGGAGGTGCTCCATGCCGATGAGCTCCGTCACGTCTTCAACGGCGTGGATGATGTACGCGACCTCGGCGTCGATGACCACCGGTGTGTTCACGGGCTTCCAGTAGCGTTCCTCAAATCCGCCACCCTGCGATTCCGGTCGCCGGATGTCGTACTTCTGCACTGGCATCGTGTGCGCCACCCGCGTCGCGAGCACCGTCTCCAGCGAGGCGTGCAGATTCCGCGTGCCCGTTGCTTGCGGGTCGTTGGGATTGTCCGGGAACACGTCGAACATGTGGCGGCCGACGATCTCCTCGCGCACCGTCATGGTTGCGGCGAGGTACGCGTCCGTGACCGCCACGATCGTGAAGCGCGGATCGAGCACCAGGAACGCGCCCGGAGCCGCCTGGAGGATGCGGAGCAGATCAACGGAGCCGATCATTGCACAGTTGTCCAACACGCAAGGACGGGTGAAATGCCCTGCCGTGTTCGCTTGGGCGGCTTGCACTGTTTGTGCGTCCCACCTGATCGTGAGCATCCGGGTTCTGGTCGTCGACGATGACCCCTCGATTCGCCTCCTCGTTGCGCGCGTCGTCGCGCGCGCTGGGTATGCGGTAACCGAGGCTGTCGACGGCCGCGCCGCGATCACCGCGCTGCAGGCGGAACGCTTCGATGCCGTCGTGCTCGACCTCATGATGCCGCATGTCAACGGGCTCGAGGTTCTCGCATTCGTCAACAAACATTGTCCCGCGCGACCCTGCGTGATCATCACCTCCGCTGCCGACGCGCGGTTGCTCGCCGCTGCCGATGCTCCCGCCGTGGCTGCCAAACTGCGCAAACCATTCGATATCGCCGAGCTCCTGGCGGCGCTGCACTCCTGCATCACGCAGGGCGCGCCGTAGCTGTCGCCGCGCAACACCGGTGTCGTTTCGCGAACTCGGTATTGGATCGATGGCCAAATCCCTCCTTGCAGCCGCTGAGATTCATGCATGGCGTGGGCCGGACGGACGCGCCTGCATGGTAAAATATGTACATCTACATGTACATGAGCTACACACATGACCAAGCAACGATCCATTGCCGAAGCACGTAATACGCTGCCCCAGTTGATTCGCGAGGCGGAGAGCGGCGAATCGATTGAACTGACGCGACGCGGCGAAAGCGTCGCCGTACTCGTCGGACGCCGGCAATACGAGCGCCTCACCGGAAATGCGCGGCGGTTTTCCGAGGCTTTGGACGAGTTCAGGCGCGAGATCGACGTCGCCGCGTTGCAGATCGATCCGGACGAGATCTTTGGCGGCGTGCGCGATCAGGATCCGTGATTCGAAATAAGCGCGGCCAGAGTCGCTATCGTGTGCTGGGACGAACGGATGCAGGTCGGCCGCTCGAACTCATCGTCGTTGTAAAAGGCGCTCGCCAGTTGCGCTGCATAACAGGCTGGGATCTATGACTTCGCGAAAACGTAAACTGACAGACGACGAAATTGAAGCGGAAATCTTGGCAGATCTGAACGATCCGTCTGCATGGAAAGCTCCCATCTATGTTCCTCCGTCGAAGTCACCGCGTCCGGCATGGCTCGTTCTCGGCAGACACCTCGAGCTCTCAGCGCGTTTTTATGTTCTCTCAGTTCTGCATCGGCTAGGCGCGGAAGCAAGTCTTACAAGCTCGCACCATGAAAATATTCATATAACCGTCGTACAAGCGCCAGGCCGCGCGCTGACCATCGATGTAAAGACTCTGCTCGGAACAACAAAATGGTTCGTACAACCATTTTCTGCGCGCAAGAACCATTACATTGCTTTCGTGCTATTTTCTCGCAAGGCGACAGAATTCCCTACGCTCACTCCAGACGTTCTTGTATTTCCATCCAGCACCCTTAAAGTGCTTTTGGCCAATAGCAAGTCCTCGCGGGTGAATATTCAGACTCTCGCAAAAGAACTTGGTGTGTCGAACCCTTGGCAGCAACTGTTGCAAGATGCGGCCTAACTCCAACGCGCGGCCGGCCCATAGGGAAGCTCTGCTCGATTGTCTCGTGTCATTCCGAGCCGCGAAGACGGCGAGGAATCCCCCGCCGAAGCTCGACAAGCGCTCCGTCGGCGGGAGATCCTTCGCCGTCTTCGCGGCTCAGGATGACACTTGTGTACCGTTGTCAATCCCTCTCCCCGCCCGCGTCGGTCTCCCCGATCCGCTCGTCCCACGGCGTCGACTGGATCTCGGCCACTTTGCCGCCGACGAAGAGGATCAGGCCGTCCATTTTGCGCATGTAGTCGGTGATGTAGCTCCACTCTTCGATCGACACGCCGTCGTAGCGCAGGCGCGCCGCGCGGCGCTCGGGCGAGCCCATGATGCGTTGGACTTCGACGAATGTCTGTCCGATGCGCACCTGGTTGATGTGCTTCCGATTCTCCTCGGCGAGCGCGAACGCCCGCCGAGGAATGTTGACGGTTGAAGCGCAGCCGATCGCTGCGACGAGCGCGATGAGTAGCACACCCGCGGTGTAGGGCAGGTTTTCCAACCTGCCCCCCGGGCGGCCACACGAAATCAATACCATCCGTCCCCCGCGGGATTGACGAGCGCGCGCGCGACGCTGGCGCGGATGGCGTTCTCCTGTGCCGCGCGATCGAGTCCGCCGCGGACGACGACGTAGCGCATCGGCAGCTCGGTCGGATGGAACTGCGAGTGATACGACAGCCAGTCGCGCGAGCCGCCGAGCGATGCCTGCATCGACGGATCGAGCATCACGACGTAGAGCACGTTCGGATCGATGTGCTGAATGCGTCCCGACTCGACCGCGTTCGCGAGCGCGCGCTGCACGTCGAGATCCATCACTTCGCCGCTCGCGATCGACAGTGCTTGTGCGCCGACGCGGAAGCCGAACGTGCGGACGCCGTAGCGATCGAGGTCGCGCACTTTGTCTTCGCGATCGATGCCGCGTCCTTCCGCGAGCACGGCGCGCTTGTCCTGCTCCGTCCAGTTGCCGGCGAACAGGAAGCGGATCGACGGATCGTCGACGACCGCGCCGCCGTGGAAGAGGACGTCGCCGACCGCGTCGCCGCCGCGATAGACGTGCACGCGTCCGCCGTCGTCGTCGAGGATCATGTCGGCGGGCCAGACGATGTCGGGAATGCCGTCGTCGTCCGCTTCGATCGGCGCGAGCGAGGCCGCGCCGAACGTGATGTCGAGGACGGGATGGACTTCGATGCCGTTCGGCGCGACGCCGGTCTGCCCGTGCAGGAAATCCCAGAAGCCGACGCCCTTGAGCGTCACCGCGGTGCTGGTTGTCTTCATCGACGTCGTCGCGGTGAAGCGCGCGTCGAACTGTGCGCGCGCATGCGCGATGCCGGTGCCGAACGGACTGCCGACGCCGACGCAGTTGCTCGCCGGTAGCTCGGCGATCATCGTGCGGCCGGACGAGTCCTGGATGACGAGGTGGTAGTCGGAGTCGGACTCGCGAACGTATTTCGTCAGCGTCGCGCTGAGCCGGTACTGCGTGGTCTCGCGCGGCGCGACGCGTCCGTTCGAAGGGAGGGACGCCGGTCGTGTGGACTGATAGAAGTTGTAGATGGTGGAAGAGATGTAGGTGCTGAGATCGACCGAGGGCGCCTGCGGATCGGTGCCGGTCTTCACCGACCAGCGCTCGACGCCGCATGCCGCGTGGATTTCCGATACAACGAACAGAACGAGCGGAACGAGAGAGAGGTACCTGCGCATCGGGGTCGCCTCCTGACGTGTCGTTTTGTGTGGTCGATTCAGAGTAAACGATTTTCAGCGGCGGCGAAACGGATATGCGAGTTGTCCGATGAGACCGAATGGCGTGACATCGCCACGCGATGCGCGTATGGTGAAGTCATCGCCGCGGAATCTTCCGCGGCCCTTCAGTCCGTCTGAGCTAAGTCAGATCTCTGGACCCAACCTCTTAGTCTCCTTTCTCTCACGCCTCACGGGAGAACGCCGGCCCGGCCGGCACAGGAGTCCCATGAAAGTCTACGTAGGAAATCTATCCAAGCAGGTCACCGATGCGCAGTTGAGCGACCTGGCGACCCCGTTCGGGACGCTGGCCTCGGCGAGCGTCGCAACCGACCGTGCCAGCGGCGAATCACGCGGCTTCGGATTTCTCGAGTACAACAATGCCGACGAAGCGCGCGCCGCGATCACGGGCCTGGACGGCCGCGACGTGCAGGGGCAGGCGCTGAAGGTCAGCGAAGCCCGCTCGAAAAAAGACAACGCGCGCCCGTAAGGCCGCAGCGGAGGCGCAGAGGCTCTGCGCCTCCGTTCACGTCTTCTCGAAGCAAAGGAGATCTCTCATGGCATGGCTTTCCATCGCGGCCGGCATCATCGTCGGAATGCTGATTTGGAACCTGTATCGCCGCTTCGCCACGGACCGCATCGCCGAATTCAATACTCGCCGGCGCGCCACATCGCAGCTCGTCGGCCGCGGTGAGCTCGTCGACGGCAACCGCCATCTGGACGTCGCGCTCGCGCTCACACCGTCCTCGTTCATCTACGAGAACGGCGACATGCAGGCGTCGCTCGATCTGGAGCGTGTGGAGGCGATCGAATACGACACCGAGCTGGTGACCGGCCTCGCCGTCGCCGGAGGAAAAGTCCTGCGGCTGCGCTGTCACAGCAACACGTTCGAGTTCGTGCTGCGCAACGACATCGTGGAACGCTGGAGCACGATGCTGCCGGCGCGCGCCGCAGCGGTCTGACCGCGCTCGCCCGCAACGTTCGGTGGTACGTTGTCGGGCGATGTCGCGAGTCTTTTTCATCGCAGCTCTCCTTCTCGCCGGCTGCCGGTCGTTCACCCTGAATTACGACACGCCCGTGGACGCAACGCTGCAGAAGCGCGTCGAAGCGATCGATGCGCGGCTGCGCGAAAAGTACGGCATCGCCGCCGATCAGACCGACGTCGGCGTGCTCGATCTCCGGCATCCGCGCGTGGCGATGATCCATCCCGATCACATCGAATACGCGGCGAGCGTCGCGAAGATCGGCATCCTCCTGGCCTGGTTTCAACTGCATCCCGAAGCGGCCACGAGTCTCGACAAGGAAACCGAGCACGAGCTCGGACTGATGGTGAAGCCGTCGAGCAACGAGATGGCCGCGAAGTTCTCGCGCGCGATGGGACTGCGCGAGATTCAGAACGTGCTGAACTCGTACGGCTTCTACGACGCGAGTCGCGGCGGCGGACTGTGGGTCGGCAAGCACTACGGACCGAACAGCGAGCGCATCGGCGATCCGGTCGCGGATCATTCGCACGCTGCGACCGTGCGGCAGCTGCTGCGCTTCTACTGGATGCTCGACCGCGGCCAGCTCGTCTCCCCCGCGGCGTCGAAGAAGATGCGCGAGATTTTTCTCTCGCCCGACATTCCGCACGACGACCACAAATTCGTGAAAGGTCTCGCCGGCCGCGACGTCACGCTGCTGCGCAAATGGGGATCGTACGAAGACTGGCTGCACGACACCGCGATCATCGAGGGACCGCGGCGTCGCTACGTCTTGGTCGGACTCACGCACCACCCCGCGGGCGACTCGTATCTCGAGGAGCTCGCGCGCGAAGTGGATGACTTGATGATCACTCCGCCGAGGTGATCTCCGAGATCTGCTCGGCCTTTCCGCTGGCAACGTCGTAGTACGCGATGATGATTTTCACGGTTCCGGCCGCAAGCGCCTCCTTGATGACGGGGCTTCGCGCGACGAGGCCCGCGGCGTATTTGGCGTTCTTCTCCGCGGCGGCGCGCAACTGCTCCGGCGTCGGCTTGTCGGATCGCTCGATCCCGGAGTCGCGAATCTGCTTGACGAGCGCCTTGAGCTGATCCGTCAGGCCGCTGTCGTCCTTGGCCATGGCCGCCTTCACCGCACCGCAGTCGCTGTGCGCCATCACCACGATGAGGCGCGTCCACTTGTTGGCGACCGCGTATTGCAGGCTGGCGATGTCGAACGTGCCCGGCGTGTTGCCGGCGACGCGCACCACGAACAACTCGCCGACCGTGCGCACGAAGATCAGCTCAGCGGGCACGCGGCTGTCGGAGCAGGAGAGGATCGAGAACGGCGGCGCCTGCGACGCCGCCCAGGTCATGCGCGTTGGCGGAAGGCGCGGGAAATCGGCGTCGCCTTTCACGTAGGCAGCGTTGCCTTCGGTCAGCGCGGTCCACAAGACGTTCTGCGCGGCCGCGGACAGCGGAAGCAGAAAAAGGGCGACGACGATTAATTTACGCATGGACACATTGTACAGGCCGCCTCGGTGGGGGGGCAGGCCTGCCCGCCCGGGGCGCAGGCTGGAAAGCCTGCGCTACACGGGGGCGCAGGCTGGAAAGTCTGCGTTACACGGGGCGCAGGCTGGAAAGTCTGCGTTACACGGGGCACAGACTGGAAAGCCTGTGTTACACGAGGGAGACGCGCGCTTCGCGTCCTACGAACTTTCCGTATCGCTTCGCCTCCCGCTCGATCGCGCTCATTTCGCTTGCGCTGAATGTGCGGAACGGCGCGATCGTGATGTCGACGGTCGTCTTCCCGAGCGTGCGTTTCCACGTTCCTTCGACGCGGCCATCGATCACGAGGACGGCGTTGAGCAGTCCGCCTCCGCCGTTGATGTGCTTCGCAAACCGCGGCTCGATCATCGCGGAGCGGTCTTTGTAGCCGACGGTGAATTCGTCGAACGGCGGAAGGAGACGCACGGGCGCTTTCTTCGCGCGAGGCGGCGCGTTGGGGATCGTCTTGCCGGCGAGCGCGATCGCTTCGTTCACTTCCTTCATCGTCAGGCCGGACCACCACATGAGATCAGCGGCGGTCGCGGGTCCGTGGCCGGTGAAATAGCGTCGCGCCAATTCGGCGAGCGATTCTTCGCGCGTTCTGCGCGACGGCTCGGGGATCCATTCATCGAGCAGGACGAACGTCGGCTGCTTGCCGCGTTTCGGTCCGAAGCAGATGTGCTGCTCGTGGGCGATCGCGAAGAGGATGTGCAGTCCGCGGCTGTCGCGCGTCGCAATCTTTTCGCGTTCGAGAGCCGTGTAAATCTCCGATCGCGTCAGTGCGTGTCCGCCGCGCAGCGCGCGCTCGATGATCGTGCGGCACCTGCGCAGCGTCGCGGCATCGAGATCGAAATCGCGTTCGAGGCGCGTGCGGCTTCGCTTCAGGACGCGCGGCGCATGGAGCGCGAGCATCCACCGCACGTCCTCCGCCGCGACGAAGTGCAGCGTGCCGCGCATCGGCCAGCAGCGGACGATCTTCCGCTCCGCGACGGCGCGCTCGACGTCGCTCTCGCCGCCGCCGCGCATCCGCGCGCCCACCGCCCAGAGCGAGCCGAGAATGTCCTGCGCTTGCATCGCGCCGAGGTGAGAGACGACTTCGTGCGGCGTCGCGCGCGCGTTGCCGGCGAGGAGTTGGCTCTCCATCCGGCGGACGGCGATCAGCGATCGACCCACTTCATCGTCCGCTCGTTGTATCGCGGTCCCGAGATCGCTTCCGGCGCGAGTGCCGCGTCGAGCACCGACGTCTCGCCCGGCGTCAGCGTGATGTTCGCCGCGGCCGCATTCTCCTCCAGATACTTGCGCCGCTTCGTGCCGGGGATCGGCACGACGTCGTCGCCTTTCTGCAGCAGCCATGCGAGCGCGATCTGCGCGGATGTCGCGCCGTGCGTCTTCGCGACGTCGCGCACGACGCCGGCGGCGCGCATGTTCTTGTCGAAGTTCTCTCCCTGAAATCGCGGATCGCCTTTCCGGAAATCTCCGTCGGGATATTCCTCCGCGCGTTTGACGTTGCCGGCGAGAAATCCGCGGCCGAGGGGGCTGAACGGAACGAGTCCGATGCCGAGCTCGCGCAGCAGCGGAATGATGCGCTCTTCGAGATTGCGCTCCCACAGCGAGTACTCGCTCTGCAGCGCCGTCACGGGATGGACAGCATGCGCGCGGCGGATCGTGTTCTCGCCCGCTTCCGACAATCCGAAGTGGCGCACTTTCCCCGCGCGCACGAGATCGGCGACCGTCCCCGCGACGTCTTCGATCGGCACTTCGGGATCGACGCGATGTTGATAGAGGAGATCGATCGCGTCGATGCCGAGGCGCTTCAGCGATCCGTCGACCGACTTGCGAATCTGCTCCGGCCGGCTCGTGACGCCCGTCATCTTGCCGTCTTCGATCTTCCAGCCGAACTTCGTCGCGATCACGACGTCGCTGCGCCGTCCGCGCAACGCGCGTCCGACTAGTTCTTCGTTGATGTACGGTCCATAGACTTCGGCGGTGTCGAAGAAGTTGACGCCGAGGTCGATGGCGCGATGAATCGTCGCGATCGACTCGGCTTCATCGGCCGGGCCGTACGACTGGCTCATGCCCATGCAGCCGAGCCCCATCGCGGAGACCTCGAGAGCAGCGAGACGGCGCGTTTTCATGGGAGGAAGCATAGCAAGTGGCGCTGATTCGGTCTTACGACTCCAGTGGAGCGGCGGCCGCCCTCGGCCGCCGGGTTCTCGCGAGGCGTCGGCGGCCG
>Ga0066652_100000709_pt1 | contig 16320 bp, 26 predicted proteins | sample GraSoiAngelo_101_FD_71413 | JGI IMG/M metagenome (GOLD analysis project Ga0066652, IMG submission 71413) | Grasslands soil microbial communities from the Angelo Coastal Reserve, California, USA - 14_0903_02_30cm | ecosystem: Environmental > Terrestrial > Soil > Grasslands | place: USA...
GACTGTACGTGATTGCATGTACGGGCATCAGCGCCTCCCTGACGGGGTTACTACGCCCTCAGATAACATGGCTCGTCCGCGTCGTTGTTGTACCGCGAATGGGCTTTTCTCCAACACGATAGGCAACACGGGTGCTGGAAATTTGGCCCCGCCACTACTCGACATACACTATCCGTCAACACGCCACAATGGATGCACTTATGGTTCATCAACGCCTCCGAGGGGGGCCGCCAATAAGCAGCCAACACGTCAAGCAACAGGGGTGCTGCGGCAATCCATCATGCTGCGAATACGCCGTACACCAGCTGCCACAATGATGGCAACGCTTCGATACAGGCTCCGTCCCTACAGAACGGGATAAAGGCGACAATGCACTGCCCTCCCCCCGTTAGCAACAATGTCCTTCACGGCGCGTGCAGCTGCACGTCCGCCAGCTTGTCGAACACGAGTCTTATTCCGAATCCACATATCCCCCACTGCTATAAGGCGGGCATCCCCCGCGTCAGAGATGCTCATGACGCGCCAGTTACAGGTACCATCGGGGGAGAGGACGAGAATATGAAACACTTTCAACACCGTCTCACCCATCCCGTTCCCCATATCGCTTAGAAGAGCGCCCGCCCGAACGTCCAGGACTTCTCGCCACTCCCGAACGGCAATACCCCGCCAGCTGGTCGCAGGCACAATTGCGAGCATCTGTGACCGTCTTATGCCCATGAAAACAGCGGAGCAAAACCCCCAGACTGAGAATTTCATGGGCAACAATGCCCGCGAACGTTCCATCAGCGTTGAGCGCCCACGTCGGGATGAGGGGGGAGATATTCGCCATTAGTACGACCCCCCATCATCCCGATAATTGAGCACGCCAGGAATGATAATGGTCGGTGGACGCGGCCCGCGCTTGAACGTGAGGGTACAGCTGATGACACCCTCAGGGGATGCGAGGGGGACATTGAAGATGACGGCGCGCCCGCTTGTAAACTGGGATTCCAGCTGGTTAGCTACCACGGCCAGCCCGCCGACCAGTTGCGCGATCAGTTCTTGCCCCTGGTCGGAAGGAACGTATCCAGATTCACTAGCCATCACAGGTACCTCCGAAACGCACAAGGGGGCTTCTGGAACGCTCCAGAAGCCCCCAAACGCGGCTAGCGTGACTACTTGCCCTCTGAGGACTTCGCGTTGCCCCTGGTGACAGCTGGCGCGTCCAGCGAGCCTGTAATGTCCTCGTTCCAATCCTCAAGGCGCCAGAACGTCTGCCCGCCCCGCTTCAAGGGGACTTCAAACGTATGCACGGGGCCGATAGGCTCGGCCAGCTGGCCCGTTTCGTTCTGATCGGCAAAATACTGAATCAAGCCTGTCCGCTCATCGGTGTTGCCCATGATGACAACGGCGCGCGGATCACGGCGCGACGGCCCCCTGAGGGTCACGTCCAACACAATGACCGACACATCCCGCCCGCGCGAGCCGTCAGGATTGACAGCATTCTCGTCGCGATAATCAGACACCTTAGCCCGATGAATCCAGAACGGAACGCCACGCAGGGACCCCTTGTCAACCTGCGCGGCCCATGTGGACTCGGCATTATCCATGACACTCGACAACGATGGCATGAGCGTACCTCTGTACTACGCCCTAATGACAGGGCAATCCTACAAGCAACGTCCAGATAGCGAGACTGGCCCCCAAGTTGAGGGCCACTATCGTTACCAGAACAGCGAGCAATACCGCGAGGGTCACTGTAGAGATAACCCCCGCTTTAGCTGGACGACATCGCAAACCAGCTTCATGTCAGGGTTTGCCATGACGTAGGCGTAGATGGTGCGAACAGCTGCCTGCGGAATGGGGGACGACACCATCGGGGCACCCCCAACCCCGAACTCGGAAAACGTCATGGTACCCGACTTGATCTGAACGACCGACGCGCCGTCCTTTTCGACATTCTCCGTCTGGAAGCCTACGGCGTCCAGCTGGATCGTCTTTCCGACAAACCCCTTGAGGACGGCGTAGGGGTCCGACTTCCCCGTGGACTTCCTCACGTCGGACAAACGGAAATACCCCTCAGGCAACGGGGCGGGGGACTGATTCGTTTCAGTCGGCGGGGCGGACTGACCGTTTTCAGTCGGCGGGGCGGACGGCGGGGCTTCTGGGGTACGAACGGCCATGTGACTTACTCCGAGGGCGTAATATCAAAGTACCCTCACCGCTATTGTACTCCTATGGTTGCTCATTGTCTATAAGCAATTCCAACGCATCCTCATTATCCGCCTCCCTATCCCATTGGTCCGTCCAGCTGGACTTTGGAGCGTAGGGCGCGGACTCTCCCTGGCCCTGAACGCCAGGAGGGGGCCAGCTGCGAATAGGGGGGATTGCGGTCATATGCTTGACATCCTCAACTGACAACCCCATTTCAGCGGCGTCTAACAACAGTTCTGGAATGCGCTTCGAGGGTAGAAACTTGACGGTCCGATCCATACGCAACCAACGGCCAAAATATCCCCAGAAGTCGCGGCGCATGAGCGCCCCGCCGAGTCCGATAAACCGAGACGTAGAATACTTGAACTCGCCCCATACAGGATTTGCCAGATACGCCGCTCGAATTGAATCGAAATCAGTCTCCTGTCTACCAAACCCCCTAGACCGCGTTTGTACCTGCCCATCCTTCGATACTTGATAGACCCCTGGTTGAACGCAAAACACCCAATCTGCGAACGTTTCTTCCCATTCGCCCAAATCATCCCCCACATTCAAATTCAATCGACGCTTAGACGCGATACCATCGGTGGCCGTCCAGATAATATTCTCAGGACTTTGCCCAATAGCATCTAACAACATCGCGCGCGTACCAGCTGTAATCATCCCCGCATACAGGTACGATTGAAACGGCGGTTTATGCTCCCCATACCCCACACCCTGCGCGGTCTTTCCATAGATGCTATTCAATCCTAGTTTGATTGTCAGCTGAGCTTGACTACCCTCAACTTTGAGACGGTTACGGAACGCATAGTATTCTGGAATAAAACCGAATGGCCGTCCCGTACAATTCGATGGGCAATGCGTATCAAACGCGATACCGTCCAATACCTCAATTTGGGCAGGGTAAAGGCGCATCGCCGCGCGGACTTCCGACGCATAGTACCATCCTTCCCCCCTGTACGGATAAAGAATCTGACGAGTCTTAGCATGCCTAAACGGGAATGGGGGCCACGCTGTTCTGGGAGGAAGATTCCAGCAACAATGATAGATCGCGTAGGGCGCATCTTCCCAACCATCGAAGGGCCGATACACCATATGTGTCTGGCAGGGCAATTCAGACGCGATATATGGGTATGCCGAACGGATGTCGTACAACCAAATATTACGATGTTCGCCAGATTCAAAGACTTCAAATCGTCCGCCAAAGTAGCCCGACAGGATGGGCACGCTATACCGCTCGGGCGGTTGACGTTCGACATACTGTTTGACCCCTTCTTTCCTCATGATGGCGGATGCGATAGCGCCCGCCCCATCCCAACGCGACATTGGTATGTCGCCCACAATGAGGGCATCGCGCAGCTTCCCGACCAGCTGTACTAACAGCTCGCATTCTTCGAGACAATAGGCCAGCATCTCCGATGTAGACTCATCGGAAAAGTCCGATCGCGATGCCTTCATGGCGCGGATACGCTCCACTTGCTCAGCTGTTCCAACGTTCCATTCTTCAAGGCTTGCCACGAACGAATGTTGATAGTATCCAAACACATCCCATATCTGAACAGACCGCGCACCATCAGAGATATTCACGTGCTTCCCTGGAGCATACCGAATCCGATATTTACCCCAACGGCATGAGCCTGAGGCCCATAGATCGGCAAGATACTGTTTAGGCACATTCGACAACCATTTAGCCACATCATATGAAATACTAAAACCGACAATCAAATGCCCTTGTGGCAAATCCAATAAATAGTCTAGACAGGATTCGGAGGGTAACTCGCGCCCTGCAATGTATTCCCCTGTTGAACAGGCCAACATCACGTAACGGTGGCGCCCATCATGGTCTGTAATACCCTCCCCATCTATTGCCAGAATGGGGCGATACATAGTCGAGTCTGCGTGACTCCGTTTACCCGATCTTCCAGAACGTCCCGAACGTTTGCGCCCTTTATCATATTGCGTTCTATCCGCTCGTAGTTCTGCCAACGTATCAAGATGTTCATTGGTCAGAGTATGTCGGCGTGTACAGCTGGCGTTCTGACAGATATCAGACATTACGGCGTCTCCCCTGGTAGCCACGCCTCATTGCCCGAACGTCGGCCAATAGCTTGCAAATAGCGATCCAATGATCCGCCGACACTATGGTCTGTCAGGTCAACGTCAAGCGCAACACGTTGGCGAATACGTCCCCCACTCTCGACTGTCTCGATCCGCCGATTTTGGGCGAATACCTGGAACAGCTGTTGGCGACGTTGAGGGGCGACGTTCTGTCGCCCCCCTAAATGGTACTCCTGTTGGAGTAACGCTCGATACTCGGGAATCTGGCGGATACGCCGTTCCTCCGAGTAGCTGGAAGCCCCGAGGGCGCGCGCCCTGGCCTGCTGGTAGCGGTTGTACGCCTGCGTGGTGCCAGGGGTGCCAACGAACGTACGGCCCGCCAGGGGGCCAGATTTCGGGGTGTACGCTGCCCCTCGTGGTGCTGCCATATGTACCTCAATGGGCGGGGCCACTGCCCCTCTGACCGTCGCGAGGTACCAGCGACGCCAGAGGGGCAGGCCGACTGCGTTAGCTAGACGCAGATACCGCTACGGGGAGTATACCAGTCTTAGGGCTTGACTGGCGGTTGTTGGGTCACATCTTGAATACTCAAGGGGGTGACGGTGGGGCTACCATTGGGCAGCTTGACATCATCGTCAATCTGCATCAGCTTGACGACGTAACCATCTGGAACAGACCTCTTGATCTCCTCGTAATGGGCAAGAGCATCGGGCAATTCCGCCTCAGTATAAAATGGTTTGTGTCGGGGGTTTGCTCCATTCGGTGCCCCATTCACGGGAACGAGGGTCGGAACGTATCTCTTTGGCATACACGTCCTCCATTCGCCTAATCCTGAATCAACAAATCCACGAACACATCTAGGGCAGCTGCGTTTGCGGCTGCATTATCCATTCTCCCCGCGACATTGATAACGCCCGCAGGGATAAGGACCCCTCCCGCAATTCCCCCCATCGTCAAGTCTCGATACGGGAATGTCCAGGCTGGTTGCGCGATGGTCAACACCCCCCCAATGTTATACACAATCTGAGGGCAAATGAATTGCCCTAGAGATATCACCCCTCCGTTATATATCCCGACAGAAAATCTCGCCCCATAGACGTTTGTCGCCCCCGCAATGTCATACGAGACAGACAGGCCAATAATCGTTTTTCCTGCTGTAAGTGTTGTGGCCGATAACCCCCAGACCCCAACCCCTGCGCCGCCGAATATCTGAGCAGCTGATACCACGGTTGCCGCATGTCTCACCATTTATGGTGCCCTCTGACTGATGTTTAGGCTAAAGTACGCGGGGGCCGCTCCTGAATAAATCCAGAGAGATGTTTGGGTCCCCGATTGCAGAATCCCCCCCGCTTTGCCTCCTGAATTGAAAAGATATTCAGGGAACATACCCTCTGGTTGCGCCCCCGTATTTCCATAAATCGCTTGCGTTACAGCACTAGGATTCCCGTACGCTACTTGACAAAAGAAATTGTCTGGCATCGGTCCCTGAATCTGATAGGCAATAGATATGCCGTGTGTATAAGAACCAGCCCCAAAATAATTGTCTGCTACCTTTTGCCAGACATTTGCAGCCACTACGCTAACGTTGATCGGGCCAGCAGTGACTTGGGTATTCGGCTGCGCTATCAAGGTGTCTAGACGAGCAATGATTGTACTGGCGTCCACATCAATCGCAGCCAATGACGCATTGCCATTCGTAATAAGGGTTGACAGATTGCCCGCTCCAACAGCAGAATTTATAGCATTGAGGATCGTTGTCAGATTCCCCCCTCCAATGGCGGCACTAATAGCATTGAGAATCGTTGTAATACGTGCAGCCCCCACGAGGGGACCGCCTAGCGCGTCAAGAATATTCGCTAACGTCGGTTCAACCTGGTCTGTCTGGAGTCGAATAGCATCTAATTCAGCATAGATATTCTGGTTTACCTGCACAGGTTGTTGCGAATCCCCCAGAACATGATAGATAGATTGCAGGTATTGTGTAAGGTCGGGGCTTTCTTGAATTGTGGCAGACAGATTCCCGATAAGTGCTCCCGATGCTGCGAGATTCTGTACCTCAACTTGAACGAATGCGTCCAGGTTCCCCACGCTACGGAAAATCGCCCCGTACAACCCCGACATCAGCTGTTCACGATAGGCGACCAACGCCCACGGCCCCGTTGGGGTCGGGCCTGTTCGCCAAATCAATTGCCCCGCTGTTCCGCTCGTATTCTGCAAACGTAATCCGATAGATGGTAGACCGATAGAACAGTACACGAACAGTGTTCCTGTAGGCTGCAACGCAGGAACGTTATAGGCTTTACTGATAGAGTTAGAATTAGGCGCGAACGTGGTAGACTCGACTTCCTCCAATACTGTTCTTAGTGACACACGTCCTGCGATAGATGGCTCGCCAGGAATAGTAGTGCTATTGATAAGGACGCGGGCATACCGCGCGACTCTGGGGATAGTCAAAACAGCTGCGACGTTGGGCCACAATGCCCATTGCCCATAGATGCGCCAGAGGGCCGCGTTTGTATTGTCGGGGGATACTTCAATTTGTAAAATAGCTTGCCCAGACCCCGCGTCAGGACTCACAAATACTTGGAGTCCGCCCCACAACAAGAGATCAATTCCGTTCGCACTAGATACATACACGGGGAAGGAATAGGTGTTGAGGGCAAACGCATCTGATACCGCGAGACTAGCGCCCGCGATAGGTACCCCGCCAAATACGGGGGGAGGCTCATTATAAATAGCCTCGACAACGGTAGCGCCGACAATCAACGTCGGATTGCCGTTGACGGTTCCTAGACGCAACCCAAATTCTCGCCCTGTGACGTTGATGCCTTCACGAAAATTCGGGGCAATGATAATATCGTAGTTCAGCTCTGTCGGAATTTCGGGGCTTCCAATACGGACATAGACAGGCACGGGATTATCATTCCGAACAATGAGGTATTCGGCTTCATCGTCGGATCGTATTTGCAGAGATTGTGCGGGATTAGTCCTGGTGAGCGTAATACGTTGCCGCCCCATCAGAGAACCGACGCCGCAACCATACCAGGAATACCCGCCTTAGACGCGCCCGCCTTTACCACGGTCTTGACGGTATCGTTGCGCATCGCCAGGGCGAACAGTGAGAACAGGATCACAAGGACCCCGCCAACAGCGAGGACGAGCGTTGCCGCGCGATCCTGGACGTAGTTCTGTAACCCCTGGCGCCCCGCCTGAAACGCGCCGACTAATCCATCCTTTACCTGCCCTGCTACGTCCAGGTTGAAGATACTCTGACTGACATTCGTTGCAACCCCCTCTGCATCCTCGTCGGACCCCCCATTCTGTAGCAGGGTTGACAGAAACGTCTGCGCGTCGAATCCTTCCCCTGCGCCGCCAGCTGGCCCCGTTCCTGTCGAGATGCCGTACCCAATGCCTAGATGCAAATGGGGGGCCGTATTGGCTGCGTTTCCTGTCTTACCGACGAGTCCGATTTTCTGGCCTGCCCCTACAAAGTCACCAGCTGCAAGCCTTACAGGCTCTTTCATGTGGGCATAGTAATAGGTCAGTCCGTCCAGTCCGACAATCGACAGGGCATTCCCCCCTGGCCCCGATGTTGAGGTACTAGATACTCTGCCATCGGCCACGGCCCGAATGTCGGTGCCTTCTGGGGCGAACAGGTCCGCCGCGCCAGGGGTGTGATACGTCTCACGAGGGTTGCCCTTGTAGCCAACAACAGGGAAGAAATACCGCATACCCGACTCGACTGCGCCGCCGATGGCTCGCGAGATACCGTCCCAGGTTCCAAACCCGAGGACTTCCCTGTAATGGAAATCATCCCAACCATGTTTAGAAATCCAATCCAGGGAGAAATCAACCTGTTGTTGCCACGTTTGGGCGATGTTGCGGGGGTCTAACCCTGTACGGGATTTGAACACGTCGCCTAGACCCTTGCCTGCATTCCCCCCCGTTGCGATACCGCCGATGTGCAGCTGGAACGGACCAAACGATGAGCCATGATCCCCAACCCAACCAGTAGAACGTGACTGGCGTTCGCCCCTGGATAGCTGAATAGCCTTCGTGGGGTTGATCCCATACAGGGGCGCTTTACTGGCGATGTAGGCATCAACCTCTGCGTCTGTTGGCAATGCTGGCACGGTACCCTCCCCTAGACTTGCGCCCGATGCTGATACCGAACGGGGCCAGCTGACATCACGGCGTACCCATCATAGGCATTGCCCTGGCTATTGTCGACGATGGTGTACAGCACGTCGCGGATACTGGCCCCGCCCGCGCCAGCTGGCGGCGTCGTCGCGGGCAATTCCATATACCAGGGGGAGATACCTCTAACGTACGCATCCCGATTGTCAGCGAGCCAGGAGTCTGTAGGCAACGCTTTACCATACAGATCATGGAACGTTCCCGAGGGGTTGAATCCCGCCCGCTCTTTTGCAGCATTCGTCCAGATCGTGAAGCGTTCTAACTCGCTACTCAACGATGCGCGCGTCGTAGGATCGTCACTCGCGTTGATAGCCTGCGCGTACATGTTCTGGCGAGTTTCATACTCCCGCGCAAAATCGAGCCAACTGGTCAGGTGGAACAGCTGGCTATCCGACGCTTGCCGCGCTTGCGATTCCGTAAGAAACTGGTCTAGCAAGTCATGTTGCTGGTCGGATTGCTTCGCCATTGCGACCGATACGTCCCCCCGAAACCCTAACAGCTGGTTCGCCAGATTGCCCCATGCAATGTCCTGCGCAGTCGCGCCTTTTGTTGTCTGCGACGGATCGGGAGCACTGGCGCCACGTCGCGACAACAGGAATACCAATCCTGCGCCGCCGCCGAGGATACCAGCCGCAATCAACACGTTTCGTTTATTGGAAAAGAAGCCCCCCGCAACAGGGGGGCTATCATATTCCATACCCATACGTTACCTCAGTTCTAGACTCGCGAGACGGTCCTGTTCATTCTGGACGGCTTCGAGATACGGCACCCCGCGCAGCATTGACTGCGGTGTCACGAGTGACCGCGACAGAGAGGGTTTCATCCCAGGATGCTTCATCGGCGCGTTGATTTGCGCCGCTACCATGGGTAACGCCAGTCCGTACACAACGGTATTGTCGGGCATTACGCCGCCGAATAGGGCAGGTCGCCGCCTGCCCCAATAGGGTACGATCCATGCCAGAGGGTGTCGGTTCCCGATCATTACATCATCTTCCTGACCAGGAGATACCCGAGGAACGCGACAACCCCCCAAAACAACAGGCCCATCATGACGTTTTCTCCCTGTGTAATCCCACCGTATACGGGCGAGTTATCGGCCCTGAAACGCCCTGATCGCGTTGACCCAAACGGCGCCGCCCGCGCCTACGGCGGTCGCAAACTGCGGCGCATTGGCGATGATGAGGTATGCCATCACCAGGACTAGTGTTAGCTGAATCAAGTCACCCATCATGTCGGGAATCCTCCGTTAGTGCAATCGCATGTAGGCGTACCCCAGAAGTAACGCCCAAACGTACCACCAGACGTATTCGGGATACGTCCCGTTCAACCAGTCTACTGTCAACAGGAGGAACAGTAACGCCATCACGAACCGTACGTCAATCGGAAACTTGAACAGGTCGGCGAATGGCCCCCAGAACGATTGTGGTCCCTGCGCAGCTGGAGGGGATGGACTCGGTATCACAATGGCGGGGGGAAGGGTCGGGCCAGGGGCAGGGGCAGGAACGCCAGGAACAGGGGCAGGCCATGGTACGGGAATCGGCCAGATCGGAAGGGGCATCGGAAGAGTTGGCATGGTCTAGGCATCCCCTGGCGGATTCTGAGGGCCACTCGTGCTCCCTGGTGGGAACGGCCAGGGCGCGGACGGATCGGGAGGGCGCGGCGCGCCCCCTGGTGAGGGCGCAGGGGCAGCTGGCGCCGATCCTGTGATCGCTTGCCAGATCGCCTGCCCGCGCCCGTTACTCGCTGCCCAGATCAGGACAACGCCCACGAGTAACCCAACAGTCGGACCCATACTACGTGTGCCCTCCCGCCATCTGACGCATAGGGCAGTGAATCGAGGGGCAAATCTGCCCGCAATGCTCTCTGACGGCGTTCTCAACTTCCGCCGTCTGCTGTTGCAACTCAAATGTTTTCGTTGCGGTCAATTCGGCAACGCTATGCGTCTTAGCCCCCGTATCCGCCGCCTCTGTCGATTTCAACGCGGCAACTAATCCCAGGATAAGCGTCGAAATGGTCCCGAGAATCGACAACAGCACGGGGGTCGATTTATCGTCAACCCCCCATGCTACGGTCGAAAAGCCAATGCCGCCGAGGGCAACAACAGCTGCGAGAATGCAGACCGTTACAGCAGCTTGACGCGATATCCCGAGGTTTCGCGGCATCACGTCCTCTAGGTCTGCGGCGTTGAGAGTTTCGCCCCGAGGCGCACCATGATGTAGAGGGCGGTCAGGAGCATCATCAGTCCGACCCACGCAAACGGTGCGCCGCCCGCCGTTGGCGCGCTACCAGGGCCAGCGCCGCCGCCTGTAACGATGCTCTGGTCAGGGGCCGATATTCCTGCCCCTCGTGCCTGATAGTAATCCGTCCAGCTAGACCCCATGGTCGTTACCTCCTGGAATGGTAGGCGTAGGCGACTAACGGAGTGCCTGTAGACCGCGACGGATCGTGTACAGGGTCCCTGCGCCCGTTGCCGTGATAATGCTCGCCATGTCCGTCAAGTCCGTTGTGTCGAACATGTCGCGCATGAGTCCGTAGTTACCGAGGCCAGACGATCCTAGACGGTCAACGTAGATACCGCCAGCTGGCCGTGCCCGATAGCGCAGAGAACGGAAATCGGTATCGAGCGATGGCACGTCCGCGACAATCGGGTAGTTATTCTGTTGCATGCGCAGGGTGTAGCGCGTGAACAGGTCCGCGCCAGCTGCACCCACGCCGAACAGATGGATCATTTGCAGGTATTGCATGCCCAGGAGGAAGTCATACGTGAAATCCCCCGCGCCAGTAACGGCCCGTTGGTCTTCAATGATCGGCTGGACAATGCCCAGATTCGGCTGGTTCTGGGGGTCAGGTGGAATCGTGAACAGGTCCAGATACGGGATGCAGGTTCCTGTCACGGTCGCCCCTGTCGCGACGGTCGCGTCCGCCGTCCAGTCCACAAACAGGGTCGCGGTGAGGCCCAGGTCTTGAAGATTGATAATGCCGATAGGATCGCGCTGGTTCAGCGAAATCGGCAACACCATATCCAGGTTGAACGTCGTTGCCGTAACGGCGGATCGGGCATTGGATTGCCCCGACGGATCGCCGTATTCCGAATCAATGACTTCACGAATCCCGTAATGGTATCCCCATCCTGAGATGGAGATAAGATCAGTACCCGCGTTGATTGACACACGGACACGGGATACAATGGACGCCATCCCGAGGGCGTTAGGAACAGTGAGCGTCCCTGCAACAGACCCCCGAATGGCGAGTCGGATACGCTGTAACAGCGAGACTCGGGGGAACTGTTGGGACGTGGTACCGCCCCCTGTCGGGCGCGTCATAGTCTGTAGCGGTTGCGTCCAGAGGGCAGTATTCCGTTCAAACCCCCCACTGGAACGCATTACGGGAACATTCGGCCCGCCAGGAGGCGCGACTGCGACGGCCATTAGGTAGACCCTCCGTTGTAAAGACAGGTTAGGTCGTTAGATGCTCGCGAACAGTGGAGATAGGCCAGGAATCTCCAACTGCGCGAATACAAACTTGAAGAACGAGATGAACGTGACCGCCATCACGCCCACAATAAACCAGCTGCCCAGGTTGGGCATTACGGTTGCAAAATCCATTATGATCGCCCTCCGACAATGGCGAAACGTTTGCGCCCATCAGGGGCGCGAACAACGGCCAGTTTACGAGTAGGAATGCTGATACTCTCATTCCCAGATGGGGCGACGCTTCTAGGGTTACTTCCTCCTGACTGTTCTACGTAACGAGGGGTATACACCGCACGGGGCCAGCTGGCATGATAGGTGTAAAACCCGTGCGGGTCAGGAATCGGGCGAGCCAACGTTTCGTATTCGTCCGCATACTGCGCCAGATACTTACGATCTTCTGGACGCGACACTCGAAACGCGAACAACCATTCGGCTTGCCCGATAACGTTTGGGGGGATGGCCCGTGGTCGTTGCGCAGACGCCCATACTCCGATACCAGCTGAACGTCCGCGCGTATACAGGGCATCGAAGAGATGCGGGGCAGGGCGCCGTTCAGGTACCAGCTGTAACACTTCGTCAACATAAAGCGTTACGTCCTTCCCTGCCCAAACCAGTTCTAGGATAGGGGTGTAATCCCCATTCATCGGTGCTCGGAATCGTAGACGGACGTTCTCACCGCGCAGGAATCGACGGATAAGTGGCGTAGACTCTGACCATCGGTCCGAAACTGTCTCTAGACCCCATTCTGTAGGGTCCATTTCGCCCTTCGAGTCTATGACAATCTGACGAGCGATAGGGCGCAACAGCACCCGGGCAAAGTACGTTTTACCCGTGCCAGTTTTGCCGATAATCGCAACCCTATCGTTCGCCTTGATATCTAAATCCACGTCACATCCCGTCAGATGGGTAGAAACGGCTCGCCTGTCTCGGGGTCATTGCGCGGGGGGATGGCGGGCAGTCCCGCCATTGCTTCCACCATCCCGATATCCAGACCGTACGCCGCGAACAGCTGGCGCGCAGGGTCGCGATTGCCCGCGAGATAGTGCCGTGAGGCGCCTTCGAGATCGCGACAGAATACGGCGTAGTTCTCGTCGCCCAACTGCCCGTGAATCTGCGAAAACAGCCCCCGCATGACGGGTTCTGCGATACCCCGATGGGATTCGGGAATCATCGCTAGCAGGGCGTCGGTTGCGGGGTCCGCCTCCTGGGGGGTCGGATTGTCCATACTGGTCAGCACGTCGCCCCAGCTAGTCGTCATGGTCCGCGTCCTTTCCAGCTGGCGCAGGGGGCGGGGGCGCAGGGGAATCTGACGGGGGGGTCGGATCGGGGCGCCCGCTGTACGGGGGCGGGGGGTCTGGTACCCCAGGTTCAGGGGCGGACGCCAGTAGCTCGGGGGGAGCGTAGGCGTCGGCGGGGGGAAGCAACGGTTTGGTATTGCGCGCAACGTGCTCTGCAATGTCAGGAGGGGGCGGGGGAGAGGACTGCACGGTCTGTTGCGCGCGGTACGCCTCAAACGCCCTGGCGGGGTCCTGGTCAACCAAATGGCCCCCGCCCTGACCCGCCGAGGGCGTTGCCGCCGACGATGGCGGACGCTCGCCAAACCAGACCCATTCCCCCCCACGCTGCCCCCAATAGCCCGTAGGCTGCCCCGTCGCGAGGGGCGCGGTTGTCATGTTGGGGATAAAGAATCCAGGGGGCGCGAGTCCTAACACTTCGTCCCTGTCGTCAATGCCGTTGCCGTTCTCGTCTACGAACGTCCCCATCTGGCGTAGGGATTCGCGCTCAGCCAATGACAACGGGCCGCGCGTCAGAATGTTGTTCGTGTTGTTGGGGTCGCGTTGCTCGCCGCCGACCAGATGAACGGCAATGTGCTGCGTAGACCCCCGTAGACTGTCAGCCGATAGGCCGTTTTCGTCTACGTTTACGTCGTTCAAAAAGCGTGTCATATATCGCCGCTCCGTTCCTGCATGTTGAGGATGACATCCTTAGCAGGAATGCCACCTAACTGCCCCGTAGACTGATGGGTCAACGTACCGTTTGTTCCTCCTGGTGGGGGTGAGGATGCGGGCGCGGGCGCGGGCGCAGACGTGGGCGGGGTTGCCATGATCCGCTCAGCCGATTTTACGGCAGCTGCCCGCGCATCCTCCGCTGAATTGGCGCGCTTTCGCGTTTCCAGCTGCGCGAGACGGTAGAAATACAACAGGAGTCCTGTTGCAGCCATCACGGGGGCCGAAATGTCCGCGACTTGCTTGACAACATCGGCGGGCAGACTCGCCATTGAGTCTTTCAGGCCCGTTGAGATCATCGTACGCTCGTCGGGGGACATTGCAGCTGGCGGGCCGTAGCGCAGACGCCCGAGGGTTTCCACGACGCCGCATACCATGTCAGCCGCGCCCTGCGCTTCACGGGGCGCGACTTTCTTTCCGCCGTCACTGCGTAGACGCCCGCGACGTGGCGGGGTTACTGTCGGGAACTGAACAGACCCGCCAGATTGATTCTGGCCCTCTGCGGCCCCCTCCGTTGTGGCGTCGGACGGTCCTGCACTGTCACGGCTTCTGGGAGGGTCTGCGGGGCCGATGGAGACGCGGGTTCCTCGCCGGACTCGGGGGGAGTCGTCGTCAGCTGACTGCGTAACCAATCAAACCCGTCCTTTACTTGTCCGCCGATAGTCCCGAGGGTTTCGTCGGTTTGGGTGCGGTAAGCGGTGAAACTGGATTCGATACCGTCAATACGGGACGTAAGGGCGTCAATGTCAGGTTGCCAGCCATTGCCCCGAACATTGTCATGAGCTTGCTCACTTCCCGTTGATTGCGTGGGCGTTGTTTCAGGACTCGGAGGGGGATTCTGCGGGGGATTCTGCGAGACACTCAACGTATCCTCCGTTCTGTATGGAATTAGGCCAGTTCGCCAGGGGAATAATCGAAGTCGGGCAGCCCATACAGGGCAAACGCCACAATCAACAACGGGTTTGTTCCTGCATTCCGAAACGTCAATGCGCCCGTCATCACGTTACCTGGAAGCCCCTTAACACTTCCTCCCCCCGCCAGGGGTATTCCTGGCCCCGATGGCGCCTCACCAGCATACACATACGCCAGTACGTTTGCAGCTGGTACCACGGCAACGAGCCAACGATCGGGAACAAAATCGACTCGGAATGTATCCGTTGTACCGACGGGAACGACCTGCGCGAACGGACGGAATTGTGCCGTCCGCGCTTCGGCATCCCACGGATAGGGTTTGACATCCCGACCGCCGTAGGCGTCACCTGCCCAGCTGGGGTCTTCCTGGGGGTGCTCGCCAGAGGGCGCAGGGGTCCAGACAAGTGTATCGCTCATGCCCCATTGTACCACGAATGCAAGCTGGTGTACACTCTAGCTAAAGACAGGGGGTGGCACCATGACTATCATAGCGCGCATTGGTGCTAATCAGCTCTCGTATCCGTACCTGCATTGTGACTTCAAACGGTGCGAAAAAGAGCGCATTGTCGAAGGTGTTGCCGTGCATCGGGGGGACGCTATGCGCGTCAAACCGGGAGAGTTTACCTATCCGCCAGGATGGGTGTCTGTTGCTATTACAACCGCCGAATCCGAATATAACTACGATGCGTGTTGCCCGTCGCACGCAGCTTCCCTATTCGCGCCATGGTTGCAGTCTGCTGTATTGGGGGTCGGTCCGCCCAAAACACGGTAGTATTTGAGGGCGGGCCATGGTATGATGGGGCGGGCAATGATGCCCGTAGCGTGTATCGGAGGTACCTATGCACGACGATGGCCCTCCCCTGTTTGAACGATTGGCTAAGGCCCTCATAACGCAACATGGTATAGACGGGGCTATTGCCCTCGTCAACACCTGCGTTCAGAATCAGTCCATACGTGAGTATGATGGGGAAACCCTGGTCTATTGGATTGAGAGGTATGTCGAGGGGATAGCAATCTATTTGCGCGACGGCCCTAACGCTTACCGCGTCTGGCGGGATAGGGAAGGATGATGCGGCTGGACGTGACCCTCACTCTTCGCGCCAGCTGGTTAGAATTCCCGTACTGGCGCCAGTCCACCGTATGCGTGTTCGTTCCTCACCCCCAGGTTGACGTTCACGAGGTTGTCGGGCAGCTGGTCGCAGGGTATCGCGGTATTGGGTATGACGTGGACGATTCTATCGTCCAGTTTGCGACAGGGGGCGCGTTCCGTATGCCACCGTTCAACGGGAGGGCGTTACCGTGATGAGAACAACAACACGTCTAGATGGCGAGTGCCAATTATGCGCGTCCCCCTTCCAGAAAGAGGCGTTCCAGCTGACCGTCGATACCATAGAAATTCAACGGTACGTGGACGGTACAGAACGAGTTGACGTGACAAAAGGCGTCTATGGTGTCACCATCTGCCCACAATGTTACTTCTC